>Ga0224557_1000821_pt1 | contig 32716 bp, 30 predicted proteins | sample 714S31014metaG_FD_180677 | JGI IMG/M metagenome (GOLD analysis project Ga0224557, IMG submission 180677) | Peat soil microbial communities from Stordalen Mire, Sweden - 717 S3 10-14 | ecosystem: Environmental > Terrestrial > Soil > Wetlands > Peat | place: Sweden: Norrbotten County, Stordalen... | reverse complement strand
ATTGTTGCGGGGGACGTGTGGACTGCCACTACGCTGAACATGGCCAACCTGGATACGAACACGGTGCTGACGCTGGAATCCTCTGCGGCGGGCGTGATGGGCTACCTGGAGGCGTCCTATTTATTCCTGGAGGGAGTCAGCGCATTCAATGCGAGCAATAGTGATCCGGAAGGTCTGTACAACTGGGCGGTGTGGGATTTGTTGACGGGGTCGGATGTTTCGGGCGGGGCACTGAGCGCGGGCGATGAAGCGCAGGTGCAGACCTACCTGGCGGCGGCCGTAGCCGCGAGCCCCGGGTTGACCCCGTCGCAGTTCGGTGATGTGGTCATTTACACCCCGACCGACATGAGCGCGAGTGGACCACAAGAGTTTTTCGGATTTGACACGCCGATTGGGACAGTCGTTCCCGAACCCGGCACAGTGGCGCTGGTTGGCCTTGGTGTCCTGGGACTGGCGGGTTTCCTCCGTCGCAAGTGATGTTTCTGGCGCAGAAGTTACTCCGTCATGACCGACGGAACTTTGTGTTCAGCGACGGGCGCTGGCCGTGTTAATCATGAAGTCGATTATTTTCTCGCTGACGCCGCTGTTCTTCAGGTCGATGATCTCGGCTGTCGTCAAGCGATACATCGACTGGGAATTGCGGATGTGGCTGAGGATGACTTCGTCACTGAGGCCGGCTTTTGCCAGCGCTTTTACATCGGCCACGCTAATCGATTGACCCTGGCCACCGCGCTGGATTGGCGGCGGTTGGGCCAGTGATGGCGGTGGCGGTGGAGGAGAATCTCGATCCACGGCTGTCGGTGAAAGCGGACGGTCAACGGACGGTTGCTGCGGGATGTCTATTACCTTTGGGTCCGGTGGTGGTGAGTAGTAGTCATACGTTGCTTGTGAACTGTCGACCGCAGGCGGTGCGTAGTAGGTGGTCGAGGGGTAGTACGCGGGCGGGTAGTAATAATAGGGGTCGTAGTAGTACGGTCAAGGTGCGTAGTAGAACGAGAGGCCCCACGGGTAGTAGCCACGCCAGCCCCAGCCTCCGCCCCAGCCTCCGCCCCAGTAGCCACCGTGGAATCCGCCACCCCCGCCATGAAACCCGCCGCCGCCGCCATGTCCACCGCCGCCAAAACCACCGTGTTGCGCAAAGGTTGTTGAGCCCAATAGGCTGGTGCTGAGGGCTACAGCTGCCACTACGAGAAATCTTGATGTTTGTTTCATGATGCACTCCTTCTTGCTTACATCATTAGACTACTCCCAATGGAGAATTATTCAAGGGGGGTAGGGGGAAATGCGAAATGCGGAGGGAGGACGGTACGGCGAAAGGTAAACCCGTTGGGAATACAGGCCGGGCCCCGGTCACATACAATGGGGTTTGACCCCTATCCGATTTGTTGGTATGGACTGGTTCCACAACACGACGCACGTTCGCGGGAACGACGGAACCCGGTCAATTGGAGGTCTCATGAAGATGAGCAAGATTACGCACATCCTTTTTCCACTATCACTGACAGTCATGGTCGCATCGGTGGCTCACGCGCAGTATTCCAAGTCCGCAGTATCTGACTCGGGCCCGTATCACGTTTCTCAGACCTTCCATGTTGGCGGCGAGGGCGGGTGGGATTACCTGACCGTCGATCCCGAGCACAAGCTGCTCTACGTTCCGCGCTCGACCCACACGATGGTCCTCGACGCCACCACGGGCAAGACCGTTGCCGACATTCCCGGCCAGAAGCGCAACCACGGCGTGGCCATCGTCCCCAGTGCCAGCCGCGGCTTCATTACCGACGGCGAGGATGCCTCCGTCACCGTTTTCGACCTGAAGACCTACGCGGTGCTCGGCAAGGTCAAAACAGCTGACGACGCCGACGGCGTCATCTACGACCCGGCCAGCGGCAAGGTGCTGGTCGTCTGCGGGGACGCCGGGGTAATGGTTCCCATCTCGGCGGATGTGGACCTTAAGACGGGCAAGGCGGACGCGGCGGTTGATCTCGGGGGCAAGCCGGAGTTTCTCGTGGCCGACGGCGCGGGGAAGGCGTACATCAATCTCGAAGACAAGGACGCGGTGGCCGTGGTGGACACCAGGACGATGAAGGTCATCAGCAAATGGCCCACCGCCCCCGGCGGTTCGCCGGTGGGTATGTCAATGGATCGCGCGCATCGCCGTTTGTTCATTGGTTGTCGAAAGCCACAGAGGCTGATCGTGATGAGCGCGGATAATGGCAATATCTTTGCCGGCCTCCCGATTGGTGCCGGCGTCGACGCCACGGCATTCAATGACGGCGATGCCTTCGCCAGTTGCCGCGACGGCACCCTGACCATCGCCCGCGAGACCACGCCGGGCAAATTCGAGGTGGTCCAAGCCGTTAAGACTCCGCAGGGTGCGCGAACCATGGGTATCGATCCGACGACGCATACCGTGTTTCTTCCCACGGCGGAGTTTGGGCCTCCGGCGGAAGGTCAATCCCGACCATCCACAAAATCTGGCTCGTTCATGGTCGTGGTCGTAAGCCCGTCAGGCAAATAACGAACCGATGGAGCCGTTTGTCGTTGGCCCGCATGGCTCCCAGTTGGCCGGGAGGCCCGATTTCACATACTGGCCCGGCGGATTCCTGGTTATGGTCTGGCCGAGCGTGGCGCTCAAGGCATCGCCGCTGTCGTTGTCTGCGAAACGTCCCAGCCGCCACCCAACGCTTTAATCAACTGGACGCTCGCCGTCATCTGTTGCATCCGGAGGTTCATCGCCGACTCCTGGTTGCCCAACAGAGCGGTTTGCGCGGTGATTACGTTGAGGTAACTGTCCACGCCGGATTTGTAGCGGTCGTTGGCGAGTGTCAGGTAGTGTTGTGAGGATTCGACGGCGGTATTCTGTTGTTGAAGTTCCTGTGACAGGATCCGCAACGTCGAGAGATTGTCTTCGACTTCCTGAAAGGCGGTGAGCACGGTTTGACGGTAATTCGCGACGGTGCCCCGGTAGATCGCCCGGGCTTGTTCGGTGACGGCCCGGCGTTTTCCGCCGTCAAAAAGCGTTTGCGCCAGCGTCGAGCCCACCGACCAAAAAAGACTTGGCCCCGACACAAGGTTGCCCAGCGACGAACTCTGGTATCCGGCCGAGCCGCTCAAGGTGATCGTCGGAAAATAAGCGGCGCGCGCCACGCCGATTTGCGCGTTCGCCTCCGCGACGCGGCGTTCCGCGGCGGCGACGTCGGGACGGCGTTCGAGCAGTTGCGACGGAACACCGAAGGGAATCGCGATGGGTTCCGCGGTCAGCGGATTTGCGGCGATGGAGAACGTGGAAGCCGGTTTCCCGAGGAGCGTCGCGATGGCGTGTTCGAGTTGCGCGCGCTGGATGCCGAGATCGGTGGCCAGCGCGCGCGCGATATTGAGTTGCGTTTCGGCTTGCGCGACGTCCTGGCCGGACGCGAGGCCCGTGTGATGCTGGACTTTTGTCAGCGTAAGCGACTCCTGATAAGCGAGCGCCGCCGCATCCAAAAGCTGCTTTTGCACATCCAGCACGCGAAGTTGAAAATAATCCGCGGCCACTTCCGCCTGAATGGTCAGCCGCACGTTTTCGAGATCGGCAAGCGTGGCTTGCGCTTCCAGAGAATTGGCCTTCACGGTGTTGCGAATCCGGCCCCAGAAATCCAACTCCCACGAGGCATCAAATGGCAGCGAGTATTCGGTGACGGTCAACGGCGCCGGCGACAAACTTGATTGGGGTAGCCGTGATGACTGCCGGGATCTCGTGACCGAAGGACTGGCGGTCACGGTTGGGAAATACTGCGACTGGGTTTGTTTCACCACCGCTCGCGCGGCGAGGAAACTGGCGAACGCCGCGGCGACAGTCTGGTTGGAAACAGCCACCTGGCGTTCGAGAGCGTTCAACTCCGGCTCATGGAACATTTCCCACCACTGGCCGCGAATCACGCCGTCCTTTGGCTCAGCGGTTTTCCAGCCGTCCGTTTCATTGAATTGCTCCGTGGTCAATTCTTTGAACGCGGCCGGCGTTTGGGCTTCCGGTTTCACATATTTCGGCGCGAAGCTGCAGCCGGCGAGAAAAACCAGGCATGTCAGAGTAACCGAAGTCATTCTGGTTTCTGGTTTGAGCCGGGAGAAGATGGTTTTCATTACCTGGTTCATGGCTATCCCCGGAAGATGTCGAAGGGCTCGATTTTGAGGACCTTGCGCACGCCGACATAGCTTGAGATTCCGGCGATCACGATGACCATGCCGAGGGCCAGCCCCAGGTTCCAGAATGTGATGATCGCTGCGTAGTTGGGCAGCCGGGCCCGGGCGATCGAGATCATCAGCGTCACCAGACCGATGCCGAGGCCATAGCCGGTCAGCGCCGTAAAGGTTGCCATGAACAGGATCATGTAGATCAACTCGCGTCCCTTGGCGCCGATGGCCTTTAACGCGCCAAATTTCTCCAGGTTTTCGAGGATGAACGTATAAAAAGTCTGGCCGGAGATCGATAGACCCACGATAAAGCTGATCACGGTCATCAACAGGATGTTGGTGCCGATCCCGGTCTTGTAGGTGTAATAGTCGGTGATGCTCTTGTTGAATTCACCCTCGGTAAGGGCCACATAGCCGAGCTTGGCGACCTGCTGCTTGATGCCGGCCACGGCCGCGGCGCTCTTCGGTTGCACCAGGATGTAGGAAATGGTGAACCGCGTCGTCGGGAGGTATTCGATCGCGCGGTTGTAGGTGGTGTAAAGCGTCGGCACACCGTTCAATCCGTTCGCGGCGACGCGGGCGATGCCGATCACCACGCCACGGTGGTCGTTAAGTTCGAAGGTTGTGCCAATCTTCGGATTCTCCAGCTTCGAGAATTCAGCGTCGTTGACCACCAGGAACGAATTTTCGGCATAGATGTCCTGAATGTTGCCCTGTTCGAGTTCGGGACGGCCAAACAAGCTGCTGTCGTCCAGACCGATAACATTGACGGATTGGTAGGTGCCGTCATGGAGCTTCACCAGCGCGCCACCCATGAAGAGCGGCACCGCGTAGCTGACCCCGTCCATGCTGCGCACCGCGTCCAGCACATAATCGGGCAGCGGGATGGCGCTGGTGGGAGTATTGACCGCCGGGTCCATGATCCACATTGCGGCACCGACATTGGTGACCGTCGAATAGGCACGGGTGAGGATGCCGGCGAACATCGCGGTCATGAGCATCATCAGGAACACGGCGAAGGTGATCCCCATCAACAGCGCGGAGAACTTGGCTTTGTCATTCACCAGCAGCTTGAATCCGATCCGCAGGATGCCACCATATTTCATGGGGCGTCACCTTTCCACCGGCGCGCGGTCCGTTGGGCTACTGATCGAAAGGTATTCATCGCATTTGCACCAGCTATTGCTGCCCGATGTAGACATCCACCAACTGGCCCGGATAGACCGGAGCGTCTTTTTTCTCGAACCGGAAGATTACCGGCAACACGCGCAGGTCGACTTGTTCCTGACGTTCGTTAGACAGCTCGATCTTGGGCGAGATGTAAGGCTGCACCCGGACGAACTCCAGCGGTATCTTAATATCCGTCCCGGTGATCTGCATCTGCGCGTGAATATGCCAATGCGATGGCAGCCGCGAGACCAGGATCTCGTCGACATAACAGCGCACGGCCAGATAGTCCTGGGGCGCGCCCATCACCACGAGCGGGTCGAATAATTGTGTATAGGCGTCATAGGCGCCCTGCGACGACACATAGCTGCCGACCGCCGCGTCTACGGTCAGCACGACTCCGTCGACCGGCGCTTTGACCGAATAATATTGTAGCAGCGCGTTCGCTGCCTTCAGGGCGGCGGTCGTCTGATTGACGGCGTCTTCCGCGGTATCGAGCACGTCCTTGCTGATCGATTCCGGATCGATATCGTAGGAGGCGCGGCGCTTGTCGTACTGGTCGCGGGCCGCTTTCAGGTTGGATTCGGCCAGCTCCATGTTTGCTCTCGGCACCGAATCGTCGATGGTGAACAGCGGAGTGCCAGCGGACACCTGCTGGCCCTCGTGCACCAGCACCTGGGTGATCGGGCCGGAAACTTCCGGATAGATATTGACGTTTTTGCCGCTTGGCTGGTCGCTTTCAACGATGCCATTGGCATAGATGGCCGAATCGTAAGGGCTGCTGACCGGTTTAAACACCGGGGGCTGAGCCTTCCTCTTAATGCCAAAGAGGTAGGCGGCGACCAATCCGGCCAGGATACCGATGATCGAGAGGGCAAAGATGATCTTGTTTCTGGCTTCACGCTTCGGTTTGGATGCTTTGGTGTCGGACGTGGACCCGGCTGCCTGGGCAGCCGGCTTGGTCTCGGCGGCCTTGGCATCGGGCATGGAGCTGGTTGCTTTGACTTCCGTTTTTGGTGCGGCCTTCGCGTCCGGTTTGGACTCGGCTGCTCCTGACTTTGGCTCGGCCGCTTTAACTTCAGGTTTGGGCTCGGCCTTTACTTCCGGTTGAGGTTCGGCGGCTTTGACTTCCGGTTTGGGAGCGGCTGCTTCTGGTTGCGGCACGGTTGCTTTGACTTCTGGTTTGGGATCATCCGTATTCATTCGGTACCCTTGTCCGCCGCGGAGAGATGTCCATCTTCCATATGGAGGATCCGGTCCGCGTACTCATTGATGCGCGCATCGTGGGTGACGATCAGGATGCAGCGCTTATCATTGAGTATGTTCTCTTTTACGAAGGCGATGATCATCTTGCCGGTATCGCCATCCAGGGAGGCGGTCGGTTCGTCGAAAATCAGGATCTCGGGACTGCTGATGATCGCGCGGGCGATGGCCACGCGCTGTTGCTCGCCGCCGGAGAGCTTGACTGGCATAATCTCGCCCCGGCCTTTCAGGCCGACGATCTCGAGTTGTTTTTCTGCCTCGGTGATTGATTCGGTCCAGTCGCGCTGCTTGAGGATCAGGGGGATCGCGACATTCTCGGCGGTGGTCAGCCGTGGGAAGAGATGGTAGTCCTGGAAAACGAAACCGATGGTGTTCAGGCGGAACTCGGCCAACTGGTCATTATTCAGGGTCCAGATATCGTCCCCTTTGACTATCACCTTGCCGGCGTTGGGACGCAGGATGCCGGAGATCATGCTGAGCAGCGTGGTCTTGCCGCTGCCGGAGGGGCCGATGATGAACAGCATCTCGCCAAAGTGAGCGACCAGCCCGACAGCATTCACGGCCGTCATTTTGGTCGCGCCTTCGCCAAACCATTTTGTCAGATCCGTTGCGACGATCGCCTGATTCTCTGTTGGTTTCACGATGTCGACGCCCATTGGTTTACCCGTCGGACCTTTCTTCGGAGAATTGGTCCTTCTGTTTTTGGACGCGCGAGTACATGCGGGAAGCCGTGGCGGGGGCTATGGGATATTATCGGTCCCTCTCTGACCCAAACCCATGAACACGAGTGAGGTTGCGCTCCGCAATCAATTGGGCCTCGGCGTCCAACCAATGCTGCACGTGTCGCCCCAACGGGGAGCCTTCGTTCACGTAGGTGAAGTAGGCCCTCCTGGACACCTCGTCTGGCGATGGCACAAAATCAGTTCCGATTTGGTCTGAGTCCGCGGCTGGCGTTGACAATGCTGCGCTGGCGGGGTGTTCGTGTTGGCGGGAATGTTTGTGGCTCATAGCATAACAATAACCATGAAAACCGTGCGCGACACTATGGGGTGTTCACCCCATCTGGTGGCCATCCGCTATCGCTAGAGCTGCGGCGTGACCATAAAGGGGGAAGGGGACGATCAGGTCTGGTCGGGCTACTTTCCAGCGGCTGCGGAGGAATCCTCTTTGCGGCGGAATTGCTCGAAACCGAAATCGAAAAGCGCTTTGGCATCGGTCCATTTGTTCGCGCTATGCAACAGGACCAGGTGCAGTTCGTGGCCGTCGCGGGTGGCAGACGCGGCATAGGTGTGCCGGGAGCGGAGCGTCCAGCCGGTCTTGGCGGGCCCCATACCGGGATAGACGCCCAGGAGTTTGTTGTGATTCTTCAGTGTTTGCAGGGCGGCGGCGGTCCTGAGCGCGAGTCGGGGCGTGCGACAAATTTCGCGCAGTTCCGGCACCGCCATCGCGGCCTGGAATATCTTCAACAAGTCGACGGCGGTCGTCACCTGGCCGGGTGCGGGCAGACCGTTCGGGTTTAGGAACAAGCTGTTGGTGCAGCCCAGTTCGCGGGCGCGGGCGTTCATCAGCGCCACAAATTTTTCCACCGAGCCGCCCGTGTACCGCGCCAGCGCCAGGGCGGAATCGTTGTCCGAGCCGATGAGGAGGGATTGCACCAGGGTTCTGACCGGGACGGTCTCGCCGGTTTGCAAGGGAATGCGGCTGGGCTCAACGAGCGTGTCCGCCTGCTCGACGACGACTTTGCCATCGAGGTGTGTCCGCTCATAGACCAGCAGCGCGGTCAGCAGCTTGAGAGTGCTCGCTGGCGGCAGGGGCTCGGTGGGATTCCGGCTGAACAAAACTTTACCGTTCGCGGCATCCACCAGCAGCGCACTACGAGCCTGTACTTGTTGATCGAGCGAGAGGGCATTGGGCTGGGTCGCCGCCTCGGCCAGCGGCAATTGCAGAACCAGCAACGCGGTCGCAACAACGCGGCGCACTTGGCGCCTGGTGATGATCCCCATCAAGATTCCGTAGCCGACTGGCCCGCCCCAGGCGCACACGCCTCTTCCAACAACCCAATGATCTTGTGGTTCTTCATCGTAGTCACCTCGCTGATGTTACTGCATAAGGGTTGCGTTGCAAGCTTCGCCTTCGTTGAGGGTGTTGCCGTCGCACTGGCGGTCGATTATTATGCGGGCGGAGAGAGACGTTGAACATTCACAAAGCGACACGCAGATATGAAGGCTGGCTGGGAGGTCAGATCCCCTTGATCGCACGAGATCTGCGGCTGAAGCATACGTTGATGAGGCGGGCGGTGTTTCCGTTTCTGCGGGGGACCTTTTACCGGTGGTGTCAACTCTGGCCGGAGATTTGTCCCGAGGTTGCCGGGGCCCCGGCGGTGCTGGCGGTGGGCGATCTGCATGTGGAGAATTTCGGGACGTGGCGCGACGGTGAGGGGCGTCTGGTGTGGGGCATCAATGATTTCGATGAAGTGGCCGTCATGCCCTATACCATGGACCTGGTCCGGCTGGCCGCGAGCGCGCGGCTGGCCATCGAAGCGGACCACCTCCGCACTGATGCCGAAAGTGCCTGTGATTCCATCCTGACCGGCTACCGGGATGCGTTGAAGGCGGGTGGGTGCCCCATTGTGCTTGGCGAACATCATCAGTGGTTGCGCGAGCTGGCGATCAGCGAGGCGCGTGATCCGCTGCGGTTCTGGGAGAAGATGGGGCGGTTGCCGCATCTCAGGCGGCATGTTCCGCGAAGCGCGATCAAAGCCATCGAGAGCCTGATGCCGGATACGGAGGTGAACTACCGGGTGGCGCAGCGCACGGCGGGGATCGGGAGTCTGGGACGAGAGCGGTACACGGCCATCGCTGATTGGCACGGCGGCAAGATTGCGCGCGAGGCCAAAGCCCTGGTGACGTCGGCCTACGCCTGGGCAAAGGGTGGCAAGATCAAGCACGAGATACTTTACCAGGAAGCGCTGGACCAGTCCGTTCGCTGCTGTGATCCCTTTGTGCGCAGGCGTGGTCGGTGGATTGTCCGTCGACTGGCCCCCGATTGTTCGCGGATTGAGTTGTCCTCGTTGCCGAAGCGATGGGATGAGACACGATTGTTTTATGAGATGGGATGGGAAACGGCCAATGTCCACTGCGGGACCCCGAAGGCCGTGAAGTTGATCGCGCGGGATTTGCGGAAGCGGCCGGCGAAGTGGTTGCGCGATGCCGCCCGGGGAATGACGAAGGCGACGGTGAAGGACTGGCAGGAATGGAAGACTGGCCGGGGTGATTGAGGGCGGGGGGAATTTGGGATTTAGGATTGGGGAAATCGGACGAATAGGACGGATGGGACCGATGTCAGCGGACGGAATGGGACGAGTGGGCGCTTTATCATCGCCCCTTGCTACTGCGGATGGTGCTTGTTAGACTTTGGCCCGCTTAATCTGGAGTCTTATGCAATGGATCGCACCCTCCGAGAAAGACGCCGCCAATGATACCCGGGTGAACCTGGAAACGAATTAAACCAAAGCCATGATGACTTTTCGCCAACTCGCCACTGAACCGTCCACGTTGCCCACGCGAACGACGTGGTATCTGACCGATCTCGCCGAGGCCCGCGGCAAGCAGGAATTGTTCACGCACCAGTCACCGCAGAAGCTCAAGGTGCTTCGCGAACATGCGCTCATTGAAAGCGTCGTTTCCTCGAACCGCATCGAGGGTGTCGAGGTGGACAAATCCCGCGTCGGCACGCTGGTGTTCGGCAAGCCCGCGTTGCGCGACCGCGACGAAGAGGAAGTGCGCGGATATCGGGATGCTTTGAAATTGATCCACGAAAACGGCGCGAAGCTGCCCATTTCCGAAGCCACAATGAAAAAACTCCACAAGCTGTCACGCGGCGAAATCTGGGATGCCGGCCGGTACAAGGAAAAGGACGTAGACGTCATCCAGACTTACGCCGATGGCCGCAGCCGGGTCCGCTTCAAAACTGTTTCCGCAAAGCAAACGCCCAAGGCGATGGCGGAGATGGTCGAGCTGTGGGATCGGGGGATGCGGGAAAAGTGGGTCCATCCGCTGGTGCTGGCCGCCGCGTTGAATCTTGATTTCCTTTGTATCCATCCCTTTCGGGACGGCAACGGCCGTGTCTCCCGCCTGCTATTCCTGCTGGCGTGCTACCATTGCGGGATCGAAGCCGGGCGCTACATCAGTCTCGAACGGTTGATCGAACAGAACAAGGAGCGTTACTACGAAGTCCTTGAACAGAGTTCCCAGCGCTGGCACGAAGGTAAACATGACCCGTGGCCCACGATGAATTTCCTGCTCTACATTCTGACGCAGGCCTGCAAGGAATTTGAGCAACGGGTCGGCCAGATCAAATCGCCGCGCGGCGAAAAGACCGCCGCCGTGCTGGCCGCGATTGATCGCCAAATCAGCACCTTCCGGGTGGCCGACTTGCAGGGCGAATGCCCGGGCGTTGGTATCGATTTGATCCGCCGACTTCTGGCGCGGTTGCAAAAGGAAAAAAAGATCAAATCTCTCGGCACGGGCCGGAGCGCGAAATGGCAAAAAACCGCGAACTAGGTAGTAACTCGCAAACCAGGTATTAAACTACGTAGTAACAGCATCGCAGCCGAGCCGCACCGGGGATGTTTCGCGTGCGAAGGTGAATCCGACAGGAATAGGAGGCTGGGCTGGTCTCGCGGACTCGGTTGCCGCGAAAACTACATCGCGGCGTGTCGCGCAGCCAGTGCTGCGCTCCGCTTTTGAGCGGATACATATCTTAGATATATATCAGACTGTGAAGAGAGACATGATCCGCCGTTGAGTGGTGCGGACCAGGACGAATGGGACGGGAAAGCGGGAAGCGGGAAGAGGAGTTCACCACGATCCGCCGTCGCGAGACCGCTATGGCGCGAGCCTACTTCGCGAGGACGCTACGAAGGCCGGGCAGAGAGGGCACGAATGGGTAGGGGGTTGGGGAAATCGGACGAATAGGACGTATGGGACGGATGGGACCGGTGTCAGCGGACGGAATGGGACGGAAGGCGGAAAGAGGATGGATCTGTGATCTGTCACGAGTCGAGCGTTGATCGCTCAGAGCTCAGCCCGTAGGAAAAAATGTGTCCAGAGTGCTGAGTTGACCCCAATGAAAGCCTCCAGACCTTCAACCGTTGAGTTTGTAAAACCGCTCGATGTTCTCACGCAGCTTCGGAGCGAACTGCATCTCCGGTTGTGTAAACCGAATCTGATTGATGCCACGTAGGTTGAACGCCACAAATTTCTCGTTCTCGTCTGCAACTGATTCGTCGAGGAAAAGCAGCATGTTTGCCGAAGCTTGACCCTCGGCCTTGGCGTTGCCCATGAGAAAACCTATTTCGTGATAAACGTTAGGGTTGCAGTGCGTCAAATTTCCGAGCAGCAAGCCGCACTCACAAATCATTCGGACAATCCTGCTGGCAATCTCGTCGGACGTCCCATCATTCTTTAGATCAACTTTTTCCACCTTTAGCTCGGGCTTCAGGTGATGCGTTTCAGTAATCTCCCTGCAAACACGTTGGATGATAGCAAAATGATCATCGGGCTTTGTTTTCCCAAATGGCATTGATACGAAAATGGTACGTTTGCGGCTTTCCAAGACCTGATCCAAAATCTTAATCAGATCATCAGCATGCGATTCTTTGATCAGGTAGAGATGATTGCTGAGAACCCAACGAATAAATGACGTGATTGGGACCCTCGGAAGAAGTTCGTAGTAAACCAAAGCTGCTAGCAGGCCCGTATTCTTCGAGTCCTTTAAAGGGGGATAACGGAGTGGGACTTTACAAGGTGATTGGCGTCGGCGGCGGCTTATGGGCTCGAGCCGGCTGCACTGGGCTACTTGAAACCGATGCGGCGTTTGGGCGGGTCGGCGGGCGGCAGGAGTAGCGGTTGCAGCTTGGTCCAGATGGTGCGCAAGGCGTTTTCGGGAGAGCTATCGAGCACACCCGGTTAAGGGGTTGCAACGAGAGCTTTCACCTCAGCCGAGACGATGGTGCTGGCGTGAATGGCCTTGCGAAGCGCTCTGCGCAACACGGCAGGCAAGTCCTTGTCGAAGTAGCGGATCTCTTTGCGCATGAACCGGGTATTGAATTCGGCCAGCGGGACCTGTTTCAGGTCGTTACAATCCACGATGGAGGATTTCTTCAGAAGGTTAAACAGGCTGGGCGAAAGTTCGACGAGAGTTTCCGGGCAGGACTTGCGGCGGAGTTTTACGTTGTCCACCTGTGAGGTCACGACGCAGAGCACGAGCACGCACTGGCCGAGCGGGTCGGAATTGATGACGATGAAGTAGTGCGGTTCCGACGAAGTGAGGGAACGATCCGGGAAGTAGTAGATACTTCCTTCGCGGAGACTGAGCCGGAGTTTCAGGTCAATGCCGGCTCCGGCCAAGGATCAGCTCCAGTGTTTGTCGAATGCCTGGCGCTGCAAGAACAGCTCTCGCGCAGCCTTGCGTTCTTCCTCGGTGAGGGCGTGGCACGGAATATAGCCCGCATCCGGCTCCTCGAAGAAGTCAGCACAATCCATCGGCACGCGGCGTTTTGTCGGGTGTCCCAAGGCGCGCTCGTGGCGCTTCCACTCGGGGTAATGGTGGGTGATATCGCGAAGCTGATATTTGCTAAAACTCCCGAAGTTTTTCCAGGCAAAGTCCAGCGCTTCGAGGTCAGTGGCCGACAGCACAGATTTATCTATGTCGACAACGGAGGCATAGTCGAAATCGCGCTTACGCAGGAATCGCCGGCCGTACGTCCGCTCCGTCGGAGACAACCGGTCGTTGTCTTCTGCGATGTTCTTCGCTTCGGAGGCAACGGGGCCATGAGTCATCGCGTAATAGGCGCACTCGCTGACTGTCCGCCCGTATTTGCGCAGGTGGTAGCGGTCAGCAAAGAATATCAGCTTGAGCGCCTTAAGCCGATTAATGCGCCCGCCAGATTGTCGGGCCATAAAGTTCAAAGCTTGCGTCGCTTTGCGATGAGTCAGAGCCAAGCTCATATGGGAGAATTTAGCACAAATAGGGCCAGAACAAGGCTCATTATTGTGGGTTTTGGTGTTCCCGTCAATGGATTATTTGGTTATCGTATTCGAAATGGCAGCTTTCCCTCAAAAGACCAAGTCCGGGGCCAATTGCAAAAGGCTCGCCACGCACCGAGTGGAAGGCGAACGGGATTGGAGAATTGGAGATCAATTGGTTTTCTTGTGAGTGGGAACGGGCCGCCGCATCTTTTCCTTGCCAGATTTGGCTCTGGGACGATCAATGTTTATGCGGGTTCGGTAGAAAAGCTTCCAAACCTTCCAGAGCTTGCGAAGTGGGCTCACGGGGGTTTGGCGGTTGGGGTAGAGTGGCGGGGTGAAAAAAGAAGGCAGAGGGAATTCAGGAGGCGGAAATGGGGAGGCGGTGGGAGTGGGGGCGTTTGAGATGGTTAGGGACGGTGAAGGACGGCTAGGGACGGCTAGCGACGTGTTAAATTTTTTGGGGGTTGAAAATGGGACCACAATATATGGTGGTTTTCGCGAGGGGGACGAGGTGGCGGAAGGGGTTCAATGGGGCTTGACGGGGTGTGGGGTGCGTGGTAGCGTCGCCCGCACTTTAGGCCAGAGAAGGAACCACATCAGCTGGAAGGAATTCATGAAAATCCGTGTCATTAGTATCACTTTTACCATGGCGGTCACGCTTGCTTGCCGGACTTTCGCGGCGGACAAGCCAATCGCCGCTGCTGGAACCAACGCTCCGCTGCTTTCGACCAGTTTGAAGCCGGATGAGGTGGTGGCGCGGGTGAATGGGACGGAGATTAAGCGGAAGGAACTCGATGCGGCGGTGAAGGCGTTCACGTACCAGATGTCCCGGCGCGGTCGGCCGATTCCGCCGGGCCAGAGCGGCGGCATGGAGCGCGACATGTTGGATGAGCTGATTGGACGCCAATTATTGCTGCAGGAAGGCAGCAAGCATATTCCTGCGGACATCGATAAGAAGGTGCAGGAGCAGATCGATCAGGTGAAGAAGCAGGTTGGGAGTGACGAACAGCTCAAGAAAACGCTCGCGGATACCGGCATTACCTTCGACGAGTATACCAAGCGGGTCCGTGACAACATCATTATTCGCGAGGCGGTTCAGAGTGTCGTCGACAAGGAAGTGAAAATTGCTCCTGAGGATGTCCGGGCGTTTTACGACAAGAACCCCGACCAGTTCAAACAGCCGGAAACGGTTCGCGCCAGCCACATTCTCATTCGTGTCACTCCCGATGCGAGCGACGTCGTGAAGAAAGAGAAGCGGACGCAGATTGACAGTGTGCGCACACTGGTCAAGAACGGCGAGAAATTCGCGGATGTGGCCAAGAAGTTTTCCGAGGATCCTGGCAGCGCCGCGAACGGTGGCGATCTCGGGTTTTTCGGGCGCGGCCAGATGGTGCCGGAATTCGACGCGGCGGCGTTTTCGCTGAAGACGAACGAAATCAGCGACGTCATCACCACGCAGTACGGTTACCACGTCCTGTTGGTTACGGACCGCAAACCTCCGGGGACGGTGCCCTTCGATCAGGTGAAGGAGGATCTCGCGCAGTTTTTGAAGCAGCGCAAGGGTGCCGATATCACCCGCGACCAGGTCGCCAGCCTGCGCAAGGCGGCGAAGGTGGAGATTCTCATACCAGAGCCGCCGCCCGCGCCGAACGTTGAAACTGCGCCGGTGCAAGCCCCGACGAAGTGACGGCGGGCGTTTCGCCCGAAACCGGCGGTATTGTCGTGCGATTGACGCCGACTGCGGAAGTTTCATAGACTTGCGCCGGCGCTCATGCTCACGATTACGTTGATTCTCGAACTGCTCGCGCTGGGAGGACTTCTCGTCCTGTCAGCGTTTTTCTCCGGAACCGAGATCGCACTATTCTCGCTCAGCAAACTGCAACTTCGCCGCCTGCGGCAGGAACATCCAGCCCAGGGGCAGATCATCAGCGAACTTCTGGACCAGCCGCATCGACTGCTCTCGACCATTCTTTTCGGCAATACCGTCGCCAATGTCGCCGCCGCCATCCTGGGTTACGCGATTTTGCAGACGCTCGTGCCACGGCACACGGAGGCGGTCGCCGTGCCGGTAATGACACTAGTAATTCTCCTTTGCGGCGAGGTCACACCAAAGACACTGGTCATTCGCAGCGCTGAGTTCTTTGCCCTTCACCTCGCGCTGCCCATTCGTTGGACGGTCGTCTCGACTTCCCAACTCCGCCGGACGACCGAGAGGGTGTCCGCATGGATCGTTCAGCGTATTGAGCGGCTGCCTTACTTTTCAGCACAGAAAGCACGCTCCGCTGCCCCAACCGAAGACGAGTACCGCACGTTGCTCACCGCCAGCGAGCGAGCGGGCGTCGTTCGCAAGGAAGAGCGCTATATGGTCAACAAGATCCTCGCGCTGGAAAAAATGCAGGTGAAGGAGATCATGACTCCGCGCGTGGACATGCAATGTGTGGAGGATACGCTCCAGCCTGACGAGATGGCCGTGGCCTTGCGTCGCATCAAACACCGGCGCGTGCCCATCATCCACGAAACGCCGGATACCGTCGAAGGCATCCTCAAGGTCAAGGACTTCCTGGTTAACCCGTCGCGTGAACTCGACGAAGTCGTGGAGTTGCCGAATTTTGTGCCGGAAACGATGTCCGTCGCGAAGCTGTTGAAGAGCTTTCGCAAACAGGAGCATCCTGTGGCCATTGTGGTCGACGAGTATGGTGGCACGCAGGGGATGGTCACGCTGGAAGACGTGCTTGAGGAGATCGTTGGCGAGATCGAAGACGAATTCGACAAGAGCGAGATCATGGTGCAGAAGCTCGACGAGCGCCGCTACCTCATCAATGGCAAGGCGCGGCTGGAACTGGTCAACGAGCAGTGCGGACTGGCGCTGCAAGCGCCCGACGTCGAGACCATTGCCGGCTGGGTAATCGCGCAACTCGGGGCGTTGCCGAAGGAGGGCGAGCAGGCGCGTTTCGAGAACGTTCGCGCCACCGCCCGCAAAGTCGTGAAGAATCGCGTCGGCGAAGTTCTGCTGGAGATCGAGGGACACTAACATGGAGGCTCTCAACTACCTCGTGATCATTGTCCTGGGCATCCTGGGCTCAGCGTTCTTTGCGGGCGCGGAAACGGGATTGATCTCACTGAACCGCGTCCGCCTTCGCCACGAGGTTGAGCGCAAGAGCCGCCGCGCGATTATCCTGAACGGGTTCGTCGAAAACACCGAACGTTTGCTGGGCACAACCCTATTCGGAACCAACCTCGCCAACGTGCTGGTCGGTGTCTACGCCTCGGTGCTCGCGACGCGCCTCTTTCATATCGATAACTTCTGGCTCAACCTCGACGCCACGATCGTCGCCTCGGCGTTCCTTCTGGTGATTGGTGAAATTGTCCCGAAAACGCTCTTTCGCCATTATTCGCACCGTCTCTGCATGACCATCGCCGATGCGCTGAATGCGACGGCGTGGTTGTTTGCTCCGCTCGTGGCGCTGCTCGGCTTCGTGATGCGCGCGGTCGTTCGGCTCAGTGGCAGCGCGGAGGCGCCGAAAAGTTTCTTTGTCACCCGCGAGGAATTGAAACATCTTGCCAAGGAGGGGGAGGCGGGCGGCGCGCTCAGCGCGGAGGAACGGGAGATGATCGACGGTGTTTTCGATTTCCCTTACAAGACAGTCTACGACATCATGTTGCCGCTCGCGCGGGCCGTCACAGTCGCTCGCGATACGCCGGTGACGGAACTCTTCGCAGTCTCCGAGCGCACCGGTTTCGCCCGCTTCCCCGTCGGCGAGGGCGACCGGATTGTCGGGATCGTCAATGTCTACGAAATCCTCTTTGACAATGTTGGAAGCGACGGCAAAACCACGGGGCAACTCATGCAAAAACCCCAATTTGTGCTCTCGACGGAGCGCGTCAATCGCGTCCTCCCTGTCCTGCGCGCCGGTCGCCGGCCCATCAGCATCGTCATCAACCCCGAAGGCAAACACGTCGGCATACTCACCATCGAGGACATCGTCGAGGAAATCGTTGGAGAGGTGGAGGGATGACGGCGTTGCGAAAGAGAAGGAGACGGAGCCTATGAAACTTGGCAAGCGGTTCATGGTGAGGCCACACACGCATTTGAAACTGGACAAGTTCGACCCTGACGACACCGCAGGTTTCGAGAAGGGCGACAAAGCGCAGGCTCACTTGGAGAAGAACATCGCGCGTATGGACAACTTGCAGTATCGACTGTATGCCGAGAGCCGGCGCGCCTTGTTGATCGTGTTGCAGGGCATGGACGCCAGTGGCAAGGATGGGACGGTGCGGCATGTGATGTCAGGACTGAATCCCCAAGGCTGTCGCGTGACCTCGTTCAAGGTGCCCTCCGCCGAGGAGGCCAGTCACGATTTTCTCTGGCGCATTCACCAGGCTGTGCCCCCGCACGGCGAAATCGGCATCTTCAACCGCTCGCATTATGAGGACGTACTGGTGGTTCGCGTTCACCAACTCGTGCCGAAATCCGTGTGGTCCGCTCGTTACGACGAGATCAACGCATTCGAGACATTACTGGGTGAAAACGGCGTGACGATCCTGAAGTTCTTCCTGCACATCAGCAAGCAGGAGCAGAAAGAGCGACTGGAAGCGCGGCTCAAGGATTCCACACGGAACTGGAAGATCAGTCCCGCGGATCTCAAGGAGCGCGAGCGTTGGGGCGATTACGTGAAGGCCTACGAGGCGGTCTTGAGTCGGTGCAGCACCACGGCGGCTCCCTGGTTCGTGATCCCGTCAAACAAGAAATGGTTTCGCAATCTCGTGGTCTCCCAGATTATCGTCGAGACGCTTGAACGAATGAACCCGAAGTTTCCCAAGCCCCCCTTCGATATCTCGAAACTCAAAGTGAAGTAACTGGTTGGCGATGCATTCCGTCCGTGACGGGAGGCATCAGTCATTTCGATTGCTTCTCGGGATCGCATTTGCAACCTTCATTCTGGATTCCAGGTCATTGCTGCGGTATTGTTCCCGCCTCATGTTGGCGAAACGCATCATACCCTGTCTGGACGTGGATCGCGGACGCGTGGTGAAGGGAACGAAGTTCCTGAACCTGCGCGACGCGGGTGACCCGGTCGAGTGCGCGAAGGAATATGATCGCCAACGCGCGGATGAACTCGTGTTCCTCGATATCACAGCGAGTTCCGAGAACCGCGTGACGATGATCGACGTGGTGGAACGGACCGCCAGTGAGTGTTTCATGCCGTTGACGGTTGGCGGCGGAATTCGCACGATCGAGGATATCCGCGCGATGCTCAAGGCGGGCGCCGACAAAACGAGTTTGAACACCGCCGCCGTGCAAAATCCCGAGGTGGTGCGCGCGGGCGCGGAGCGGTTTGGCTCGCAGTGCATTGTCGTTGCGATCGACGCCAAGCGCGTGGACATGGGACGCTGGGAAGTATACACGCATGGCGGTCGCAAGCCGACCGGTCTCGATGTGGTTCAGTGGGCGCGGCGCGTGGAGGCGCTCGGCGCCGGTGAAATCCTATTGACCAGCATGGACGCCGATGGGACAAAGGCGGGGTACGATGTGGCGTTGACGCGCGCGATCAGCGAAGCGGTGCATATTCCCGTTATTGCCAGCGGTGGCGCCGGCATGCGTGAGCACATGGTTGAGGTGCTGGCGGAAGGAAAAGCGGATGCGGTTTTGGCCGCTTCGGTTTTTCATTTCGGCGAGTACACGGTCAGCGACGTCAAACAGTTTTTGCAAGAGAAGGGTATTTGTGTGCGACTATGAAAGTCCTCGATGAACTGAAATACGACGCGAACGGGCTCATCCCCGCCATTGTGCAGGAGCGCGGGACGGGACGGGTCTTGATGGTGGCGTGGATGAACAAGGAATCACTGGAAAAGACGCTACAGATCGGTGAGACGGTTTTCTGGAGCCGTTCGCGCAAGGAATTCTGGTACAAGGGCGCCACGAGCGGCCACACGCAAAAGGTGAAGGATATCGCGTTTGATTGCGACAAGGACGCCCTGTTAATTCAAGTCGAGCAAAGCGGTGCGACTTGTCACGAGGGGTATCAGTCGTGTTTCTTCCGCAGCATCGTCAACGGTGAAGTCAAGGTGACCGAACCGCGACTTGTGGACCCTGAAAAAGTCTACGGGAAGAAATGACACGCGCTTAACGAGGCGTCCGCGACAAGCAAGAGCATGTTTACTCCGTCGAAAGCTGAGTTCATGGATTACGCGAAGAGCGGGAATTTGATTCCCGTGTATCGCGAGATCATTGCCGACGCGGAGACGCCCGTGTCCGCCTATCAAAAGTTGCTCAAGACGGGGCCGTCGTTCCTGTTGGAGTCCGTCGAGGGCGGGGAGCGTGTTGGACGCTATTCATTCATCGGCACGAACCCGAGCACTGTCATCCGCGTTGCCCAGCGCAGTGGCGACGATGCCCTACGCGCCGTGGAATTGGAAATGTCGAAGTACAAACCGGTCACTCTACCGGGGTTGCCGCGGTTCACCGGCGGTGCGGTTGGGTTCATCAGTTACGAGTACATCCACCAGATCGAGCCGAGCGTCCCGCGTCCGCAGCGTGACGATCTCGGCACGCCGACGCTCTGTTTTATGATTACCGACACGATCCTGATTTTCGACCGCGTTAGCCAGACCATCAAGATCGTCGCCAACGCCCACGTGGAAGGCGATGCCACGCACGCCTATACGCGCGCCTGTTCGCAAATAGATCGTCTCCTGGCGCAACTGGCACAGCCCCTGGCCTCGCCGCCATTGGAATTTCAAAAGGATGCTCCCGACGTTCCGGTCGAATCGAACATGACGACGGAACGCTATGCCGGGATGGTCTCGCAGGCGCAAGAATACATCAAAGCCGGGGACATCATCCAGGTGGTGTTGGCCCAACGGTTTCAAACGCCTCTGAAATCCTCGGCTCTCGATGTTTATCGGGCCCTGCGTTCCATCAATCCGTCACCGTACATGTTTCTGCTCGATTTTGGAGATTTCCAACTGGTCGGAGCGTCGCCGGAAGTGCACGTGCGCTGTGAGGACGGCAACGTGGAGATTCGTCCGATTGCCGGCACACGCTGGCGCGGCAAAACACTCGAGGAAGATGAGCGATTGGAGAAGGATTTGCTGGCAGATGAAAAAGAACGCGCCGAGCACCTGATGCTTGTGGACCTGGCGCGCAATGATATCGGACGTGTCTGCGATTTTGGCAGTGTGCGGGTGCCCGAGTTCATGGTGATCGAGAAATACTCGCATGTCATGCACATCGTCAGCGGCGTGGAAGGGAAACTGCAGAAGGGCCGTTCCTCGTACGACCTGATGCGCGCGACATTCCCGGCGGGGACGGTCAGTGGGGCGCCAAAGATTCGCGCGATGCAGATCATCAGTGGGCAGGAACAAACTCAGCGTGGACCGTATGCGGGTGCGGTGGGCTACTTCAGCTTCAACGGCAATGTTGATAGCTGCATCACGTTGCGGACGGCGTTGCTGAAAGACGGGGTCGCCTATGTCCAGGCCGGTGGCGGCATCGTGGCGGACAGCGATCCCAAATACGAATTTCAGGAAAGCGTGAACAAGTCCAAAGCGATGCTCAAGGCCATCGCGCTGGCCCAGACATTTCGGTGAGATGCGTCGGCGAAAGCCGGCGACAACGATAGACGTGGTCAACTGAAGGAGGGCTTGCCATGAGTGAAGTGACGCAGAACATCGGTTGGGCCGTGGTATTTTCATTCGTTGGTGGGGTGGTCGGTATCGCGCTGGTCCTGGCTTCTTCGCTGGTGCTGCCGCGATTGATCGAGCGCATGACGCCGAACATCGATGAGGAGAAGGAGATTGCGCGCGGCAACCTCGCTGTGGCGCAATACTTCGGACGGATTGCGGCGGCGAGCATCATCGGCATGAGCATCGTTATTGGCGCGGCGGTCCTCGCCGGCGTCATTGCCGCGCTGCACGGATAGCGGGGGGGGCCGAAAGCGTCCCGTCATGAAAATCCTCACGGCCATTGCGTTTGCCTTGTGTCTTGCTACTGCCCCGGCTTGGGCACGTGGCGGCGGCGGGTGTTTCGAGGAAGGAACGCCCATTCTCACGCCTCACGGTGAAGTGCCCATCGAACAACTGCGCGTCGGTGACGTCGTGGTTGGTGGACGGGTGGAAGCGATTATCTGCGTCGAGCCCGAGGAGTATCTCGAAGTTGGCAATGGCGTACGCGTCACGGCCGAGCATCCGTTCCAAATCTCGCCCGGGGTTTTCCGGATGGCCAATCGGGTGTTCCCGACGGCCCGACGAGTCAGCGCATCACATCCCGCATACAACCTGCTCGTCAGCCCAAGTGGCACGTACATTGCGGGCGGTTTCGTCGTCCATAACAAAGGCTGCTTTCTGCCGGACACGCCGATCCTGCGCGCGGATGGCACCGAAGCGCCGATTCATGAAATCCACACCGGCGACAAGCTGCTCGCCTTCACACCCGACGGGCAGGTCGTTCGCACCAGCGTGCGCAACATCGTGACGCATGACGTGGATGAGTATCTCGAAGTGGTAACGGAACACGCCTTCTTGCGTGTCACGGTGGAGCATCCGTTTTATGTGGGCGAGGGGACCTTTAAGACGCTGGAGGCACTGGATGTTAGTGACAGTGTGTACGCCTACGACGGACACGGCCTGACCTCACAGAAGATTGTTAGTATCGCACACGTGCACGCGCACACCCGCGTGTACAATCTGCAGACCGACGCGCCGAACACGTTTTTCGCGAATGGCGTGGCCGTCCACAACAAAGGCGGTGGGGGAGGTGGAGGAGGGTTCGGCGGGGGCGGATTTGGTTTTCATTCCGGTTCCGGAGGAGGTTCCGGCGGCGATCCGACAATTTTTCTCATTATCATCGGGATCTACGTAGTGTTCGTGATTATCAAGCATGTCAATCAAGAGCGAGAGGATGAAAATCTTGATTTTGTGTACAGCCAGACCGCGGTCGAGCAGAAGGAGGCGAAGACCAGCAAGCTATTGGAGTTCATTGCGAAGGTCGATTCGGCCTTCAAGGAGGACGCCCTCCAGCAACGGGCAACGGAGACGTTTGTGAAGCTGCAGGAATGCTGGCAGGCCCGGGAGTACGGGCCGATGCAGGCACTGTTGATGCCGGATTTATATACTGCACATTGCGCACAATTGCAGGGTTTACGCCGCGATCATGAGATCAACATGATTGACAACCTGCGGGTCGATCGGGTGGACATCGTGAATGTTCGCTACACGCACGAGGAGAACGGGCGTGAGTTCACCGCGTTGATCACGGCGCACGCAAAAGATTATTACGTAGATGATCGCGACAGTCATTTCTTGCGCGGGGACGAGGCGCCGGCACAGTTTCAGGAGTTCTGGACATTTCAACGGCAGGACGGCGTCTGGTTGTTACGTGAGATTGAGCAGACTCGCGAGTCGGACAAGCTGAAGGAGGAAAACTTCTTTGAGCAGTTCACGGACAAGGGCGTTGAGCAGGTGTACGGCAACGCGGCGGGTGAGGAAGGCCCCGCGGGTCCGTGGCTCGAAAAATCCGTGGAAACCAAGGCCACGCGCATCGAGCGGTTACTAAACTTTCTGGCACAGACAGACAAACTGTGGGATCGGCAGGCGATGTTGGAGCGGGCGCGACAGGTTTTCACGGACGTGATGCTGGCGCGTGAAGCGGGCGATCCGACGGTGGTCAAGGATGACGAACTATTTCCTGCGGTAGCCGTGGATTTGCGCCAGCAACTCGCCAAGCAGCGGACCGCCGGGCTGAGCATCGAGTATCGGAACCTGTGCGTCCGGAAAGCGGAACTCGTTCTCGTGCGCAACTTCGCGGACAATTCACAAGATGAATATACCGTGCGGATCAGCGCGCATGCGCAGAAGATCATTACGCGGGGCGGGGCCGCCGTAAGCCAGGACGAATACGTCACGCCGTTCATGGAATATTGGACATTCGGTCGGCTTGAGAATCAGTGGAAGCTCAAGGAAGTGCTGCCACCGGCGCGCGGCGAAGAGGCTGTCAGCCAGGAAAACGTTGATGAAGATAGCAGTGCGGCACAGCTCCAGTGGTATTATCAGCAAAGCCGAGCGACGTGAGCGAAGCGTCGCCGCTTAATGATTCTGGTCGAGCCAGCGGCGGATGTCACGGGCGGCGGGAGAATTCGGGGCGAGTCGCAGGAATGTCAGATAATGGTCTCGGGCTTTGGCGAGAGTGGCGCGGTCATGGGCATAGATGGTCGCTACTGACAAGTGAGCGGAAGCGTCGTTGGGGTTTTCCGCAATCATTCTTTCCAATTGGGCGATGGCATCGTCGGTGTAGCCTTGCTCCCGCAACAGGATCGCATAGTTGAAACGGGCGTCCGCGTAGGTCGGGTCGGCTAGAAGCGCCATTTCGTAATTCTCCATTGCGCGCTCGGGCTGACCGACATTGCTGTAGGCGATGCCGAGATTATAGTACGCCTTGGCGAACGTCGGGTCGGCGGCAACGGCCTTCGTATACTCGGCAACGGCCGTGGCTGGCTGGCTCAGTTGGTATTTTACGCCACCATTGTAGAATACCGTCGCCTTCGTCCGATTACCGGGTTTGAGGACCTTGACGGCCAGGGGCGTGCGCACTTTCTTGACCGGTACGGGCGGCGAGAGCGTTGCTGAAACTACCGTCGCGGTAACGGACGATGCGGGAGCTGCCACCACCGGTTTCGGCGGGACGGTTGCCGGTTGCAGGGCGGCGGGTTTGGGAGCCGGCGCGAGTTCGGCAGTGGGAGGCGCCGGCGGCTCCGGAGGCTTGGTCGTTTTCGCGGGCAATTCGGCCGCTCGCGACGGTTGCTTCGCTTCGGCCGCCAATTCCTGATTGATTTGGAGCATGGCGAGACGAACATCTTCGCGCGGCTGCGCCTTGGGGAGCAACTCGAGGTACGTCTGGTAATGCTCGAGCGCTTCCTTCTTCTGGGCGAGTTGGTGATTTTCGAGAGACGCGAGATTCAAGTATGCCGTGGCAAACTTGGGATCGGCGGCAACGGCCTGCTCGAAGTAACGCTTGGCCAGGGGGAACTCGCGCTTGCGGGCAGCGACGACGCCGAGGCAATTGAGCGTGTCGGTGGAATTCGGATTGGATTGCCGGTGGCGCTTGAACGCCTCCTCCGCCTGGCCCCAAGCGGAGGCGCGCATATAGGCGAGGCCGAGCTGGTAATGGACATCGGCGGGCGCGGAACCGCTCTGCGCCACTTGACGGAGATTCGCCACGGCATCATCCGCTTGCCCCTGTTCGAGTTGTGCGAGGGCGAGGTTGTACCGGGCGGGAATGTAGTTGGGATCAAGTCTCACGGCGTCCTGCAGGTTTGCCAGACCCGCTGCGGTTTCGCCTTCCTTAAGATGGCAGACGCCGAGGAAATTCAATGCGAGGCCATTGGTCTGCATAGAGGCCAGTGCCTCTTCGAAGTAGGGGACGGCCTTGCTGAACTTGTCCTCCTTGTAATAGGCCACCCCCGTGGCGAACGCCTCTTCGCCGGAGGGTTTACGGCCGCAGCCGGAAGCGAGCGCGGCAAACAAGGCCAGCCAAAATATCTTTCTCATCGAGAAGTCCATGCGAAACGTGACAAATAGTCAGGTGCATCTTATAATCGCGTCCGGATTTCGCAACAAAAATGACCGAATGGGACATTCAATCGCGCGCGGATGCCTGCACGGCTTGTCAAAAGCCGTTTGCCGACAAGGAGGCCTACCAGACGCTCTTGAGCAGCGACGCCACCCGCTACGCGCGGCGCGACCTGTGCGCCGCTTGCTTTGCACGTGCGTCGCGGGATGGGGTCATTTCCTATTGGCAGGGCGAATACAAGGTTGCGCCACCCCCCCCGCCCGAGGCGATCCAGAAGGAATCTGCGGAAACACTCTTGAGGAAACTGGTCGAATCGACCGATCCATCCCATGCGGCCACGCGCTATATCCTGGCCGTGATGCTGGAGCGGAAACGGATTCTCAAGCACCGCGACACGGTGCGCGAAGAAAATGGCGATGATTTGCTTGTCTACGAGCATGCGCGCACGGGGGAATCGTTTACGTTACCCGATCCACATCTGCGGCTGGATCAACTGACGCATGTGCAAGAGGAAGTGGCCGCGCTACTGCAGCCGACCGCCGGAAGCGCCAAGGCTGAGCCCGTAAGCGAGCCCAACCCTGGCGTGTGAACCTGATGGCCGTTAGCTGACCTTCACTTCGATCGGCTTCAGCTTGGTGCCTTCGGCAGCTGACCCGCGACCTTGACACTCCGCAACGCGTGCGATAAACATAAAGGCCATTTCGCGCAGACCATTCCGGTGGCTAGGTAGCTCAGCTGGTAGAGCACTGCACTGAAAATTCAACCAAGCCCATTGCCGTGGAGGTCATAAAAATAGGGTAATGCGCGGCAGGTGAGCGAATTGCGCTCAGAGTCGAGTTGACTGCTTTCGACTGCCTTCCACCGTTTTCCACTGCCGAGTTACTGCAAAAGTTACGACACCCCCCCGCCATCGGAAGTCTCCTACGGCGAAACTAAAACGCCCCGTGGTTCGGTACAGGCGACCGCCCGTGAGTGGTATTTCTGAAAATGGGCTACAAGTGACATTATTCCCAGAGTCTATGCAGTGAGTGGGAGTTGTCCTAGAAGCGCTTGGCCCCCCCTGTGGCAGCAAGGAATCTCTTTCCGGTTGCTCCGTTTGTGCCGTGTTCGGGATTCGCTTCCGTCTGCGAGTGGTGTTTTCCAAACTGGTTTACAGTACACAATTTTAGGCAGGCGCGGCATAGACGCCCGCTGGCCGATTTTTGAAGGCTCTTGCCTCTGTAAGAGCAGGGGAATACACTCGCCCGCGTAGTGGAGGAGACGAAAAGACTGATCGAGAACAACACCTAAACAACTATTTCGCGTAGCTACGGCTACGGTCTCGCTAGAAAACTGGGAATTTTCAACGTGCAGAGTCCGACCGAGCGCGCGCCCGCAAGGGCGCGGCTTGGCGTATCTCTCTGCACGGGCGCTTCCCAGTGCCTCTAGCGAGGGGTGCGTTGGGTTCGCGCCCCTTTCTTCTCCCGTCGCCCTGGCTGAATTGCGGAGTGCTACACAACAGTGTGGACGAGAGGAGTGTCGGGTATGAACAAGCAGATTTGGGTGGGGCAGGCGGCGGTGAAAACACTCCGCCTCATTATCGCCTTTATCCTGTTGGCCTTGGCTGCTCGAACGTTCAATGCCAACGCACAGACTGAGACGAATCTTTATCCCTTTCCCGGCTACCTCAACGACGGACGGTATCCATATGCCGGGCTGGTGCAGGGTTGCGACGGCAATTTCTACGGGACGACTTACGCTGGCGGGCCGTTCAACCTCGGAACCATATTTCGGATTAGTCCCGGCGGCAGTGAAACAATGCTTTACTGGTTTGCCGGCTCCTCCTACAGCGACGGAGAGTATCCATACGCCGGGCTGGTGCAAGGCAGCGACGGCAATTTCTACGGGACGACATTTGCAGGCGGGATGTACGTCAACGGCACTGTGTTTAGGATTAGTCCCAGCGGCAGCTACACGAATCTTCACTCGTTTGGCAAGTCCCCTAACGACGGAGGGTATCCGTATGCCGGGCTGGTACAGGGCAGCGATGGCAATTTCTACGGGACGACTTCCGAGGGCGGGACGAATAACGAGGGCACCGTATTTCGTATCAGTCCCAGCGGCAGCGAAACGAATCTTCACTCGTTTGTCGGCTACCCCAGCGATGGAGAGTATCCATATGCGGGGCTGGTGCAGGGCCGCGACGGCAATTTCTATGGGACGGCTTACTCTGGCGGGACGGACAACGAGGGCACCGTGTTTCGGATTAGTCCCAGCGGCACCTACACGACTCTTTATTCGTTCGGCATCGCCCCGAACGATGGGGAGAGTCCAGAGGCTTGGCTGGTGCAGGGTAGCGACGGTAATCTCTACGGGACGACCTACTCTGGCGGCACCGTCCTCTGCCATTGCGGTACCGTATTTCGTATCAGTCCCAGCGGCAGCGAAACGAATCTTCACTCGTTTGGCGACTCCGATGGGGCCAATCCATATGCGGGGCTGGTGCAGGGCAGCGATGGCGATTTCTACGGGACGACCTACAGCGGTGGGACGAACCAGTGCGGGTGCGGCACCGTGTTTCGGATCAGTCCTGATGGTAGCCTGACGACTCTTTACACATTCAGCGGCGCTTACAACGATGGCGCTGCTCCATATGCCGGGCTGGTGCAGGGTAGCGACGGCAATTTCTACGGGACGACTTACGCTGGCGGGACATATCAAGATGGCACCGTGTTCAAACTGACTGTTGCTCTCAACCCTCCGCCAAATCAAATTTCTGGAATCCATTTCTCGGTTACGAACATCATCTTCGGAATCCCGTCAATAGCCGGCGAAACCTATCAATTGCAGTACCGCAACTCGATGACCACTGGAAGCTGGTCGAATGTCCCCGGCGTATGTGTGACCAACAGCATCGGCAGCCTCCTGACGTTGACCAATTTTGGCGGAGCCGTGGGGCCGCAGGGATTCTATCGGTTTGACATAACGCCTTGAAGCCGGCGACGTCGCATATGCTCTTTGAGTCGAGCATTGACAACGTGAGCGGCGATCAGATCAGAGGAGCAAATATGGACATTACATTCAACTGCGGGAGTTGTGGCCAGCGCATCGTGATTGATGAGGCGGGTGCGGGGACAAACGTGGAATGTCCGAAGTGTGGTCAGTACCTTACCGTCCCGAAGGCTGCTGGGTTCACAGCACGGTCGTCCACAATAGAGCCGCTAACAGTTCCAAAAACCTACAGTGCAAAATCGGCCCGTGTGCCTGTACCCCCAACCGTAGATCAGCCGAGCACAACTGCGACGACGAGTCCTACATCCCCAAATGCCAACACTAGGCCGCTGTCAGTTGCCCCAGATTCCGAGAAGGGAGGTAGATCGACGCTGTCAGTGGGAGCCCAGTTTATCGCGTGGCTATTCTGCTTTGGTGTGTTAATGGTCGGCGGATTCCTTTTTGTTTCCGCGCTTGCAGGTGCTACCGGAGCACCGCAAGAAGCGGCAGCGGGAGCGGTTTTTGCAACGGTCTTTATTGGCGCGTATGTTTTTGCGAGAATCGTCGAGAAATTCTGCAATTTGTTAGACGGAAAGTAACTCCAGAAATATGTGTAAGCGGAGCGGGCGACCGCCAGACCAAAGGAGCATCTATGAAAAACTTACTAGGCGTAATCGGCGTGTTGTCGTTCCTCGTTTCAGGAATCTGTTGTTGGGGTGGGTCAGCGACGGATACACCCATTGCGGTAGTCATCGGTGGGACGAGCTTTATCGCCAGCGTCGTGTGTTTTGCCGGCGTAGGGATTATTCAGGCGATTGAGGACAAGGGGAAATGATGTTCAGAATAGACATGTGAGCGGGCGTGGGCGACGGCCTGCATGGGGTGCGGGGCTGCCTTTTCCAGCCCCGGCCCACCGCTTCACCGTGAAAAGGACGGTGACAGATGAAACGAAAGAAGCGCCTACTGGCGACTACTGAGTGGAACTTTTGGCCTTTGCACGAAGCCCCACCAGAGCAACACCGATTTGCTTGGATTTGGGAACTCGACCGCGATCTTGCCAGCGGGAATCCTCCCTATCTGTCATTGCCAAACACTGACCGCAAGCGCCACGCGCTTTATTTGGTTGAGTCTCTTGCCAAGATGAAGCGACGACCGGTTGTTGAGGCAAACCTTGCCGACATTCTCCGCTATTGTTACGAAGCTGGAAAGAAGGGTGCTCATTATGATTTCGTGCCCCACTTCCTAGGCGGTGCCGGCGGGAGCGGGACCACTCATTTACTTACCTTCAATTGGGAACACTTCTCCCGCGAAAAAATCTTAGAGGCGGTTGGTAACTGGATAGATTCAAAACCAAATTACATCCTCAACGAAGGGCGTCTGGGTCTGGCGAAAAAGACAGGGCGACCGGAGAGCTACGTTCACCGTCTGATTGATCTTGCGATTCTACGGCTATCACAGGCAGGCGTGACGCAAAAACAAGGCGTTGACTTGTTGAAGCGTACCATGCCCAATCCTCTCCCAGATAGTTTGCCAGACCCGAAAAATTTCACTCCCTCTCACTGGTCGGACGCCAAGCGGCAAGCCGAGCGAGACATTCGCACACGGAAAACGGAACTTCTTTCCGTTGCTTCAAACATCGGCGGAAACTGGCGCGACTGGTTCGTCAAACTTCCCACTAATTGAATCTGATTTTTGGGAAATAGTCCGCGTTGTCTTCTTCCCGTAATCTCCCGGCGCTGCGCGAGTTTTTTTGTACCGCGTTGCGAAGGAGAAAACGAAAATGCACGATGGCGAACGATTATTGATCGAAAGACGACGGCGCGGGCAGTCGGCGTACAAGTTGGCGGGAGCGGCTTCAATTGCACCCAGCGTGCTCAGCGAGATTGAGCACGGCAGGCGCGAAGCGACGTTTGAGCAAAAGCTGGCGCTGGCTCGGGCGCTTGGCATGGAACCGGAACAACTTTTCCAGCGGGTGACACCGTGAGATTTGACGCAAGTAATCTTCCTGAGTGCACGCGACACTTCTTGGAACACGGCGCACCTGAAGGCGAGAGGCAGAAGGGCGCATTTGACGCGGCTTGCCAGTTACGCGACGCGGGCGCAACGGAAGCCGAAGCGATTCGGCTTGTGGAAGGTGGCGCGGCCAAGTGTGGGCTGCCGTTGCCAGAGGCGCGGGCGGCTGTAAAGTCCACTTTCAAGAGATCCCGGCGCGAACCGATACACAAGCGCAACGGAGGTGAAGCCAAGCCAGCGAAGCGGAAGATCGTTGCGACCTACGATTACACCGACGTAGCGGGCCGCGTGCTTTTCCAGTGCGTGCGTTACGAGCCGAAAGATTTTCGCCAGCGGCAACCGGACGGGCGCGGCGGTTGGAAGTGGAACCTGACAGGGGTGAAGCTCGTGCTGTATCGGTTGCCGGAAGTGCTGAAGGCAAGCGAGGTGTGGGTTGTCGAAGGCGAAAAGGACGCCGACACCCTGATGGCGCTGGGCTTGTGTGCGACGTGCAACCCGCTGGGCGCGGAGAAGTGGCGCGACGAATACAACCAAGCCTTGCGGGGAAAACCGGTTGTGATTCTGCCGGACAACGACGCACCGGGCCGACGTCATGCCGAGCGAGTGGCGCGGGCGCTTGACGGTGTTGCGGCAAGTCTCCGCGTTGTGCGGTTGCCTGACACGGTGAAGGACGTTACCGACTTTCGTGCGACGTTCACAGACAAGGTGGAAGCTGCCGAGCGGCTTTCGTCGCTGGCCGAAGGCGCGGCGGAGTGGACACCGGCGCAACCCGACACAAAGCCGACAACCGACCAGCGGCCCGTGATTCAGTTTTTCACGCCGTCGGAGCTACGCAACTACCAACCACCGGAAGGCATCGTGTTGGTAGGTGATTGCCATATCGTGCGCGGCAACGTGTTTGTGATCGCGGGCCCGCCCGGTGTTGGCAAGAGCCGTGCGGCAATGTCGCTGGCTGTGGCGGGCGCGACCGGCGCGGGTTGGTTCGGCCTGACAGTCCCTGCAAAATTCAAGACGCTGGTAATTCAGAATGAGAACGGGCGCTTCCGGTTGTCAAAAGAGTTTGCGGACTTGGACTGCGAGGCGCTGGACGGCTTTGTCCGCGTCTGTGAACCACCGGCCTACGGCTTAGCTTTCGACAGTGCGGAATTTTGCGCGGCGGTGTCGGCGGTGATTGCCGACTTCCAGCCTGACGTGATCGTGATTGACCCGTGGAATGCTGTGGCGCGTGATGAAAAGGCGAAGGACTACCTTGAAACGTTCAACGCAATTCGCGCCGTGATTCCAACTGGGGACACAGCCCCGGCGCTGGGAATCGTGGCGCACACGCGGAAGCCAAAGAGTGAGGAAAAATACAAAGGGCGCGATTTGCTGCACGTACTGGCTGGCTCATACGTTCTGGGTAGCGTCCCACGCACCGTGTTTGTCATGCTACACGCCAGCGACGATCCAACGAGCAATGAAATTGTCTGGGTATGCGCTAAGAACAACGACGGCGCACTTGGCGAACGCTCTGCATGGGCACGGCGCAACGGTCTATTCGTTCCCGTGAAGGATTTTGATTGGACGGAGTTTGACAAACCAGCGGCAGAGCGCAAAACGATAACGGAGACAGACCTTGCCGAAGTGTTCGACCAGGGCAGGCGCTGCCTGTCGCGCAAGCACGCCGCTTCCGCGCTGGCAGAGTTGACCGGCTGTAAGCCGTCCGCCTGCTACAACGCACTGAAGAAATTCGGCAAACATATGAGTGAAGAAGGCGGGTTGCTGACGTGGACACCGTGACGGCTTCCACCAGATTCCACGGAATTCCACGCGGAAAACTCGTGGAAAGTTTTCCATTCCACCGAATCCCTAGGGGTTTTCGTGGAAAGAATCGAGGCATAAGCGCACCCACTACAACCACCGCGTGGCGCTATCTCGACGTGAAGAAAGTGGCGTTGGTGCGCTGGACGGCAGCGCATGGAGAGATTGTACGCCCGACCCCTAAGCCGGGCTTAGAAGTTTCGGCGCACGGATTGTGCAATCTTCTGTGCAGATTTTTGAGCAGATTTTTGCCGAAGTTATGCGGAAAAGATGCCGCTGCCGTTGCTGACTTGTATCGGATTCTTCCGCCGGTGTATCGCGGATGTGCCAAGCGTGAGCCGAGCTTCGATTTTATGGCGTGCTGTGCGCGGTCAATGTCTTGCTCGCGTGCTGCGCTCCACATTGCACCGTGCTCGCCCCGCCAGCGGCAAGCTCGTAGGGCTTCACGCTGGGGAAGATCGCTGCCGATAGGCGACGCGGGGAACCGTCGAAAAACGTGTCCAGCACAAAATCAGGAATTTTGCGCAACCAAAGCTAAACGCAAAAAATCACAGCCAGCGCGGGCAACCCTCGGCCTCGGAGAACGCCGGGATCTCGGTTTCTTGCGTGCTACTCTGGCTCCCGTGATACAGGGCGAAACAGTCACACAGACGCAATGCCACTAACCGCTACAACCACTGAGAGGCGCTACTTGGACGTGAAGGGCGCGGCGGTCTATCTCTGCATGACCGAGGGG
>Ga0224557_1000818_pt1 | contig 32844 bp, 29 predicted proteins | sample 714S31014metaG_FD_180677 | JGI IMG/M metagenome (GOLD analysis project Ga0224557, IMG submission 180677) | Peat soil microbial communities from Stordalen Mire, Sweden - 717 S3 10-14 | ecosystem: Environmental > Terrestrial > Soil > Wetlands > Peat | place: Sweden: Norrbotten County, Stordalen... | reverse complement strand
TGATCTGAGGCCAGAGTTCCTGCCAAACCCCAAGGTTATATTTGAGACCGGCGAGCAGGTGCACCACCGTCGAGCCGGCGACTGCCCGGATGGTCTGCTCCCTATCGGCAAGGTCTGCTGGGAACAATGCCCCTCCGGCAACTGGTCTCGGGTTGCGACCTACCAAGCGGAACGGCCTCTTCCTGGCCGCCAGGATCTTGGCTAGTTCATTTCCGATCGGCCCGCCGGCACCAAGGATCGTAGTCATTGTCGTCACTTGACCTCCAGACTTCGCCGCTGCTCCGAACCTTCTCAGGGTCACCAGGAAGCCTCCGTGCAAGTTAGAAATGTTCCATTTCGTGTCCGTAGATGAGTCTTACGCTCGGATAGGCTCTCGCGAAGGCGCGCAGTCGTTCCAGGCTTACGCGGCCGCGAGCGGTTCCGGCGTCATTCCAGCCACGTGGGCCGACGCCGGTCTTGAAAGCCCAGGCGAAGTGGCTTGCATCGCCGGTCAGTAGAACTGGCGTGGCGCCGTTGATCAGAAACGCCATGTCGTCGTCGGTATGGCCGGGCGCGGAGATGGCCCAAAAGGATCCATCACCAAGCAGATCTACACACGGCCCGAGGGGAGGCATCGAAGGCGTGGCCCGAAAATCGATGCTGAAAAACTTCGCATTGGCTTGGAAGTGGTTCGCGACGGCGGCGCGCGCCAAAAAGCTGGCTTCGGCCTTGCCGAAAACAAACTCGGTCTGGGGCCCGAGAGCGGGAACGCCCCCGGTATGATCGGGGTGGAGATGCGTGAAGAACACCGCCTTCGGGTGAACGTTCAGGCGCGCGAGCTGTGCCGCCAGGTCCATGCCCGGCTCCTGCCGGTTGGTAACGCCGTTGGCCCAATTGAACAACTTCATCGCCTCGGTGTAATTGCCGTAGGGCGGATGCTTCGCGAAGGAGTCGTCGAAGCCCGTGTCGATCAGGAAGTCTCCGAAGCGGGGATGGTGTATCCAATGCACCAATACGGCGAGATCGCGCGGAACATGGTCGCAGTCGGCTTGCCTGGGGCTTGCAGGGTCGAGGTTCAGGCACGCGTCCATGTGGACAACGCCGGTCTGAAAGGTCGTTAGGGAAATGTCACGCGGTTCCGCCAGCACATCATTCCAGTTTGTGAAAGCAGGGCGAGGAACCGGATACGGGGTGATGTCGAATCGGCGAAATCCGCCGCGCACTAGGTAGCCAGCCAAAACGGCAACGATCACAATCAGAATGGCCGCCGAGAGTAGGATGTTCTTGAGAGTCCGCATGTCGCTAGGAAACTATCCTTTTGTCCTTGACCGCGTCCGTCGATCGCAAGCGGGGCCTCTCTACCTCATTCAGATAGAGGTTACTGAGCAACGGCGAAATCACCCCGCCTTGGGGAACGCCTTTCGTCCCGGTCGCCTTCAGAATCATCTTGAGTAAATGCATGGCCGCATCATCGCGGCCCCTTCTCGCCACTTTCTCTAACAGCAGAGAGTGCTGTACGTTATCGAAATAGGCGCTGAGATCCAAATCAATGATGCGCGTCTTCTCTTCGACGATCGCTTGGACCGGGACCTGACCTTGATGGCAATGCGGACAATAGTAATACGACTCTATTACCCGCCGAGTGTCGCGTCCTGGTTTTTAAACCAGGCGAGTGCGTGCTCAAAATGCGGTAGATCGAAATCTGGCCAATATTCATCCCGGACATAGAAATCCGCATAAATCGATTGTACCGGAAGAAAACCGCTTAATCGGCGTCTTCCTCCCCAGCGTACGATCAAATCCAGACGCGAAACCTCACCTGAACGCAGGCCGCCGTTTTTAAGACCGGCCAGATCCCATTCCCAGCCATAGTTGACCAGTAGATTCACCTTCATTCCGACACCCTGGCGATGCCGGAATTCGTTTAACGCCTTGGGGAATTGCGTCGAGGTTTCATCGCCGACGACAAGCAGAGCCGCTCCACGGCGTGCAATCTCAAAAGCTAATGCAACGCTGGCCTCGCTGAATGCCTGTTTCTGAATGGAAGGCCGCTTAGTGTTGTCCTGAGTAAAGCAATAGATGGAAGTTTCCTTGATCCCGCATTCTTTACATTTCTCGAACAGCAGCAACCCCGGGTTGATACCATGAGCATATCCGGCTTCTTTTGGCAGGCCATGATCCACAGCCCAGCGTCGATTCCCATCGGGAATGAAACCGATGTGACGCGGGATATTATTTTTCGCCATTGCACAGGTTCCTTAGCCGAGCTTTACTTTCCACTCGATCTATTAACCATTGCGAGCACATATAACAATATCAACAACTTAGTGCGTTTGGCAAGTTGTTCTGGCCCACTTCGGCCGTTTAATCTGGCCCCCCTCCTTCTTGAGGCAAACCGTGGACGGCCTCACCCGCCTCGACTTCTCCTTCTTCCACCGCGCCGCCTTCTGATGACACAGCAACCGCTTCACGTACACAAGCGCCTGCTCCTCGAAGTTCCCCTGGTAGGGCACGGTCGAATACACCAGCCGGCACTCCATCGCCCTTTAGCCGCCGCGATGAGATCGTGTCGTGCCAACTCCGCCCACTCTCGGCCGCTGAAATGGCAAACCTGCCGTCAGCTCTTCAGGGCCACGCGGATGTGCAGTTCCTTCAATTGCTGCTCGGTGACGGTGGTGGGCGCGTCGACCATCAGGTCGATGGCCTTGGCGGTCTCGGGGCGGTCGGACTACGATTTGCATTTGCACGCAGGCGGCAAGGCGGTCGAGATTGTGTCCAATGTCTTGACACTGAAGATACGTCCTGCACCGGCATTATGGTTGACAGAACAGATTGCCGCGGCGAAGAAGATCCTGGATATGCCGGCGGCGCCCAACGACCAGTCGGCGAAGGAACGGCTGCGTGCCATCCGCATGTTGCGTTTCCTCGACAGTCCGGAAGCGGCGCAGGAACTCGTCCGGCGGCTGCCGGCAGCGCAGGACGTGGACTTCGTTTTCGGCCCACATGGGGGTGCTCGGATCGCCATACCGCAAACAGCTGCTGCCGCTAATGGAGCAGCGCTTGGTCGCTGCCGATCAACCGGTGTGGGAACGCTATTTGGACACGCTCGCGGATCTAGCGGAACTGGTGAGCTCCGGTGGGACGATGCCGCCGTACCCCAAAGACGCGTCGGGGCAGAAGGCGTGGCAGGACGAATCGAAACGGCGGGCGGACGTTCGGGAGCAGAAACTCAAGCAGTACGCCGAAAGGCTAATCGCTTCCCTGCCGGCGAAGCAGTCGGAAGCCAGGGCGGTGTCGCTCAACACGCTGCTGAGTCTTGCAACTCGGGATCTCCATGGCGCGGGCGCTCCATTCTGGTGGGCGTTATCGCGCCTTATCGGTAGCCGTCCCGCCAGCCTGCGGCCCTATTCGGGCTTCTTCAATTCCAGCCGGACCCGCGTGGTGATTCCCTCTTTTCGCGCGACGGCACGGGCCTCCCGCAGGACGCGCCGAAACATGGCAAGCGGGGGCTGTCGGCCAGCCCGAAGTTCAGCTTGCGGAGCTCCTTGCCGGCCAGCATCACTGCGGCGCGGACTTCTCTTCTTCGATTTCTTCCGTCGGCCACGACGGCCACCCGGCGTCGATGTTCAGTGTCCTTTTGGTAAGCCTGCGTAAGTGGGGCGGCCCGCTCGCAACTGTCGTCAAGATCATCTCTGTAGATGGCCTTTGTGGCGCCGGCCCTGCCTCGGACGTAAGCCGCCTCGGTGAATCCCGGAGAGTGATTGATTGGCAACGGGCCTACGCGAGGGCGGTAAGTTTGCGGAAGTTCGCAGCAAAGCCGCGGCCTCGGACTGGGAAGCTCGGGGTGCTCAGAGCCTTTGGTGGAGACGAGCACCACGAGATCCGGCTCGGTGATCGCATCGGGATCGCCCGGTAGTTGGCCCTCCGGCCGCAACTCTGCGTGGATTTACTCGATCATTTGGGGGCTGAAAGCCCAAACAGACAGTTTTCCGGCACAGTGAACTTGCCGATTTACGATGCGTAATAGACTATATCTCTGGGTCTAGATCCAGCCTAAGAAAACTAGGGAGGACTCCGTGTTCCAGCCTCGCCGTCCGTTTAGATTGCTGTTGCTTGCAGCGTCCGCCATCTTGTCTCTGCCGTCTCTGGCCCGGCCTGCGGCACCGGTAGCGCAAGGGCCGGACTGGCTGGGGGCCCAGGAGGCCCGGGAGGACCTTCGCCAACTCTGGACGGACCTGGAGGCCACTCATCCCGATCCCTTCTTGCGCTCTGGAGGCATGGTCGAGTTTCGCAAGCGCTTCGCTGAAGCTCAGGCCGCCATCCCTGCCGGGGGGATCGACCGGCGCGCCTTCGATCGGCTGCTACGGCCCCTGCTGGCCCAGGTGGGAGACGGGCATACGACGTTGGACGAGGAAGCCACCAAGACGGACGCGCAGGTCCTGGTCGACCTGACGCCGGTGGAGGAACGCCTGGTAGTGACAGGCGTCTACGATCCCGCCCAGCTGAGCCTGATCGGAGCTACCGTCCAGGCCATCGAGGGCGTGCCCGTGGCCACTCTGACCGAGCGCATGGGCGCACGGGTGGGGTACGAGAACGTCTACACGAACCTCGATCACCTGGTGGAAGCGGCCGCTTCCACCGACCGTCTGGCGGAGCTTCTGGACCGCCCGGCCCTGACGGGACCTGTAACCTTCCAGGTGCTTTTGCCCGGCGGCGATGCAGCGATTTTTCAAGCTCCCCTCCGCTCCGGGGCGCGCACGGGACGCCTGACCCCGCCCAGCCGTCTCCATCTGCCCCCCGTAGACGGCTCCGGGATGGCGGCGGGCTTTTTGGACGAGGCCGGCCAGGTGGGCTATTTCCGCCTGGACTCGTCGATGCGCTATCGGGAAGCCTTCGAAATGTGGCATCTGACCGGGATGGACAGGGGCGATTGGCTGGATCGGGTGGTGGAAGATGTGACCGGCAAAAAGCCGTCGGGCAGGGAGGCCCAGAAGCTGGCCCAGGTCCCCTCGGTGAGCGAACGGCTTATGATCCTGACCACGGAGATGAAGGCGCGGCGCACGCCCGTCCTGATCGTGGACCTGAGAGAGAATCCGGGGGGCCAATCCGTCTTCGCGGACATCCTGGAATACTTCCTCTACCCTCTGGACAGCACCATGGCGGTGGATCATGGCTACCAGGTCTCCCGCTTTTCGCCTCTCTATTTCCAGTCCCACAGCGCGGATACGATCGAGAAGGTGCGAACGAGGACCACGGCCGATTTTCAGATGGGCGACCTGGACTTCACGGGTCTTGACCAGTGGCGGCACTTGCGCGCCGTTCCCCCATCGCCGGCCGAAAGGCAGCGGCTGAGCCAGGAGTTCCTAGACCAGATGCGGGGCTTGCCCACCTTTGCCAAGATTCTGGACCAGGGGGGCTGGAACGCCGCCTGGACCCCGCGGGTCGTGGTGCTGACCTCGGCGCGCACCTACAGCGCAGCCTTCGATGCGGTGCTGCAACTCCGGGCCCACGGTGCGGCTGTGGTTGGTGTGCCCAGCTCCCAGGCGGCCAATTGCTTTATCGACGTCGTCGGTTTCCGGCTGGCGCATTCCCGCCTCACCGGCACCATCTCTTTCAAGTGGAGCGTGGGCCTGCCTCAGGACCCCCAGAACGGCACCCTGCTCCGGCCGGACCGCGAACTTAGCTACGCCGACGACCGGGCGTTCAAGTTCGATCCCAACGCCACCATCCTGCTTGCTATAGACTTCCTGTCCAAGCCCCACCCCGCCGCCCCGGGGGGTCTAGCTTTACTCCGCCCTTGACACTTTCCACCAGCGAATCGACTTGGCCGGCCCCAGACGGCGTTCTGGAAAACGCGAAACGGCCGCAGTTGGTCCGAGTCCGCCCGTTATGACCTGATATCGGTAGCCTTCGCTGCCAGCCCAAGCGCAGTGGCCGGTTGTTTGCTTTGCGATTCTTCGGCGCCGCACAACGAAGGCTCCCGCCGTCGAAGCGTCGGCCCGAGCAGAAGTCGAAGAGGGCCATCGTGAATGGACGTGCTGTGCGGCGACAGAACCTGTGGCGGTTAAGTTTCAGAGGGTTCCGACGGGCGCTTGTCGCCCTGGCCCAGGAACTGATGCAGGGCGAAGGGGACTCGTCGGGATGCGTTGCGCACCAAACAACGATGCGCTCGAACTTGACGGAGTCGTCAGCGATGGCGCTGATTTCCATCAGCTCGGTTTCGAGATCTCCGAGTCTCGCATAGAACATCCAGCATGGCACACGTCGACACCATTAACACATTGGTTGGCGCGTATTAATATTGGTAGCCCCGTGTGAGCCGGTCGGGCGGGTTTTCCCACAGTCGGTCGTCGCTCGACCGTGACTCGCGGATCGGTTCGAGCTGCGAATGCGAATGTCGGGGTGCTCATCGTGCTTCCTCCAAATTGTACGCCGGCAACGTGGTAAGGCGTCTGTCCTCGACGGGGCCACCCACAGTAAAATGGTAGAAGCTCTGCCAATCGCGCGAAGAGATGCCAAACACCTCGTGAACCGGATCATCGAAGTAGCAGCCGATCCCAGTCGAACGAATGCCCGCCTCTTCCGCCTCGAGGTACAGCACCTGGCCCACAAGGCCGGCCTCCCAGAAGAGATTTCTGTAAAAGCTGGCGCCATAGGTAACCAAGCTGTTCATGTATTCGGCGATCATCCCAAGGCTCAAGGCCCCGTCCCCCGCGATGTCTTGACCGCAGGAGACGCTCGCGGCCAGAGTACGATAGTCCCCTTCCTTGAGCAGGTATAGCGGAAGGCCATGCGGACACGACGGAGGGCGTAGCCACAGGAACTCAGACCGGAAGGCTTGCCGGAGTGTCTCGACCTTCTCCGGGTCCCGAGCGAGCACGTAGAGACCAGGAGGTAGGTCGTTCACGCGGTGCACGAAAAGGCCCAGGTGGATGCGTGGGCGCCAGGGTAGGGCGTCCCACGGCATAGATCGGCCGTCTCGGGTGGGTACGAGACGAGCCAACATCCGGAAGAAGGTCGCCGCAGGTATCGCTGTGGACCCGTCCATGCTCACCGCGCTTCTGCGCCCCAGGATGACTTTCTCCGCCGTGAACGCTCCGGACCGAACTGGAGCCCCGAAGAGCTCTTCCTCCGAAGGGAACCTGGAGAACTCTTCGTCGGCCGCAACCCTCGGATTCGTGGTGGCAGCAGCCACCTGGTCGATCACTGGCCAATCGACGCCGTGCTCGGGACTCAGCACGTTAGCCGTGCCGTACCACCGAGAAGTGGCCACCTGGGTTACCAACTCTTTGCACAGGCAGAGGCCCCGGTCGCTGGCCCATTTCTCCCGGACCACAAGCGCTACGAGTTCGGGATGCTCTCGCTCCGCGCCAGCATAGTCGGCCTCGCGGTCGAGTCCGAGAAGTTGTGACGCAGCGGCGGCGCCCACATGATCGAGGAGACGGAGTTTCCACCCGAGGGCAGCCGCCGCGAACCGCATCGTCCCCAGCGCATGCCCGACATCGTGTTGGCAGTACCGGAACGCACGCTCGCCATACTTCCAGGCCTCCCGCCAAAGAATGGACGAAAGCCCCACGAGGAATGATCCCTCCGGAAACACTGCCGTCAGGGCTGCCCAGACCGAGGGATCGAGATCCGCTCGAAGCTCGAGACCGTGCACCTTCGATGCATAGTGGTAGACGCCAGGACGGTTGTGGATGCCGTCCAACGACGGCAAGAGCGCGTATCCCTCCGTCGGGTGGAGGTTCCCGCTCGACGGATTGGCACGCAAAGACCATGTGGTTTCCTGAAACCGTTTCCATGCAGTCAGCGAGAGTGCGTAGCGGAAAAAGAGCGAAATAGAGTCGACCGAAAGCGGAACCGGCACCGTGTTGTCCGCGACGCAGAGTTGCCAGTACGGAAGCGCTCGCCCCGCGTTGGGGAAAGGAAGGCGAACCAACGGCGCTCCGTCGTAACGGCGGAACGGATCCGGCTGCTTAGCCCAATCCATGTAGCCAAGCGATGCTGCGTAGCGATGGTAGTGGTGCTTCGATCTCTCGTGGTAGGCAGCCACGACTTGCTCGTCAAAAAGGTCGCGGTCCGTGTCCGTCTTCAGCGTGAAATCAGGAGGAGTATTTCCTTGCATGTCCCTCGTTGCCTTCCCGTTACATGTGTGCAAATGCCTCGTATAGGTGAAGGTCGACATCGAACGCCGGGCCGCGCAGTGCGCCGAGCGAGGCGTCCACGTAGATTTACCGTTCCTGCCCAAACCGTTCGACCCAAAGACCCTCATAACTACCAATATCGGCAACTATCCGGCCAGCGTCTTCCTTGAACGCTTGCGCTTGCAGTTAGCAGGAGCTCGCCTTAGGTAGCGCTCCCTAATGATGTTCATATGATGCAGCTCATGACCAGCGATGTGGTAAGCCAGGGCGCGCACGCTGACCCTGTTCCCATTGGCGACGCCGGTCCTCATCAGCGCTGTGTTGTCTAAACTCTTGAAGAAGGCGATCGTTGAACGACGCACCAGAGCAAATTCATCGAGAAGATCCGTGATTTCGCGTTTATTCGCTTCGGAGTATTGGGCATAGTGATCTTGCTCGAATCCCGGAAGTTCCGTGGAATCGTTCCGCGCGAACCGGAGTGCTCGGTAAACGTAGATACGTTCATCATCCACAATGTGACCGAGGATCTCTTTGATCGTCCATTTTCCTTCGGCATATCGATGCAGCAATCGGGCTTTGGGGATAGAAGCAACGAATTTCTTGGTGGACCTCAGATTGTTTTCGAGATGCGCCAATATCAAGCCGTCGTCAGGCAAGAGGTCGCTGTAAATGTGGGCATAGGCTGGATACTCTGCTTCTCGAGGCTTTTCAATCACTCTGAGAGATCGAACGTCTGTCCTTCTCACGGTACCCGCTCCTTCTGCCGTCGTATGGCCTTCAATTATCACACGGCATTACAGACTACAGTGGAGCTGCACCTGGCTCGTGAACAAAGCACCAGACGACAGCCGTGGTTTAGGTCTGGGGAGCGAACAGGTGGCCCGCTTGGCCGCATGTTCGAACGATATGGTTCGTTATCGGTAGCTTGCTGCGGGCCATGGCAGGCCCGGAGCCCAACCAGAAACGAGTCCGCACCGTTCACGGCGGATCGGTAAATGCTACGCGACTTTGCGGTTGGAATTCTGCTTGCTAGGTCTACTTGGCACTGTGCCGCATTGTTGTATGGGTTGCGCGCCGCGCCCAGGGTACGGTCGCAACCAAGGCGAGTGGACCAAGTATCATCACCGCTATAGCCCCCCAGTCGAGCCCTTGGCCCCGCATGACCACCGCGGACGCCACGACCGACGTTAGACCGTAGCCGGTGAGCAGAATTCGGCGGTATCGGTCGAGAGGCTGCGAACTGCGGCGCACCTCGCGCATCAAGCGCTGGTCGAAATCGGGCGGCAGGCTCGGGACAGGCGCGGCCATGGAACGCCGCAGCAAACTGTCGATCCCGGCTTCGCGAGGTTCCATCTCAGTCACAAGAATATCCTCTCTCTTTCAGCATGCCATGGAGAAGCTGGCGCGCGCGATACAGATACGATTTGGCAGTATTCTCGGGAACGCCAAGCAGCACCGCCACTTCGCCTACGCCTGCGCCTAGCCAATAGTACAGTCGTAAGGCCGATTGGTAGACCTCGGGTAGCGTCTGAATGCACTCGGCAAGGGCCTGATCGCGCTGCGCCGTTTCAGCCTGCCGGTACGGTCCAGGCTCCGGACTCACCGCCTGATGAAGAACCGTCTCGTCCGCGTGTGGGCTTCGGAAGCGAACGCGCGCCTTCAGGTTCACCGCTTGGTTGAAGGTGATTCGGTAAATCCAGGAGCTGAATTCGGCCTCGCCGCGAAACGACTCGATCGCGTGGTGAACCTTGAGAAACACCTCTTGCGCCACGTCTTCCGCTTCCGGAATAAACTCCCGGCCCAAGATCGAAACCGCGGGGCGAAACACCAGAGCGCTATAGCGGCTAACCAGTTCCGCGAAGGCTTGCTGGTCTCCGCTCTGCGCGCGGGCCACGAGTTGGGAATCGCTCTCCACCGCCGTTAACGCCCCGGCTTGGCCTGCAAGAAATGGAAGGCAATCAGGCCCACGCCCAAGAAAGTGAACGGCAGAGGTGCTACCCAAAATGCATGGGACGGAGTCGGAAGAATGAGAGCGAGCACGATCATGGCTCCAACCGAAAGACTCGAAAGAACCATTCCCAGAATCGGCAGGACGGTCGGATCGGGCTGACGACGTTCGCGCGTCGGCTCCAACGGAAACTCCGGCAACGGTATTCCCTTTTCCATCGCCGCCATCCGCTCCTGATGAATGATCTCGATCCTCTGCTGCCGACTGCGGTGCTTCACGTAAAGATAACCAATAATGCCCCCCGCCAACGCCAGCGCAACCATACCATCGCCGATTGTGTAGCTCATTTCTCTCTCACCTCACTCTTAGGACAGGGTGTGCCGGGCGCCGGTTGCAGCGGGTCGAACAAAAACTCGGGTTCGCATGACCAGCCGTGGGGTCGGGAACCAAGTTCGACTGCACTGGGGCTGGTTACAGTGCGCTGATCGGTCCAGGGGGCTTAGGGTCTTGACGCCCCTCCCTAACGGCGACGTGTAGACCGAGGCGCTCCGTTTCCAGGATCTCGCCCGGCGATATTCGCTATTATCGGACACTGTTTTCCGACAGCGAAGTGCCAGCGATGCGCGCGGGTGCCGCCCGAAGCCGACAGCTAGGCCGGATCCGGTGGTCGGCCACGTCCGCGTATGCGACGCAACCCGACCAAGGGAAGCGCTACTTCCTCCCAGCCCGCTTGGGCCAATCACGCGGCTGATGGTGGGGAGGGCTGTTCTTAGACTAAGCCCTATGAACACACTTCTTCGACCACCGATGTGCCTTTGGATAGGTCGCCGTTCGTCCAATGCCAATCTTCCAGCAGGCATATACGGCCATCAGGAAGCAGTTCAGGGACCGCAAGGCAAGTACCGGTGCGGAGATTCCCGTCGGGATCGACGTGCTGATAGCGCATATCCAGGCGGCCCTTGTCATCGCCGACTGCGACAAGGGTACCGAAGCGAACCCGGCCGCCGTCATACGTAGCCCAAACTCGTTCCCCGCGCTGATAGTAGTGGAACCGGGTGTCGCGACTGGCATCGCCGTTCGGAGTATTCTCGCCCGACATAAAAATTCTTTTGTCCAGATTGACGGCAGGAATAGCGGGCTTGGCGCATGGCCCTTCGGGCTCCGGATATGGCTTCGAGAACGAGAACGCGACGGCGGTATCGCCATGCGTCCGCCGAAATTCGAGACGATCGACCGCTTCTCTCACACTCGGGATATGACCGGCGGGAATCCACCATAGCGCCAGATGCGCCTCCTGCGGCCGCTCGAACCATTTCGTTCGGTCACGCAGAGAAGTCTGATGGCCGCTCTTATACGCGAACGCTTTCAACGTTTCGACGGACTGCCACACAGAAAGATTAATTAGGATAAGGGGGTCGTCATAGGGTCGCACCTCAGTGGCCTCAGTCAGTCGCCATACAAATCCGTCGCTGCGGTCGGCGACAGCATTCACGAGAGGCAGTTGCGCCACAAATTCCGCCATTACCGGCGAGTCGAGCGGTCCCAGCATCCGCCCTACGTTGAGTTGCGCGAGGTGGTAATGATGCAAAGCCATAGATCGAAGTATCGCACGGTGGGCATTGTCACCGGGCTGCGGACACTGCGCCACCCAGAAGATCCGCCGACATCGATGGCTGCTGTGGTTGGGCAGGCGGCTCAAGGACGCGAATCAGGTTACCTATGTCCGTCGGCGAAAGCTGAAGCATCGCCACACTGTCCATCTGCCGCTGGGAGCGGCATGATCGGTCGCACGTCCATGCATCGATTGGAGCAGGCTGTCACGGCTGCGGCAACCGACAGGATGCTCGCGGCCCCGTCCCGTTCGAGGAGTTTCCCGCCGCAACCAGGACACGCAGGTTGCGGCCACTCGGCTGTTGCCAAACCGTCGAGTGGGCTTGGTCCAGCCATAAGCGGCACCCATTCCACGCGAGCGATATCACCTCATATCGGTAGCTTGCGGTAGGCAAGGCAGACTGCCCGGCGTGTTCCTCCGCGAAGGTTCACTTATGGGACGGCTCCAACTTTCCGCCAGCCCCGTTTTCCTTGAGTGATCGGAAATCCCCTCGGCAGAGTAGCGCCCCGGGACCCTCAGTTCTGGCCTGGTCTCTCGATCTTCTCGATAACGAAAACCGCCACCGGCCCCTTCTTGGGTTGCAGACGCAGCCCGAGCGTTTCGGTGAGGGCGGTAAGGATCGGGGCGACCCCGGCCGGGGTCGCCCGTCGTTGCCCGTTCGGGTACCACAACCGGCTTGGCAAGCGGCATCGTGGAATCCGGAGCCAAGTCCATCTTGAAGTCGTATACGCCATCCAGCCCGGTCGCGTTCGCGGACCGAGCGACCCAGAAGGATGGACAACGACTCGGCGAGCGCCTTCATCGTGGCAAGGGCCTGGCTGAGCGCTCCAATAGTTAAGTTAGGATAAACTTATTCCATGAGTTTTGCTCCGGGTGTGCGTCTCGGCGGATACGAGATCATCGGGCACCTCGGATCGGGAGGGATGGGGGACGTTTTTCGCGCTTCGGACGCCCGTCTGGGCCGCGACGTCGCCATCAAGGTACTTCCGGGCACCGTAGCGAACGATACCGACCGGCTGCGCCGTTTCGAGATCGAAGCTCGCACGGTCGCCGCGTTGTCCCATCCCAACATTCTTTCCGTCTTCGACACGGGAGTGTTTGAAGGTTCGCCCTACATTGTGACGGAACTGCTGGAAGGTGAAACGCTGCGGCAGAAGCTGGATCATGGTCCGGTCGCGCCCCGGCACGCGATCAAGTGGGGTCTCGCGACGGCTAGAGGTCTCGCCGCGGCGCATGCGAAATCCATCATTCACCGCGATATAAAGCCTGAGAATCTCCTGATTACGAAGGATGGCAGATTGAAGATTCTGGATTTCGGGCTGGCGAAACAGTTGCCGGCCGCTCCTTCCACGGAGTCGCAGACGACCGCCCTTCTCAGCTCGCCCGGAGCGGTAATGGGGACGCCGGCATATATGAGTCCGGAGCAGGTGCGCGGCGAGGCGCTCGGAGCCGGCTCCGATCTTTTCAGCCTGGGATGTGTGTTGTACGAGATGGTGACTGGGTGCCGGCCGTTTCGGGGCGACACCTCCATGGACGTGATGAGCGCAATTCTACGGGAGGAGCCACCTGAATTCACTGCGCAGCCTCCGGGGCTCGCCAGCATTATTCGCCGGTGCCTGGAAAAGGATCGTGAGGCGCGGTTTCACAGCGCTGCTGACTTGGCGTTTGCGCTCGAAGCGCTCTCCAATCCTTCGGTCGCGTCATCCCCGGACGTCAGCGTTTCGCCAGTCACGCGAAAATCGAGGGCCGGTATCTACGGAATTCTGGTCGCTGCATCTGTGCTTGCCTCGATGCTGGCTGGCTGGTGGTGGCTCAGCCGGCGGCAATCGGCGGTGCGGACGCCGGTGTTTGAACGGCTCACATTCCAGACCGGTTCCATCGATCGCGCGCGGTTCGGCGCGGACGGCAAGACGTTTGTCTATTCCGCGGACTGGAGGGGATTGAAGAGTGGGGTCTATTCCACGGTTCTTGGCAATCCGGAATCGCGCCCGCTGGCTCTCCCGGATGGGGTCAGGCTCGCGTCCGTCTCTTCCACTGGGGAACTGGCTCTGCTGAAAGGAAGCGTGCTTTCACGGGCCAGAATGGACGGGACGGCGCCTCGTGACGTTGCGACCGACATCGAGGATGCGGACTGGTCGCCCGACGGATCTCAACTAGCCGTTATACGAAATCTGCATCCCGGATTACAGATCGAATATCCGTTGGGAAAAACGCTCGCGAAAGTCGGTTGGTCGCCAACCATCCGCGTATCTCCAAAAGGCGATCGAATCGCTCTGCTCCGCGTGAACAAAGGCGGCGATGTTATCTCGACCTTGGATCTTCAAGGCCAGTTTACCGATCTTGTTCCAGATCTGATAGCGAGCACGCAAGACCAGTTCTGCTGGTCTCCCGATGGCCGCGAGGTCTGGTTTATTGCAAGTTCCGGTGGCACATCCTTCGACACCCTGAAAGCGGTGACGTTGTCCGGCAACGTTCGGGAGATATATCAATTCCCCGGCACCAGCGTCAATCTCGATTCCGCGACGAGCGATGGGCGTGTTTTGCTGCGTATCCACCACCTCACACGCCAGTTGATGGCGAATACAGCGGAGCAGGCCGCGGAGCGCGACCTGACATGGCTCGATGCTCCGGAGCTAGCCGACCTGTCCCCTGACGGCGGCACGGTGCTGTTTTCCAATACCGGACTGAGCGGCAGTTCGCGCTATGGAGTCTATGTCCGTTCCACCGATGGATCCCCGGCCGTGCGGCTGTCGGACGGCATTGGCGAGCTTCTATCGCCGGACCTCAAGTGGGTGATTGCAACCATCCCTTCAGGACAACAAGTCCTGATCCCAACCGGGGCGGGCGAGCAGCAGTCTTTATCGTTTCCCGGGCTGACGGGAGCCAGGGTTCGGGCGTTCCTTCCAGACGGAACGGGCTACGTCGTGTCCGGATTCGAGGCCGGAAAGAGACTCCGGATCTACACGTATTCCCTGGCGTTCAATCGATTGCAGCCCGTCTCAGGGGAAGGCATCGAAGGTAGCGCCAACGAATGGTTCGTTTCGCCCGATGGCAGCCAGCTAGTTTTCAGCGTTACTAGCCGTGCAACGATTCTGCCGCTGAAGGGAGGCGAGCCGCGCAAAGTGGATCTGGAGCCAGCGGAAAGACTAGCGGGATTCACGGCGGATAGCCATGCTGTGTTCGTACTTTATAAAAGCGGCAATACGTCGGCCGCAATCTACCGGGTCGATCTCGCCACGGGAAAGCGAAGCCTGTTGCGCGAACTGGTGTTGCCCGAGGGATACTCGATAGATTCCTTGCGAATCACGCCTGACGGACGGCGGTATGCCTTGACGCGGAGTTCGAAACTGTCGGAACTCTACATGGCTGAGGGCATCGATCGAAACCGCTAACGGTAGGTCATTAACGTCTCATCCCGGCCAACGTCTCGCTCCGCCAATTCGAGTCAGTCGAATCGGGCCAAAAAGGTGACGCTTGAAGCCGCGTCTCGATCCACGCGAACGTTAAGTACCAATATCGGTAGGCAACTATGCGCGCAAGCTGGCGGCCCGACGCGCTCTTTCCGAATAGGGCGTGACTCGCCCGGGACCATCAATCGCGAGCGGAAAACGTTTCCTGGGTTTTGAGTACCGGCGCATACTCAGCCTTCGGCGGAAGTGGCGACCCTACTATGCGCCCAAGCTGAAGAAGCGGACGGCGCTGTTTGAAAAGCTCAGGGAGATCTTCCGAAAATACGTCAGCTGGCCGGTAGAGTTCCAGCACCTCGCGCTCTCTGAAGCCGGAATTTCCATTATTGGCGCCGATTTTCTAACCAGAATAGGCCCTTGGCAACCAGGTGAGCGAACTGGAGAAGGTCTGGGCCTGCGGGTTCACGTCAGCGGCGATTCTGTGGGAGCCCCGTAATGAAAGTCGTGGTCCTGAGACAGTCCATGTTCCACCAGGAGATGCCCATGAGCTGGTTAGCGCGCACAAACCGCATCCAGGTTTCCTCCAAGGATGTGGTCGGGCTAACTATGCGAATCCGCGCGCCAGGAGTAAGCATCTCTTGCAGCGCGCCGCAGCGGAACACATCACCAGGGCCAGAGACGTGGGCGATTGCACCATCGAAGCCGATCATGGCCCGGTGCTCGATAGGCGACCCTGGATTCAGCCGCCCTAGGATGTCTCCCGGCCTGACGGGAAGGCCAGCAATTTGATACGTCGGTAGGCCCGTTCGGATGTACATACCAACCTGATTATATCGCGCGGTGGATCGTGCGCGGCTGTGGCTGATTCCGGCCTCGGATTGGCTTCCGATATTAACTGTTAACGCTCTTCGCGGATCTGGCGCCGCCCGCACCGGCGCAGCTGCCGTTCTACGGTTTGACTACGCGTTCGCGTGAACAGAAAAGGGCCGAGGGTGAGGTGCGCTTTCGCGGCCAACTCAGAAAAGAAGGGAACCAACCTTGGGGGCGAAGATCAAGAGCGGGAAAGGCGCCATTATGGTGCCGTGGACGAACGGACTGAACTGCTATTCCTTTGCCGCGAAATGCGACATGCCGGGTGGCACCGGAGCGGTGTCCTGCGTGCCAGGTGCGCGAGCGGGGGCCTCCGTTACCGCCGTGACGATCGATAAGAAATCGCTCTACCACGCCTGCGTGGCCGACGGCTTTGAAGATGTTTCGGGTGGCGTGATCGGGAGCGACTACAAGTTCAAGAACCCGCCCCATTGCGACAACGCGCATTACCTGGTAGCGGTTTTCTACGACAACCGGCATTCCTTCCACTTTGCCCGGCAACTGGCTGACGGCAGCAAGAACCAACGCCAGTGGGTGCACAAGCCTTCAGCGGTGCAGGACGCTCACAACATGCAAAACGCTTGGTATCTGGGCGAAGATATCAGTAACGTTCCCTGGGGACCATATTTCGAGTTCGTCGCCTACCTGATTGCGCCGCTGGCCGGCGTCACCGTCAATCGCGCGGCGTTTTAGGCTGCGTCGTTTCCGAAAGAAGACGCTACCGATAACCCGAAATAACGCCGCCGCAAGGCTGACAGCAATTCGCCTTCTGCGGGCGACTGTCCGAGTGGCCGACGACACACCCGAAGGTCCAGGTAAACGCTACGCCGTCTATCATTGCCTATCCACGTTCCCAGCTCAGGCGGTCTACTTGCCGGGCTCGTCGGATTTCAGAATCCGTAGCACTGAGAGTATTGTGTTCCAACTGCGCGTTGTCGCCGGCGCCCCAAAGAGCCTGTCGATCTGGCCGAGATAGCCAATCGTTTTCATGTGGCGGCGGTACACCCCATACACGAGACGATTCTTCGAGCCAATGATTCGCACCAGCCACTCCCCACCTTCGGGAAGAGCAATCGGAAGGGAAACTCTGCGGCGCCCAGCCTCCGACAGGATGCTTACAAATTGAACAACATCTGCGGGCGGTGGCTCAGGTCCAAACGGATTGTCCATCTCTAGTCGAATCAGATCACTGCCGTCGCAGAAAGCGATTGTTGCTTCAAACGGCAGCTTCCGGCGCAATTCGGCAAGGCACTTTGCGCGCAACCCAGGTTTGCGAATGACAAGCGTGCCTGCGGCGCCCACGTTCACGGCATCGTAGATGCCCAGTTCTTTGGCGAGCACGCTCGGACGAAAAGCCCTGTGTCCTCCAACGTTGATACCCCGGAAGAAAACGATCAAAGCCATGCTGCCCATTGTTGCAGCACCGAAGTATCGAGGAGAAGCGGAAGCTGTCGGGCCTGACGATAGATAACGTGTAGTGGCGAGGCGTTTACCCACGCTTCCGGGCTTCGCCACTGACTACTCCGGCCGGTACACGCGCCATTCGGAGATTGCCGGAGCGCCGGGGCTCTCCGGTCCCACCGTCCGGATGGGCGACCATCCGGCCGAAGCCACACGGAAGCGTCCCAAGACTTGGAGTAGGGGATTGTGGGGGGGGGCTCTGGGGTCTCAATGGCGACTAGCGTTTCCATCGCGACAGGCGAAACCCGGCGGGCAGTTGGGCGTGTTCCACATCGATGTCGTCCGCGGCCACCGGAATGGTCAACGATATCGGGTTGGCGGGCGAAGGAGCGTTCTGGCTGATAAAAATCCGGATGCCTTTGGGCGTCGCACCTTCCACCACCGAGACGGTGCGGGTGGCGTCCGAGTACGAACGCAACTCGGCGGGCGGTTTTGGGCGTCGCGGCGGTCAACAGAGCTTCGTGTTTCTTTCCTTCCGCCGACGCGTAAGTGATCACGCCTACCACGTTGGGCTGTTTCAAACGGGCGTCGGCCACATCGTCCGGTGGCACCTCGAAGCCGATGTACCGCATCTCGAGAGCCTCGCGCGAAATCGAAAAGCCGACCAAAGGGACGTAGGTGTCGAACAGATGCTGGCCGGTGCCAAGCTGATAGACCGACCTCCATTCCAACTCGCCGGTTCCGCGTTCGATCACGAAGAGACTTCCGTCCACGGTTCTGCCGCCCGTGCCGGTGGCCTTGATGGTGTAGATCGGCTTCTGGCTGAGGCTGGCGCCGAGCGGCCAGGCCTCCAGCACCGTAGTGGCCCCCCATTCCGGCTCCTCCAGAATCGCCTGGGACGTACAGGTCTGGCGCAGTAGCAGGCGCTCGGCCCCAGGCCTGCCGGGGACGTAGGTCGGAGTTACTTCATAAGTGACGTTGGTGATATCGAGTTCTTCCGTATCGCCGACTTTGGTCAGAGTGACAGTGGACGCCGCGCGCGCCTGAAATGGCTGCTGCGCCGGTTGGGCGCCGGCGGCCATCGCCCAGAGGATCGCAGCCGCGATTTTGAAACTCATACTGATGCTCCTGTCAAGCGTTGGTTCCGGCACGAAGCGTTTTGGCGGCTGTCTTCACCGGCATTTCCGCATCCTCCATACCCAAAAAGTCCAACCCAACGCTTGCATTTAAGACGAAGTCGCCGGCTCGACTGTCACAATCGCTCCTGACTCCTGGCCTATTCAACGATTGCCGCTGTCGAGTGGAAGCCCGGCAAACCGGGATTTCCATTTTAGACTTCCAAGTCCAATTGAGTATAAACCAAGCCGCCAGCCTATGCTCTTGCGTTTGTTCCTCCGGGAGCCGTCTTCGCCCCCAAGCCGCAAACATCGTCCTGCCCGCGGCGCCGGGGGCCAGCGGAATTCCGCAAATACCCAAGATTCCCCGCGTCCTGGATGTTGCCGCCTTAACGAATTGGGGCGACGGCCCGCCAGAGCAGCTGCCGATATCACCACTTAACGCTCTACGGACCTAATTGCCCGCGACCAGATCACCATTGGCCTTTCACCGAACCGTCGTTCCGAGATGCATCAAGTAGTGCTCGGCGATCGGCCCGAGCGATAGGGCTGGGAAGAACGTCAAAGCTGTCACCAGTATGATGGTGCCGAGGAGCAAGGCTGCAAAGAGTGGACCGTGGGTAGGCATCGTTCCGCCGGTGGCAGCCAGGCGCTTTTTCAGTGCCAGGCTCCCTGCTATGGCGAGGGCTGGGATGATAACCAGGAATCGCCCGATGAGCATCTCGACGCCGAGAGTCACGTTAAACCACGGCGAATTGGCGTTGAGCCCTGCGAAGGCGCTGCCATTTGTGGCCACCGCGCTCGCGTTCGCATAAAGGACCTCGCTCAGCCCGTGCGCGCCCAGATTCGTGAGGTTCTCCGTTAGCGCACCGGCAGGGTTCCAATAGCTTGACTTGGGAAGCTCTACCAGAAATGTTGCGCCGGCGAACACTAAAATCGTGGCGCCTGTGGCCACAAATGACAACATGACCATCTTCATTTCTTTGGCCTCGATCTTCTTGCCAAGGTACTCCGGGGTACGCCCCACGAGTAGGCCGGCAATAAAGATCGTCACGACGACTATGAAAATCATCGACACGATACCAGTTCCTACCCCTCCGAAAATGACTTCGCCTGACGTGAGATTGAATATCTGGACGAGGCCACTGATGGGAGTGAAGCTATCGTGGGAGCTGTTTACGGCGCCATCCGAGGTGGCCGTGGAGGTCACGGAAAACAGCGCGGAACCGCCGATGCCGAACCGCGTCTCCTTGCCCTCCATATTCCCTCCGGGTTGGCCGAGGCTGGGCATGGAATTGATTCCTGCTGCACTCAGGACCGGGTTGCCAGCCTGCTCGCTCAACGTCACGACCAGACTGCCCCCTGCAAAGAAGACAAGCATTACGGCAAACAGGGTCCAGCCTTGCCGCTGGTCATTCACCAAACGGCCAAAGGTGTAGGTCATGCCTGTCGGCACTGCGAGCATCAGCAGCATCTCGACGAGATTCGTAAGCGGCGTCGGGTTTTCAAATGGGTGGGCGGAGTTGGCATTGAAATACCCTCCGCCGTCGGAGCTGAGAAGCTTGATCGACTCCTGCGACGCCAGCGGCCCCATGGGAATAGTTTGTCTCGCCCCCTCCATGGTTGTGATGGCGCGGTTGTGTCCGAGGGTTTGAATCACGCCCTGTGAGCACAGGAATAGAGCCCCGAGGAAGGACAGCGGGATCAGTATGTATAGAGCGCCGCGCGTCAAATCAACCCAGAAGTTCCCCAGGTAGCCGGTCCGTTCACGAACGAACGCGCGGATCAGCGCTACCGCGACGGCGATCCCAGCGGCAGCCGAAGTGAAACTCTGTACCGCGATTCCCGTCATCTGGGCAAAATGGCTGAGGGTCATCTCACCCGGATACGACTGCCAACTGGTGTTGGTCATGAAACTGATCGCGATATTGAAGCCGAGGTCGGGAGTGATGGGAATACTGCCGGACGGCGCGTGTGCGGTTCCGAACCCGTTCGGATTCAAAGGCAAAGAGCCCTGCAAACGCAACAGGGCATAGAACAGGACAAAATTAACGAGCCCGAAGATGAGGGTCGCCGCGGCGTAGGTGGTCCAGGTCTGCTCGATAGCCGGGTCAATCCCGCATATCCGATAGATGGCCTTCTCAATCGGGGCCAGAGGGCGGGAAAGAAAGGTGCGCTCTCCCCTGAAGACGTTGGCCATGTAGGCGCCCAGAGGCTTCGTGATAGCCACCAGCGCTCCCAAAAAGACGACGAGTTGCGCCAACGAGGGCCAAGTCATACGTCCGGATTTGCAACGCGGCTGCCGGACCCACGGAGTTCGACTCGATGCCGGGCCACCGTTTCGCTCTCATTCGGCATTGTCATTTTCAGCCTACGCGACAGAGCATTAGGAAGCAATCGAGAAGGAATAAGGTTTCCATAAAGGCTGCCCAGGAACTTACGAATCCGAAGAGTGGCTCTCCCCAAGTGGTTCTGCTTGATGTCCGCGCAGCCCCGAGGTAAGGTCCAAATGGCTACCGATAATGCCCATTATGAGGGCCCTAAATGAATGATTTGATTGTAGTTCCGCAAACCAGTCACTGGCAGAAACCCAAGGCGCTGGTGCTGAACAGCGTCTCTTCCCCGATCACGCGTCGTGTGTACAACCTCGGGCTGGACGAGTTCTTCGCCTGGCTGTCCGTCCAGGAGCCCCGGCCCGGATTCACCAAGGCGACGGTGAGCGCCTGGCGAGTCGCGCTGGAGGCCCGCGGGCTTGGCGCGGTTTCGATCAACGTGAGGATTACGGCGGTGCGCAAACTGGCTGTCGAGGCTTCCGACAACGGCCTACTGGCGCCGGAGTTGGCCAACGGCATCACGCGCGTGAAGGGAGTGGCCTCCAAGGGCGTCCGCCTGGGGAACTGGCTCTCGGTCCGGCAGGCGCAGACGCTGCTCAACGCGCCGGATGTCGCCACTACCAAGGGCCTCCGCGACCGCGCGATCCTCGCCGTACTCCTGGGTTGCGGGCTACGCCGGTCCGAGGTGGCGGCGCTGACGATGGGGCACGTCCAACAGCGAGACGGCCGCTGGTGCATCGTGGATCTCATTGGCAAGCACGGGCGCGTGCGGACAATCCCGATGCCGCCGTGGGTGAAGGTGGCGATCGAAGCATGGACGGCAGCCGCTGGAGTCTGCGACGGTCCCGTATTCCGCTCCATGAACCGGGGCGACCAAGCCCAGGCGGCCGCGTTGAGTGAGAAGGTCGTCTGGCAATTGCTTCAGCCCTACGCTGTGGCCGCGGGTGTGCCCGGAATAGCGCCCCACGACTGTCGTCGGACCTGCGCGAAGTTGTGCCGGGCCGCGGGGGGCGAACTGGAGCAGATCCAACTGCTGCTGGGCCACGCCTCCGTGCAGACGACGGAGCGATACCTCGGCACGAAGCAGGATCTCGTGAACGCGCCTAACGATGGGATCAAGCTGAGGGCGGCGGTGTAGCGCGCCGCCCAGATTCCTCCAAGCTTCAATCCGCGCCAGGTTCTGCGTTCGTGAACTCGATCACCGCTCCTTTCCCAATCCGATCAAAACGGATACTTGATGTCACTTACGTGCCAAACCACGGACCGGTGGATTATGTAAGCTGATAGGCGTACATCAATGCAAGCTTTACGTTCCGTTCCCGAGCAGGGGCAACTGGCGCTTGTGCGCCAGCGGCGGTACGTGGTGACCGACGTGCGCAGCGGCGTCAATGGCGGCCAAGTCGCCGAGCGACCCCAGCACCTCGTCAGCCTCACCTCCATCGAAGACGACGCCCTCGGTGAGGAACTGCAGGTCATCTGGGAAATTGAGCCGGGCGCGCGCGCTTTCGAAAAGATGGAGCTGCCCGAGCCCAAGGGCTTCGATCAGCCTGCCCATCTCGAAGCGTTTCTCGACGCCGTCCGCTGGGGCGCAGCCTCAATCGCCGATACCCGTCAGCTCCAATCTCCCTTCCGCAGCGGGATTGAAATCGAGAGCTACCAGCTCGACCCAGTTGTCCGCGCCATCCAGATGCCACGCGTCAACCTTCTCATCGCGGACGACGTAGGACTCGGCAAGACCATCGAGTCCGGCATGGTCGTGCTCGAACTGATGCTCCGCCACCGCGCCAACCGCGTCCTCGTCGCGTGCCCCTCCTCCCTGCAAATCAAGTGGCGCGACGAGATGCTGGAGAAGTTTGGGCTCGACTTCGTCATCGTTGACAGCGCCCTCATCAAGCGCCTGCGCCGCGAGCGCGGCCTGTACGCCAACCCGTGGACCCACTTCCCGCGCCTCATCACCTCCATGGACTACCTGAAGCGCGAGTACCCCTTGCGCATGTTCCGCGAGGCCGTGGCCCACGACGGCGCGCACCCGGGCCTGCGCGACTTCGATATCCTCATCGTCGACGAGGCCCATAACGCCGCGCCCAGCGGCACCGGCAACTTCGCCCTCGACTCGCAACGCACCCAGGCACTCCGCGAAATCGGCAAGCACTTCGAACACAAACTCTTCCTCACCGCCACGCCGCACAACGGTTACAAGGAGAGTTTCTCGGCGCTGCTGGAGCTGCTCGACGACCAACGCTTTGCGCGCAGCGTCGCGCCCGAACCCGCCCAACTTCGTGCCGTAATGGTGCGCCGCCTTAAGAGCGAAATCAAGAACTGGGACGGCACCGACAAGTTCCCGCGGCGAACACTCGAACACATCCCGGTCGACTATACCGCCGAAGAGCAGCGCATCCATGCCCTGCTGACCCAATACGCGCGCCTCCGCGCTGAAGGCTACCGCGACAACCCCGAGCGCTTCGCCACCGAGTTCGTGCTCAAGCTGCTCAAGAAGCGCCTGTTCTCCTCGCCGCAGGCGTTCCTCAATACACTGAACCGTCACCGCGCGTCGCTCCGCAAATCCGCGCGCTATGAAGCGCTCACCCACTCCACCGGCGCTCTCGCCCGCATCTTCGAACAGGCGGAAGAGGACTACTCCGACGACGCCGAGCAGCAGGAAGCTGAGTTGGAAGCCCTGGAAGCCGCCGCGCGCGCTTTCCGCCCCGCATCGGCCACCGAAACCCAGACTCTCAACGACCTCGCCGGCTGGGCGGAACGCGCCGCCGCACAACTCGACAGCAAGGCGGACAAGCTCGTGAAATGGCTCGAAGACACGGTCCGGCCCAACGGCCACTGGAACCAGGAGCGCGTCATCATCTTCACTGAGTACCGGGACACTCAGAAGTGGCTCCATGACCACCTCGCCACCCGCGGCTTCAAGGAAGGCGACCGCCTGGAACTCCTCTATGGCGCGCAGGACACCGACGACCGCGAGCGCGTCAAGGCCGCTTTCCAGTTCGACCCCAAGGACTCGCCCGTCCGCATCCTGCTCGCCACCGACGCCGCCAGCGAAGGCATCGACCTCCAGCGCCACTGCCACCGCCTCATCCACTACGAGATCCCCTGGAACCCCAACCGACTGGAGCAGCGCAACGGCCGCATCGACCGTCATGGCCAGCGCGCGCCGGAGGTGAACGTATACCACTTCGTCGCCTCTGGCTTCCGCGAGGATGCTGAATTCGCCGAAGGCTCCGGCGCGTCCCTCGCCGCTGACCTGGAGTTCCTCTACCGCGCCGCCAAGAAGGTCCAGCAGATTCGCGAAGACCTGGGCAAGGTCGGCCCCGTTATCGCCGAACAGGTGGAGGAGGCCATGCTGGGCAAGCGTCGCCGCCTGGATACAGCGCGCGCTGAGCGCGAAAACGAGCCCGTCAAGCGCCTGCTCCGGTTCGAGCAGAACATCCGCGAACTCTCCCGCCGCCACGCCGACCAGCTGGACGAAACCCGGCGCGATCTCCACCTTACCCCCGGCAACATTGAGGCTGTTGTCCATATCGCACTCGACCTCGCCCACCAGCCGCGGCTGATCCCCGCCACGCTCGAGGGCATCCCACGCGCCTTCGACGTGCCTCGCTTCGCCGACCCCTCCTGGCAGCCTTGCCTCGCCGGCCTCATCCATCCCCATACCGGCCTGCAGCGCCCCATCACCTTCGATCCCGAAGTAGCCGCCGGCCGTGACGACGTCGTGCTGGCCCATCTCAACCACCGCCTTGTGCAGCGCTGTCTCCGGCTTCTCCGCGCCGAGGTCTGGGCGCCTACCGACCGGCAGAAGATCCACCGCGTCACCGTCCGTACGGTCCCACGCGCCGCGCTGCGCGCCCCCGCCGTGCTCGCCCACGCCCGCCTCACCGTGGTTTCGAGCGACAGCCACCGCCTTCACGAAGAAGTCATCGCCGCCGGCGGGATCATCCAGGAAGGCCGTTTGGAGCGCTGGAACGTCACCCAGACCGCGGAAGTGCTCGCTGCCGCCTCGAACGCCGAGGCGCCGGACTCCATCCGGCAACGCCTGGCTGATCTCTGGCCGCAACTCACGCGGCCCCTGCTGGCCGCCCTCGAAGCGCGTGGACGCGACCGCACCGACTCCATCCGCAAGCAGCTTGCCGACCGCGCCGAAGACGAGACCACTAAAATTACCTCCATCCTGCGTGAACTCGAGGCCGCTATCCGCGCGGAAATCAACAGTCCGCCCGACCCGCAACTTCCCCTCTTCACCGACGCCGAGCGCGATCAAGAGCAGCGCAACCGCGACGCGCTGGCCGGCCGACTCGCCGAGTTGCCCGCCGAACTCGCTCGCGAAACCGAAGCCATCCGCCGGCGTTATGCCGACCCGCAGCCGCGCCTGTTCCCCGTGGCTGTCACCTTCCTGGTGCCGGAGGGACTCGCCTGATGTCCGCCGCCTCCGAGTACGCCGAACTGCTCAAGCTCATCGAAGTCTCCGGCCCGTTCATTAGCTTGCCGGTGTTCCGCGAGGTCTTCCCGCAAGGCCTCATCAAGGACGCACCCGATCAGACGCGCGAACTCCGCGAAGTCTACACCGAGTGGCGGGCCGCCCGCGCGCTCACCCCGCACGCCGTCAGCCCTGCTCAGCGCGAGTGGCTGCGAGCCGTCTTTCTGACCCTGCTCGAATGGCCTGCCGATCTGCTTGCCGAAGACAACGCCATTCCGCAGAACCTCTCCTTCTTCGTCGCCCAGCACCACGAGACCCTGCGCCCCGACTTGGCCCTGATCGAAGACGGCAAGCCGCGCCTGTTGGTGAGCCTACTTCCGCCGGCACAACAGCCCGACCGGCGCCCGCCCTCCACCACCTGGAACGCGACCTGCGCCGCGCGCATGGCGGAGTTGTTGCACGCCACGCACGTCCCGCTTGGCCTGGTCACCAACGGCGAGCGCTTCACCCTGGTCTACGCCGAACCCGGCCAGCCCACCGGCTTTGCGGACTTCCACGCCGAGCTGTGGTTTGACGAGCGCCTCACCCTGCGCGCCTTCCGCGACTTTCTCTCCGCCGGCGCCCTCTTCAACCGCCCGCCCGAACAGACCCTCGACGCTCTCTACCGCCGCAGCCTGGAGAACCAGCAGGAAGTATCCACCACGCTCGGCCGCCAAGTGCGCCGCGCCGTCGAGATGTTCGTCACCGCGCTCGATCGCGCCGACCGCGAAAGCAGCCGCGCCCTCCTCGACGGCCTCGACGGAGAGCACATGTATGAAGCCGCGCTCACATTAATGATGCGGTTGGTCTTCCTCTTCTTCGCCGAAGAGCGCGATCTGCTTCCCATCACGAACCCGGTCTACCGCGAGAACTACGCCGTCTCCACCCTGCACGATCAGCTTCGCGAGGCTGCCGACCGCCTGGGCGAAGAGGTGCTCGAACGCCGCTATGACGCCTTCCCGCGACTGCTGGCCGGCTTCCGGGCCGTTCACGGCGGCATCGCGCACGATCTCGCCGCGCTACCTGCCTACGGCGGCGATCTATTCGACCCCGACCGTTTCCCGTTTCTGGAGGGGCGCGCGCCGGGCACCGATTGGCGCAGCACGCCCGCCCAGCCTTGCCCCATCCACAACCGCACCGTGCTTCATCTCCTCGGCGCTCTCCAGTTCCTGGAGATGAAGGTGCCAGGCGGCGGACGCGAGAAGCGGCGCCTCAGCTTCCGCGCCCTCGACATCGAACAGATCGGCCACGTCTACGAAGGTCTGCTCGATCACACCGCGCGCCGCGCCAGAGAAATCGTGCTCGGGCTCGATGGCAAGGAACAGATCGAAGTGGCGCTCTCCGAACTCGCCCGCCGCCGCGCGCAGCCGGACTTCTCCGAATGGCTCGCCGATGAAACCGGCCGCAGCGCCAAAGCCATCGAAAAGGCGCTGGCGCAAAACTCCGTTGACGATCCCTTGCGCTGGCCTGCGTGGGAGCAGGTCGCACCATTCGCCGGCCTGGTTCGACGCGACGACAACGGCGACCCGTGGGTGATCCCTGCCGGCAGCCTCTACGTCACCACCGGAACGGCGCGCCGCCAGACCGGGACGCAATACACGCCGCGCACGCTCACTGAATCCGTGGTGGAGCATGCGCTGGCGCCGCTGGTTTACACCGGTCCGGCCGAGGGTCAGCCGCCGGAAGCCTGGCAACTCAAGACTGCTGGGCAGATTCTCGATCTCAAGATCTGCGACTTCGCCTGCGGCTCGGCGGCCTTTCTGGTGGCCACCGCCCGGTATCTTTCCGCGCGCCTGGCCGAAGCCTGGGATGCCGCGCAGCAAGAGTGCGGCGCAGGCGTGCAGATCACGCCCTACGGGCACCCTTCAAGCGGACTGCCCGAAGAAGAGCTGATCCCTGCCAACCCCGACGAGCGCGGACTCTACGCGTTGCGCATCGTGGTGGAGCGCTGCCTTTACGGCGTGGACCGCAACCCGCTGGCAGTGGAGATGGCCAAGCTTTCGCTCTGGCTGTTGACGCTGCAACGCAACCGGCCGTTCACGTTTCTCGATCACGCCATCCGCTGCGGCGATTCGCTGTTGGGTGTCGATCTGCGGCAACTTTCTACCTGGAGCCTCTCGGGCGAAGGCAAGCAAAGTGTGCTCTTCGATGCCGACCTGAGCTTCGCCGCCGACAAGCGCGAAGGGCTGATGAAGATGCAATATCATCCGGGCGACCAGCGCCGAATGCTGGACGCAGCGCTGGCGAAGACGCGCCGTCTCCGTGCCGCGGCCGACCGGCTGATCGCGACGGCATTCGAGGCCAACCCCGAAGCCGCTGCCGCGGCCATTTCGATGGGTTTGGAGGAGCAGGAGACCGAGGCGCGGAAGATTCTCGAAGGAAAGCGGCCATTTCACTGGCCAGTCGAGTTTCCGGAAGTCTTTCTACACGGAGGCGGGTTCGATGCGATTGTTGGGAACCCGCCATTCATCGGCGGGAAACGAATTACCGGAGTTCTTGGAACTCAATACCGCGAATACCTCATTGAGTTTATCGGACGCACAATCCGAGGGCATGCAGATTACGTGGCGTATTTCTTCTTGAGGGCTTCAGGGCTGCTAAAACGAGGCGGTACAGCTGGCTTGCTTGCGACCAACACGATCGCGCAAGGAGATACGCGTGAGGTGGGACTCGACCAAATAACTGCGGATGGGGCAACCATTTACCGAGCACTTTCTAGCCGCCACTGGCCGGGCGAAGCGAGCCTGGAAGTCGCCCACATATGGCTCTGCAGGGGCTCGTGGGCTGGGCCGTTCCTGTTGGATGAGGGCGCCGTCAACGGCATCACGAGTCAACTGCAGGCTCCTGGCATGGTCAGCGGCAAGCCGTACCGCTTAGCCGCAAACGCGGGCCAGAGCTACATCGGCTGTTTCCCTTTCGGCATGGGATTCATGCTCGATCCTGATGAAGCTCAGCGCTTGGTAGACAGGGATCCTCGGAACGGTGACGTCCTCTTCCCATACTTGAACGGCGAAGATCTCAACAAGCACTGGGATCAGTCTCCGAGCCGTTGGGTAATCAACTTCCGCGATTGGCCGCTCGAAAAGGCCCTGGAATACCCGGATTGCATCGAGATTGTCGAGAGGCTGGTCAAGCCCGAGAGAAGTACGAAGGCATCTGACGTGGCCGCTTTTCCTTGGTGGCAGTTTTGGCGCGCCCGCCGAGGGGTATACCGGGGGATTGCGAAGCTTGACCGAGTCCTTGTGCGCGCCCAAACGAGCCGAACACAAGCGGGCGTACTCGTTTCTCCGAACTGGGTATTCGACCAGAAGCTTGTTGTATTTGCACATCGGGAGGCTTGCTGGCTCGCACTGCTGGATAGTCATTTTCACTATTGGTGGGTTGTGGACCGCGGCGCGACAATGAGGAGCGATACTGTCTACACCCCCTCGGACTGCTTCGAGACGTTTCCTTTCCCGCAGTCCCTTGCCTCGCTCGAATGCATCGGCGAAACTTACCACTCCCACCGCCGCGACATCATGGCTGCCCGCCGCGAGGGACTTACTTCCACTTACAACCCGTTTCCACTCCCCGCAAGAAGTCTCGCAAGACATCGCCACTCTCCGTGCTCTGCACGTCGAGATGGACCATGCAGTCGCTGCTGCGTATGGCTGGACCGACCTTGACCTCGGGCACGGCTTCCACGAGACCAAGCAAGGCATCCGCTACACGATCTCCGAAGCCGCCCGGCGCACGGTCCTAGACCGTCTGCTCGCGCTGAACCATGAACGCCACGCGCAGGAAGAAGCAGCCGCCGGTGCCTCTTCGAAGCCCGCGCGGAAGCCAAAGGCTCGAAAGCACGCACCCGACCAAAAGGACCTTTTTTGAGCGCGGGGAAATTGTGCTACGTTAAGCCGATGCGACCAAGCCCGCGCTGGCAGGTCTGACCATGGAATTCGAATGGGACGCTGCCAAGGCAGCATCCAATCTCGACAAACATGGCGTGAGTTTCGCCGAGGCGATGATCGTGTTCGGCGATCCTCTGGAAGCCACGATTCCGGACCCGGATCACTCGTCGGATGAGTGCCGTTTGCTTAGCATGGGCCGCTCCGAAGCGGGCCGAGTCCTGGTGGTGGCGTATACTGAGCGTGAAGGGCGCATTCGCCTGATCAGCGCGCGGGAGGCAACGCCCGCCGAGCGGAGAAGATATGAGTCAGAGCAACATGGCTAGTCCGGACGACTTGAGGCCGGAGTACGATTTCTCCGGCGCCGTGCGGGGAAAGCACCACGAACAGTACCGGGCCGGCACCAACGTGGTGTTTCTCGATTCGGATGTGGCCAGGGTTTTCAAGGACTCGGAGTCGGTCAACCGGGCGCTCCGCCTTCTGCTGGATCTCGCCAAGAACCAGTTGCCGCCGGATCGCGCCGCCTAGAACGCGCGCGAATTCGACCTTATCTCCAGCGGAAAGGAATGAGTCATGTCCACCGCGCCCCTTCGCCAGGAACTCGAAGATCTGATCCGCCGCGACCTGTTGGGTCCTGCTGGCGGCGAACAGGAGATCATCACCGAGCAGAGCGTCCGCAATCGCTACCTGCTCGGTATGCTCGCCCCGCTGAAGGTGATCGAGGTAGACGAGGAGCGGGTAGCACCGCTCGAGGAATGCGATGCCCCGTCGCAGCCGATCACGCTGGGTGCGACCAATATGTGGTTCTCGCGGACGCTTTCGGCGCTCTCCATTCCGTCTTCGGCCGATCCGCTGGAGCAGCTGGCGGAGCAGGATCTGACAGCGCTGTTCGAGGACGCGGAGTCGGAGCGCGATGTCAAGCTGGTGCGCCGTCGCCACCCGCGCTATGACCCGTACACGGACGCACAGATCTGGGCGGCGATCGGCAAGTTACGTGCGCAGGACAGCGCCGCGCCCCTCACCCCCAAGGATTTGAAGCTGCCCGAATGGAAGCTGTTCTCGAAACCGGATCCGGCGAAGAACAGCGCGAATCTACGCCTGCGCGTGGTGACACCGCCGGCGAAGTATGCGCCTTGGATCGAGAGCGTAGTGCTGATCGACCGTTTGCGAGAGGTGCAGGCCCTGGCAGGATTCACGCGGCTGGAACCGGCGGGCGACGATTCAGCCGCGAAGTTGGTGCCGCTGCGGCGCGGTCCGGCCGAGTGGGTGCCGGCGGCCGAGGTGCGGGGCGAGGGGCTGTTCCTGCGGCTCTCTGAAGCGAAAGTGTCAGACTGGCTGGCGACAGCGCCGACGCTCGAAATGCAGTTCTTCGGCGCGCACCGGCGCTGGCGGGCGCAGCGGGGTTTGGATCCGTCGCTCGGATTTCCTGGGCTGCGGTATGTCCTGCTGCATTCGTTGGCGCACGCGCTGATTCGCCAGTTTTCAGTCGAATGTGGATACGCTGCGGCCAGCCTGCGGGAGCGCATCTACTTTTCCACGCCAGATGATGAAGAGTCGATGGCTGGCATCCTCATCTACACTGCCGCGCCTGACAGCGAGGGCACTTTGGGTGGGTTGGTGACATTGGGAGAGACCGCCAATCTGGAGCAGCACCTCGACCAGGCGTTGGAGGGATTGGAAATCTGCTCGTCCGACCCGTTGTGCGCGGAGACGACACCCGAGCAAGCGTTCATGTCGCTGCATGGCGCCGCCTGCCACAACTGCCTGTTTCTGCCGGAGACTTCGTGCGAGCGGGGTAACCGGTATCTGGATCGGACCGTATTGGTGCCGACCATGGAGCGCGCAGAGTTCGCGTTCTTCCGCCCATGACAACCGCCGAAGCGTGCCTCAAACTCGTGGAGGAACTGCCGGGCAGCCTGGTTGAGTCGCTGATCGTGCAACTGCGGGCCGGCGCGGCACCCACGATGCCGAGCCCCGGCTACCAGGGGAGGGTTGACGAGTTCGTGCGGTGCCGAAGTGACGCGCGAGGCGAGCTGGCGCCGATGCTGGAGGTGGCGCTGGCGGCCAAGCGAGTACAGCAGAATACAGAGTTGGTATGGACCGGTCCTTCGACGCCAGTGGTGCCGGTGCGGCGGACGGAGCAGGTTCTATGCGACCTGATCCGCTGCGCAGAGCAAAGGCTAACCATGACGAGTTTCGGAATCTTCCAGGTACCGCGCCTGGTAGAAGAACTTGAACAGGCACTGGCACGCGGCGTGGCGCTGCGGATCGTGCTGGGCGATCGGGAAGCCCACAGCGACCAGGAGATCGACCGCCAGCGTCACCAGTTGGGGCGGGTGGTGGCCGCAAGGGCGACGCTCCTGCAATGGCCGCCAGAGCGACGGCCTCGCGATGAGCAGGGCCACGCGGGCCTGATGCACGTCAAAGCCGCCGTCGCTGACTCGCGGCTCGTGTTCCTAACCAGCGCTAACCTCACCGAGGCGGCGCTGGAGAGGAACATGGAGTTGGGTGTGCTAATTCGTGGTGGGAGCATGCCGGTCGCAATCGACCACCTGATCGATGCGCTGGTGGAATCGGGAGAATTACAGTCAGCGTAGATCGCTTCAGATCAGGCAACATGCGGGATATCACACCGGCGCGCGGAAGAATGAGTTGCGGCGGATTCAGTGGCCGCAGGTCGATTTCGATGGCAACGTGATCCGCTTGCCAGCCAGCCAGACGAAAACCAAGAAAGCCCGCACACTGCCGATCTATGGCGATATGCGGCGCTGGCTGGAGCACCAGCGCGCGACGTGCCCGGCCGATTGCCCGTGGGTCTTTCATGGAGCGCACGGCCACCCGCTGGATAATCACCTCAGCGGGTGGGCGGAAGCATGCAGCCGCGCCGGTCTACCTGGGCTTTTGTTCCACGACCTGCGACGGACAGCAGTGCGCAACATGAAGCGAGCCGGCGTTCAAGACAAGATAGCGATGGACATTACCGGTCACCGCACGCGGAGCGTTTTTGACCGCTACAACATCGTCGACGAGGCGGACGTTCGCGGTGCCGGCGAACGCCTCGAAGAGTACGCGAAGCAGGGCAAGCGCGAGCGGGCCGCGCGGCTGCAAAGGGTCAAATGATCACTGCGCGAACCATTACGAGAACCATTACAGTGCGGGTGGCCCGAATCTGCGGTAAACTCAAATGAGTCATAGAGTTGCTGGAGTGGCGGAACTGGCAGACGCACGGGACTCAAAATCCCGCGCTCTTCACTGAGCATGAGGGTTCGACCCCCTCCTCCAGCACCAGCCTGGCCTCGGTCTCAAGGCGGCGTCGGCGCCGTCAATCGCACCAACGCGCCACCACCTTCAGCACCCGCGCCAGCCCCTCGGAGTGTGCCGATCTGCCAGTGCAAACGGCCCTCTGCGGGATCGACCATACGGCCATGTGCCCTTCTTACACCGAAGTTACATCAGCGGCTCAAATTCTCAACATTTGCCTCGGGGCCGCGGGGATATGATAGAGCAAATCAATCCCGGGAGGGGTGACTGGCACCATGGAAGAACTTGGATGCGCTCCGCAGGCCGCGCGGTCCCGAAGGTCGCGTCGCGGTTTCTTTCAAGCGGGGATTCTCGGCCTGGGTGCGGCGATAGCCGCCGCGTTGGGCTTGCCCGCGCTGGCATATTTGCTGACGCCGCCGAAATCC
>Ga0224557_1000817_pt1 | contig 32856 bp, 33 predicted proteins | sample 714S31014metaG_FD_180677 | JGI IMG/M metagenome (GOLD analysis project Ga0224557, IMG submission 180677) | Peat soil microbial communities from Stordalen Mire, Sweden - 717 S3 10-14 | ecosystem: Environmental > Terrestrial > Soil > Wetlands > Peat | place: Sweden: Norrbotten County, Stordalen... | reverse complement strand
GTGTTGAGGGACACCTTGTCGGCACCGCTGCGCAGCATCCGGTCGATGTCATCGAGCCCGCGCAGCCCGCCTCCCACGGTGAGCGGGATGAAGACGGAGTCGGCGGTGCGGCGCACCGCGTCGAGGAGGATCTCGCGCGCATCGCTGCTCGCAGTGATATCCAGGAACACCAGCTCATCGGCGGATTCGGCGTCGTAGCGCGCCGCCAGCTCGGCGGGGTCGCCGGCGTCGCGGAGGTTGACGAAGTTGATCCCCTTGACCACGCGACCGTGATCGACATCGAGGCAGGGGATGATCCGCTTGGCCAGGGTCATCGTGGGAATCTGAGCATCGCTGCTCGCAGGTCGAAGCTGCCCTCGTACATGGCGCGACCCACGATGGCCCCGGCGGCTCCGGCCTCGGCGCAGCGGGCGATGTCGTCGACCGTGCTGATCCCTCCACTTGCGATCACCGGTCCCGGAAACACCCGCGCCGCCTGCTCGAGCCCGGCGAGGTCGGGGCCGCTCAACATCCCGTCGAGGGCCACGTCGGTCCGGACCAGGCCGCCGAGCGGCCAGGTCGCCCAGCGTTCCAGGTGGGCGGCGGCGCTTCCCGCGCCCTCGGTCCAGCCTTCGGCCTGGGCGACATCGCCGCGCACATCAAGTGACACCAGGCAGCGCCCCGGCAGGGCGGCGCAGATGGCCTCGGCGGCCTCGGGCTCGCGCACCGCCACGCTCCCCAGCACGACGAAGGTCGCCCCGGCGGCCAGCCATCGCTCCGCCGCCGCCAGGGTGCGGACGCCTCCGCCGACCTCGATCTCGACACCACCCTGCCGGGCCGCCTCCAGAACGCCGCGGGCCGCCGCGGCGGAGTCGACGTCCACGGTCCCCCGGGCGGCGTCGAGGTCGACGAGATGGATGCGGTGGGCGCCGCTCTCGATCAGCCGCCGGACGACCGCGGCGGGATCCCTCTCGTAGACCTGCTCCCGGTTGTAGTCGCCCTGGATGAGGCGCACGCAGCGGCCCCCTCGGATGTCGATGGCGGGGATGACGATCACGGCAGGGACGGCTCAGCCGGCCTCCGCTCGCCCACCGAGGCGGCCACCAGGTTGGCGTAGATGCGCAGCCCGGCCGGGCCGCTCTTCTCGGGGTGGAACTGGGTGCCCGTCACCACTCCCCGCTCGCAGATGGCGACGATCTCGCCGCCGTAGTCGACGGTGGCGACCACGTCCGCGGGGTCGGCATCGGCCGCGTAGGAGTGGACGAAGTAGCAGCGGGTGCCATCCTCGACCCCCTGGGTGAGCACGGCCGGCCGGCGCAACCGGAGCGAGTTCCAGCCCATGTGCGGCACCTTGAGCGGAGGTGCTGCCGCGATGCGACGCACCCGCCCGGCAAGGAGGCCGAGGCCGGTGCCGCCCTCCCCCTCCTCGCTCGACTCGAAGAGCAGCTGGAAGCCGAGGCAGACCCCGAGGACGGGGCGGCCACGGCCGGCCGCCTCCCTCACGGCGTCGCCCAACCCGGAGCCGAGCAGCAGTGCCGCCGCCGGAGCGAAGGCGCCGACCCCGGGCAGCACCACGCCGTCGCTGCCGGCGACGACCCGCGGGTCCGGGGTGATCACCGCCTCGGCCCCAGCGCGCGCCAGCGCCCGCTCGACACTGCGCAGGTTGCCGACACCGTAGTCGACGATCGCGATCCGTGGCATCAGGCAGCCGCCTCGGTGAAGCACCGCCAGCACCGGCTCCGCCGCATCAGGGCACCCGCATCATGGGGGACGCGTCGCGCCCGTCCCGGAGCATCAGAGCACCCCCTTGGTGGAGGGCACGCCGCGCCCGACCACCGTCAGCGCGTCGCGGGTGGCCAGTCCCAGGGCCTTGAAGGCGGCCTCGGCGACGTGGTGGAGGTTGACGCCCCGGATGAGGTCGACATGGAGGCTGATCCCGGCGGATTGGGCCAGACCCTGCACGAACTCGTGAAGGACGGTCACATCGAAGTCGTTGATGCGTCCCTCGAGGGCGCTCATCTCCCACTCCAGGTGGGGGCGGTTGGAGAAGTCCAGGGCGCAGCGCACCAGCGACTCGTCGAGGGGCGCGTAGGCGTGGCCAAAGCGCCGGATGCCGGCGCGGTCGCCGAGGGCCCGGCTGATCGCCGCGCCCAGGGCCAGCCCGCAGTCCTCCACCAGGTGGTGGGCATCGACGTCGATGTCGCCGGAGCCGTGGAGCCGGACATCCATACCGCTGTATTTGACGAAGGATTCGAGCATGTGCCGGAAGAAGGGCAGGGGAACGTCGATGTCGGCCACCCCGCCGCCGTCGATCTGGACGTCGACCTGGATGCGCGTCTCCTTGGTGACCCGCTCCTCAGTCGCGGTCCGCCGCGACGCCGGGCCCGGACTGCTCTCACTCATCGGACACCATCCTCCATCCTGAGCCGGATCGCCCGCTCATGGCCGCGCAGCCCCTCGGCGGCAGCGAGAGCGCAGGCGACGGGCGACAGGTCGTCGAACTCCTCGGCCGAGAGATCGACCACCGACTGCCAGCGCTGGAAGTCCATGACCGAGAGCGGACCGCGGTATCGCGCGGCGCCGCCGGTGGGCAGAGTGTGGTTGGGCCCAGCCACGTAGTCGCCCATCGACACCGGCGAGCGCCGGCCGACAAAGACGGCAGAGGCCGTATGGGGCTCGTCACGCAACGCCTCGGCGGCCTCGCCCTGGAGTGAGAGGTGCTCGGCGGCAAACTCGTCGGCGAGCCGGCGGGCCGCGTCGAGCGACTCGGTGACGACCACCGCGCCGTGGCGGCCGGCGGCTTCCGCGATGATCCCGCTGCGCGCCGCGGCCGCGGCCTCCTCGCTGAAGGCCTCCGCCACCTCGCCGGCCAGGGTCGGGGAGTCGGTGATGCACACCGCCCAGGCCAGGGGGTCGTGCTCGAGCTGAGAGACCAGGTCGGCGGCGACCAGGCGCGGGTCGGCGCCGGCGGAGGCGATGACCACGATCTCGCTGGGGCCGGCCACGCCGTCGATGCCGACCTCGCCGAAGATGGCGCGCTTGGCCAGGGTCACGAAGAGGTTGCCCGGCCCGGTGATCTTGTCCACCCGGACGATGGTCTGGGTCCCGTGGCCGAGGGCTCCGACGGCCTGGGCGCCCCCGACGGCGTGGACCTCGGCCACTCCCAGGTGGTGGGCGCTGGCGAGGACGAGCGGGTGGACCGACCCGTCGGGGCCGGGAGGCGACACCAGGGCGATCTCCCCGACACCGGCGATCTGAGCGGGGATGACGTTCATCAGCACCGTGCTGGGATACGCCGCGCGGCCACCGGGGATGTAGCAGCCGACCCGCCGCAAAGGCAGGGGACGGAGGTGCGCGCTGGGCGTTCCCCGGGCGGCGGTGTCGCGCTGGGGCTGGTGGATGGTCCGGATACGGACCGCGGCGGCAATGATCGCGTCGCGGATCGCGGGCGCGGTCTGGTCCCAGGCGCGGGCCATCGCCTCCGCCGGGACGCGGGTCTCGGCGATGTCCGCGTGGTCGAGCCGCTCGGTCCAGCGCCGGACCGCGGGGTCGCCCTCGCGGGCGACGTCGTCGAGAATGGTGCGGACGACGTGCTCGGCGGCAACCGGCAGCTCGAACCACGCCGCCAGTGGCCCCGCCGTCTCGGCGTCCAGAAGGGCGGCCGCACCGCGCCTCTCGGCGCGGACCTGCGCCCGCCACGCCGCGGGGGTGAGGGATCGGAGCCGGACGATCACGTCACGGCAGCGGGTGCGGCCCCCGCCGTGACGGTGCGGCGGAGGGCGGCGGCGAGCTGGTTGACCGCCTCGCTCCTGGTCTTGAGCGAGGCCTGGTTTGAGATCAGCCGAGCCGTCGAGCGTCCCGCCTCGGCGACCTCGACGAGATGGTTGGCGATGAGCGTGCGCCCCGTCGCGGTGATGTCGACGACGCAGTCGGCGAGGCCCATTGCCGGAGCCAGCTCGACCGACCCGTGGAGCTTGATCAGCTCGACCGCCAGCCCCAGCGAGTCGAAGAAGCGGCGGGCGGCGATCGGGTACTTGGTGGCGGCCCGGAGCGACTGAGGGAAGCGCCCCTCGGCGAGCGGCGAGCCCTCCGGCGCGGCCAGAACGAGCCGGCAGGCACCGAAGTGGAGGTCGACCAGCTCGTAGCAGTCGCGCGGCGATTCCCAGAGGATGTCCTTGCCCACGATGCCGGCGTCGCACGCGCCCATCTCCACGTACACGGGGACGTCGGTGGGCCGCACCTTGACCACGGTGGCGGTCGGGGTGGCGATCTTCAGCTGACGGTCGAATCGGCTGGCGTCGATGTCCGCCACCCCAGCGTCCGAGAGCAGCCGGCAGGCATCCTCGAAGAGGGCACCGCCGGGCAGCGCGAGCCGAAGACCGCCGCTCACAGGGCGTCCCGGGCGTGCGCGGAGAGGAGCGCCTCGACGCCGCGCCCCTCCTCGCCCCGGTACCTCCAGGCAACGGCGCCGTCGTCGTCCAGGCGGGCCATTCCCTCGACCACCGGCTCCTCGTGGTGGCGGGCGGTCGGCTCGAGCTCGAGCGCGACGGCAATCCCCGCCTGACGGAGGCGGGCGGCCAGGGCCGGCGCCTCGCCGGCCCGCACCGCGGAGTAGGCGAGGCGAAGCGCTTCGACCATTCCGTCCTGGCCCGAGCCCCGCAGCAGGGCGTCGCAGCAGCGGTCGACGTGGAGGACGAACCCGGTCGCCGGAGCATCCGTGCCGAAGGCGGCGAGCAGCCGGTCGTAGCGCCCGCCCGCACCGAGCGGAAAGCCGAGATCCGCGCTGAACAGCTCGAAGGTCGGGCCGGTGTAGTAGTCCCAGTCGCGCACGGCACCGAGGTCGAGGTGGACGCTGGCGGTGATCCCGTGGCGGTCGAGGACATCCCAGAGCTCCGCCAGGTCGGCGAGGACCCGCCGCGGCCGGGGGGCGCTGATCCGTGCGCCGGCGGTGTCCAGGATCTCGCGACCACCGCGCAGGGTGGGGAAGGCGAGCAGCAGCTCCCGCTCGGCATCCCCCGCGTCCGTGCCGCGCAGGGCATCCTCGACCGCCACCAGGTCGCGGCCGCGAAGCGCGTCGGCGACCCGACCTCGGGATTCGGCGTCGAGGTTGGCGGAGTCGAGCAGGGAGGGGACGAAGTCGGCGTGACCGACGTCGATCTGGACTCCGGTGACACCGGCCCGCTCGAGCGCGGCCGCGGCCACGGCGATGCACTCCGCGTCAGCCGAGAGCCCCGGATGCCCGATCAGCTCGCAGCCCGCCTGCATCGCCTCTCGGCGCCGGCCGCCGAGCGGGGGGCGGTTGAAGAGCACCGGTCCCGCGTAGCAGAGGCGGAGAGGCGGCCGCACCCCCTGGAGCTGGGTGGAGACCACCCGGGCGACGCTCACGGTGCGCTCCCCGACCAGGGCAAGCAGGCTGCCGTCGGCGTCCATGAAGCGGAAGAGCTGGGCCTGGAGACCGCCTCCCACGCCGGCCGCCACGGTCTCGAGCGGCTCCACCAGCGGGGTGGCGAGGTACTCGTAGCCCCAGGCGGCGAAGGTGTCGACGAAGGCTTCGGTCACGAGCCGACGGCGCTGTGCCGCCGCACCGATCCAATCGGCGAAACCGCCCGCGCGGCCCCGCGCCGGACTCTGCAGGGCGCTCATATGGGCGAAGTCTAGCCAGGCTCCGCCTCGGGTCGAGGCGAAACGGCGCGGACGGCTGTTTTGGGTGGGATGACTCGAGGGGACGAGGCCGAGGGCCACCGCCCGCGGGGGACGGCGGCCCTCGATGCTCCTCGCCTATGGCGTATGGGTTACTGCGCCGGAGGCGGCGGAGGCGGAGTCTGGTTGAAGCCGGAGAAGTTCAGCGGTGCGGTCGCCGGCTGAGCGTCGGTCTTGCTGAGCCAGCCGCCGACGGCAACCGCCGCGGCAGTGATCAGCCCGATGAAGAAGCCGATGGAGATTCCGGCCGACCCGCCGGGCCCGGAGTAGTTCGCGCCTCCGGCGTAGGTCAGGAAGAGGACGACCATCAGCAGGATGAACACGCCGCCGACGGCGTAGATCAGGTAGTCGGCGGCCGGAAGGGCCGGCAGCACCTGGGGGGCGAAGGACCGGAGCGCGAAGAGGACGATGAGGACAAGCAGGGCGAGGAAGCCGAGCCAGCCCGACCACGAGCCGAGCCCACCGATGCCGGTACTCGAGCTGTACCCGGCGATGCCGTCAACACCGGAGAAGCTGTAGCTGGCGGTCCACCACCACGGAATGAACCAGTTGATCAGGGCAAGGACGAGGGCACCACCCAGGATCAATTGGCCGTTGGAGTAGGTCTTTCCACCTATCTGTGCTGGCATTTCAGGTACTTGAACTCCTTTGCGCGTATTTGCGTTGGGCGACTGACGAAGGCTACCGCCTAGCGGTGGCCTCTCACAACTAGGAATCAGGGTTCACATACGCGGATGTCGCAACCCCTGGTCGGTCGGTGCGCCCGCCCCGGCGCAGGCGCACTCCCCGACTGGCCATCCCCCTCGCGGAGCGGTGCGCGCTCTCGCGGAGCCGGCGGTATTCGCCTCTCCAACTGCCCGACCCCTCCCATCGCTCATCTCAGTCCGCCTCCACTTCAGGCATGGCGAGCATGGTGTCGAGCTTGGCCTGAGCCAGCTCCAGCAGGTTGGGCACCGCCTCGACCGGAAGCTGCAACCGGGCGGCGATCGCCGCGTGGCCGACGCCCTGGTCGCGCAGGCGGAGCGCCTCCGCATAGGCCGGGGTCAACTCCGAAAGGGCCAGCTCCCGGTTCATCGAGGGGCCAGGCTAGGCAGATCCGGGAGCCGCGTCATGAGTACCGCGGTACCCAGCCCGGGCGCGCCTTCGCCCCCGGGTACTCAGAAGAAGCTGTCGGTACTCATTCCACGTGGTCCGGGACCGTGGCGAGCACCACGGCCAGCTGAGCCCGTGAGCTCACCCCGAGCTTGGAGTACGCCTGCTGAAGGTGGTTCTCCACGGTGCGGACGGAGAGCCCGAGCCGGGCGGCGAGGTCCGCGCTGCTCGCCCCTCCACTGGCCATCTGGGCCACCTGGAGCTCGCGGTGGGTGAGGGCACGCGGCGTGGCGGCGCGGGCGATGCTGGGTGAGCGGCTCTGCTCGCAGTCCGCCGTCAGAGCGGCGCTCCGGAGCATGGGCACCCGGGCGCGGTTCGGCATCCCCGCTTTCCGGTAGGCCTCGGCCGCTTCCGTCGCCGCCTCGGCGGCGAGCAGGGTGAGCCCCATCCGTTCTAACTCGAGGGAGATGCGCTCGAGACCGGGACCGTCGGCATCGGCGAGCGCTCGCACGTGGGCCGCGAGGGCGGGTATGAGATCCCCTTCGCAGCACCCGGCGAGGACCTCCAGCCGCTCGACCCCGACGAGGTCGCCGAGACGCGCGGCATCGTGGAGCCCCCATGCCTCCAGGGAGGAGAAGCCGGCCTCGCGCCAGCCGGTGGCCGCGCGCAGGGCGGCCTCGACGGCCCGGGTGGTCTCGCCCTGAGCCCAGAGGACCCACGCCTCGCAGAGATCGACCCAGGGCACCTCGGTCGGCGGAGCGACAACGGCGGCGTGAGCCGCGGCGAGGGCCGTCTCGGCCCGCCGAACATCGCCGCGAAGGCTGGCGGCCTGGGCCAGAACCCCCTCCAGGGTCACCACGTGACCTCCGCCGGCCATGTAGCGGTGGCAGATCGAGGCTCCCTCCTCCAGCCATGACCGCGCCGTCCGGCTCCTCCCCGACAGCAGGGCCGCCCAGCCCACCAACCCGGTCCAGTAGCCGCGCAACGGTTCGAGGCTGGCCTCGACGAGCCGGTCGTGAACCTCCGCGGCGAGCCGGGCGGCCTCGGGGATCCGGCCGGCGAGGCAGAGCGCCATCCATCGCCCGGTGAGCAGGGTGGAGCGGGTGCCGAGCAGCTCCGGGGAGTCGCGGAGGAGCTCCACCCCGGTGTCCAGAGCGATGACGGCCTGGAGGGGCCGCCCGGAGAGGGCGAGTGCCAGGCCGCGCACGCCGATGGCTCCGATCTGCGCGGCCAGGGGTACGCCGGCGCTCTCGAGGAGAGCGGTGCTGAGGGACTCGGCCGTCCCGAGGCGGCCCGCCGACAACTCGAAGAGAGCCCGGGTCACGATCAGCTCGGAGGCGGCGTCCTCCGGGAGGCGGTCCAGCGCCTCGCTGAGGACCTCCAGGGCCCGATCGGAGCGACCCAGCCCGTGATAGAGGTTCTGAGCGCTGGTCAGCGCCAGCTCGGCCACCTGCGCGGCACCGACGGGGCGGGCGCCCTCGAGTACGGCCTGTGCCTCCTCCGGCCGGCGCATTCCGGTCATGGCCCGGGAGAGCGCCACCTCCGCGGGGAAACCCGCACCCGAGTCCACGGCGGCCCGCGCCAGCGCCGCGGCGGTGTCGAAGCGCCCGGAGCCGAGCATCCAGCGTGCCGCCGCCAGCGCGGACTCCGCGTGGACCGGCTGCCCCGCCTCCAGGCGGATCATGGCCAACCGGCTCGGGTCGTCACCGCGGCGCAGCGGGGTCGCCTCCAGGGCGTCGCCGAGCCGCCCGAGCAGCTCCCGCCTCCGGAGCGGGGTCAGGCCTCCGCGCAGGGCCTCGGCGTAGAGGGGATGGGCGAGCCGTACCTGCCAGCGCCGCCGGTACCGCTCCGTCACGGTGGAGGTGCTGATCACCCCCGCCGCCTCGAGCTCGCGGATCACGGCGGGCGCCGCCAGCCGCTCCAGAACGTCGAGGGGAAGTGGCTCGGCGAGGGCGAGCGCCTCGGCCGCCTCGCGCTGGGGCGCGGAGAGGGGGCGAAGCCGCTGTTGGATGGCCTCGAGAGGGCCTCCCGCCGCCACCGGCTCACCGTCCCAACGCCATACGCCGTCCCGCTCCGCCAGGGCGCCGGAACCGAGCCCGATCTCGACCAGCTCGTGGAGGAAGAGCGCGTTGCCCTGGCTCAGCCGGCTCAGCTCGTGACGCGTGCGGGCGTCCAGGTGGCCGTCGAGCGCCTGGCCGAGGAGCGCCTCCACCTCGGTCCGGGAGAGGGGTTGGAGCTCGATCCAGCCGATGGCCCCCTCCTTGCGCAGCCCCACGAGCGGGTCGGGAAGGGTCTCGCCGGAGCGTGCCGTCAGCAGCAGAGATGCGGTCTGAGTACTGGCCAGTTGATGCAGGAGGGCGGACGAGGCGGCATCGAGGAGGTGGGCGTCGTCGACGGAGACCACCAGTCGCCCGTTGCCGCGCTCGTGGCGGAGCTCGCGAACGCTGTGCCGGAGGACGTCGAGCGGGCTCATCGAGAGCGCCTCAGGGAGCAGCGGCGCGAGGGGACCGAAGGGGATGGTCGCCGCCGCCTCCGTGGCGGTCACCTCGCGGATGAGCCATCCATCCCGGCGCAGCCTGGCGAGCGCCTCGCCGCGGAGCCGGGTCTTACCGACCCCGGGGGCGCCCGCGATGATGACGCCGCACGAGGCCGGACGCTCCAGCTCACGAGCAAGCAGCGCCAGCTCCTCGTGCCGGCCGACGAGTGGCCACGGCGACCGGCTGGCGGTGGAGGGCATATGGAGTGAGGTGCATTGTGCCAGCGCCGGCGCGGGACCGCACGCGGGTTGGCAGGGGCTAGTACTGGTCCTCCGGACGCACGTCCTCATCCACGTCGTCGTCCTCCTTCTCCACGTCCTCGAGCGGTGCGGGCTCCTCGAACTCCTCGTCGGACGCGAGCGGCTCGACCTCCTCGCCGGGCTCACCGGCCTCGACAACCTCCTCGTCGTCGCCATCCGCCGTGGCTCCCTCGTCCACGCCGCGCTGCGCGAGCAGGGACTCCTTCGCGTAGGGCCTGAACTCCTCGCGTCGCTGCCGGCTGACCGGGAAGGACGACTTGCGCGCGTTCTCGGTTGACTGGAAGGCCTCGCGGATGATGATCTCGATCTGGCTCTCCTCCACCCGAGCCACCACCGCCGTATAGCGGTTGCCGGTGGAGATGAGGGGCACGAGCCTGCGGGCGATCTTGCTGTCGACATCGCCGAGCACGACCCCCGCGGTCGTCTGGGCCTGGAGGCCTCCATCCTGAAGGTGCAGCTCCACGACCTCCCCGGGCGCGACCACGATCACCACTCCGGCCTTGGGCGGGTTGAGCACGGTGAGCGCGCTCTTGCCGGGCTCCTCGGCGAAGAGGTCGACGTCGATGGCCCCCTTGGCTCCGGCGATCTTCTCGCGGCTTTCGAGCAGAAGCCGCAGCTTGCGAACGTTCTTCTGGGCGATCGCGTTCTGCGAGTTGATCTCCAGCGCCTGCGAATACGCATCGAGGGCAGCCTGATGCTCGCCGAGCTCGGTCAGCGCCTTGCCGATCCTGTTGAAGGTCTCCTCGACGCCTCCGTGCCGCTCGACCAGGGCGCGGTTGATGGCGAGGGCGTCCTGCCATCTGCTCTCCAGGGCCGCCTGGATGGCCTCTTCCACGTACAGAGTGCGCGGCTTGACACGTTCGGCTTCAGCCACTGACGAACTCCCTCAGCGTCGACTCGATCGTTCGGCCCGCTGCCGGATTGGCTTTGGCGATAGGCGGGGTCCGCTATGATACCGGCTCAGTGCGGCGCATCTGTTCGACAGGATTCTCCACCCCCGCTCCGGCTCAGGTCGTTCTGTGACGCGGGTCATCGCCATCGCCAACCAGAAGGGCGGCGTGGGCAAGACCACCACCGCCGTCAACCTGGCCGCCGCCCTCGCCGAGGCAGGCGCCCGGGTGCTGGCTGTCGACCTCGATCCGCAGGGCCACCTGACCATCAACATGGGCGTGCGCCGGCCGGATGAGCTGGAGGTGACCGTCTACAACATCCTCACCGAGCCGAGCACCACCGCGGCCGAAGCCCGGCTGCGCTCGGAGCCGATCGGTCTGGACTTCCTGCCCGCCAACATCGAGCTCTCGGGTGCCGAGCTGCAGCTGGTGACCGAGTTCGGCCGGGAGTCGGTGCTCCAGGAGAAGCTCTCCCCCCTGCTGCCCGAATTCGACTACGCCATCATCGACTGCCCGCCCTCGCTCGGCCTCCTCTGCGTCAATGCCCTGGTGGTCGCGACCGAGGTGATCATCCCCCTGCAGTGCGAGTACTTCGGGATGAAGGGGATGCAGCAGCTCCAGAAGACCATCGACCGGGTGCGGGCGAAGCTCAACCCTCAGCTGAGCATCTCCGGCATCCTCCCGACCATCTACAAGCCGCGGACGCTGCACAGCCAGGAGGTTCTCGAGCTGGTCAAGGAGCGCTACGGCAACGAGGTCTTCGACGTTCGGGTGGACGCGTCCATCCGCTTTGCCGAGACACCGCTGGCGGGGCTCTCCATCCTCCAGTACGCCCCCGAATCCCCGGGGGCCAGGGCGTACCGTGCGCTCGCCCGCATCGTCATGGCCCAGGGTGTCGAGCCGGCCAGCCCGGAGCCGGAGGCTGCGCCGGCTGGACCCAAGGCGCGGGCGGGGCACCCGTGATGCCCGGGTTCCGCCGCGCCCAGCTGCGCGGCTCGGAGGAGCTGTTCCGCAGCACCGAGGAGCCCGCCCCGGTCGAGCACCCCCTCCCGGAACCACCCGTCCACCCGGTCCCGACGGCGCCCACGCACAACCTCCGATCGGTTCGCCTCAGCGAGGACGACGTCCAGCTCCTGGCGGAGGCCGTCCAGCACCTCAAGTTCCCCGGAAAGACGCCTGCCCGCCCGTCGATCGGCGACTTCGAGCGCCTCGAGGCGCTGCGGCAGAAGCTGCTCCGCATCCTCTAGGTCCGCCCTTCCAGCGGCTGGAGCATCGTGGGCGCGACGAGCGAGGCGATCCCGCTCCTCTCCGGTATCGTCGCCCTGACCGACCAGGAGGCCGGCCACACCCGGGGGAGCCGTGAAGGTCAGTCCCCCCGCCGGTCTGCTAGCTTGCCGGGGATGGTCATCGGAACCCTCGTGCTCCACCTCCAGGTCCCGGGCAGCGAGTCCCTCAAGGACAAGCGGCAGGTGGTGCGCTCGCTGGTCGCCCGCGTGCGCCGGACGTTCAACGTCGCCATCGCGGAGGTCGGCGACCAGGATCTCTGGCAGGCCGTGGAGCTGGGGGTGGCCTGCGTCTCCAACGACGCACGTCACGCCGACGAGGTCTGCCAGAAGGTGCTCAATTTCGTCGGTGAGGACGCGGAGGCGCTGCTCGTCGACTCCAGGTTCGAGATCGTGCGCCTGTGAATACGGCACCCGGGGCGTCCCGGAGGCTGACGCTCGCCAGTCCTGCAGGCCGCTGGCTCCTGGTCGCGACCGTGCTCGGTTCGGGGATGGCGCTCCTCGACACGACGATGGTCGTCGTCGCCCTGCCCGCCGTCGGGCGCACCCTGGGCGGAGGCCTCTCCACGCAGCAATGGGTGCTCGACGCCTATCTGATCACGCTCGCCGGGCTGGTGCTCCTGGGCAGCGCGGTCGGTGAGGTGCTCGGCCACGGCCGGGTCTTCCTCGCCGGGGCGGTGGCCTTCGGGGTGACCTCCGCCGTCTGCGGGGTGGCTCCGACCGGCGCCGTCCTCATCATCGCCCGGCTGTTCCAGGGAGCCGCGGCCAGCCTGCTGGTTCCCGGGGCTCTGGCCCTCGTCTCCACGAGCTTCTCCGGCGAGGAGCGGGGACGGGCGATCGGGGCCTGGTCGGTGATCTCCGGCCTCGCCACCGTCATCGGCCCGCTCCTCGGGGGACTGCTGGTCGACCACGCCGGCTGGAGATGGGTCTTCCTCATCAACGTCCCGCTGGCGGCCGCGGCTGTTGCGGCCGCATTCCACCACCTCCCCGTTCGCGAGCTCCGGTCCACGGCACTCGGCAAGCGCCTCGACGGAGGCGGGGCCCTGGCGGCGACGGCCGGTCTCGGGCTGCTGGTCTGCGGCCTGATCGAGGCCCGCAACCTCGGGACGCCGCTCGCGGCCGGCGCGGTGGTCCTCGGCCTCGCGCTGCTGGTCGCCTTCGGGGTCATCGAGTCGCGCCGAGAGCGCCCGCTGCTGCCGCTCTCACTCTTTTCCATCCGCGGGTTTGCGGTGGCCAACCTGACCACCCTCCTCGTCTACGGTGCCCTGAGTGCCGCCCTCTTCCTGGTGGTCCTGGAGCTGCAGCAGGTGACCGGCTACAGCGCCCTGGGATCCGGCGCGGCCATCTTCCCGATCACGCTGCTGCTGTTTCTCCTCTCCCCACGACTCGGGGGACTGGTGTCCCGCATGGGTTCCCGGCGCCTGATCACCCTGGGGCCCGTCGTCGCCGCCCTGGGTCTTCTGCTCTTCCTCCGGGTGGCGGCTTCGGCCTCCTACCTGACGGTGGTGCTGCCCGCCGCCGCCGTATTCGGGCTCGGCCTCGCCCTCACCGCCGCGCCCCTCAGCACCGCCATCCTGGGGGCCGTGCCATCGACGCGTGCGGGGATCGCCTCCGGGGTCAACAATGCCGTCACGCGGGTGGCCGGCCTCCTCGCGCTGGCGGCGGTGCCCCTGGCGGCCGGGCTCGCCAACCCGGCCGACGCGGCGGGAACGGGCTTCACCAGTGGCTTTCACCACGCCCTGCTGATCTCCGCCGTCCTCTGCCTCCTCGGCGCCGTGGCCGCCTTCGTGGGGCTCCGGCCGGCCCGACCTGCCGCGCCTCCGAGCGAAGCGGCCACCGCGTGACCGGCGCAAGGAGGGTGACCTCGCCGGCAGGGCCGGCCCCGAGCGCGGCCACCCTGGCGGCGGCCTTCAGCGCCCACGTCGGGCTCACCCTCGACCCCTTTCAGCTCGAGGCGATCGAGAAGCTGGAACGCTCACGAGGGGTGCTGGTCAGCGCCCCCACCTCCAGCGGCAAGACGCTCATCGCCGAGTACGCGATATGGCGCTGCCTGGCGGCGCCGGCAAGCCTCCGGCGCGACGCCGGCATTCCCCACCGGGTCATCTACACCACGCCCCTGAAGGCGCTCTCCAACCAGAAGTTCCGTGACCTCGGGGAGCGGTACGGCGAGCAGAACGTCGGACTGGTCACCGGGGAGCACACCGTCAACGAGTCGGCGCCGGTGGTGGTGATGACGACCGAGATCCTCCGCAACATCCTCTACGACGAGCCGGCACGGGTCGACACCGTCGGCGACGTCATCCTCGACGAAGTCCACTACATCGACGATTACCCGCGAGGAACGGTCTGGGAGGAGGTGATCATCGAAGCTCCGCGCCACATTCGGATCACCGGCCTCTCCGCCACCATCAGCAACGTCGACGAGGTGGCAGCGTGGATGAGTGGCCTCCGCGGCGGCATGGAGGTCGTGACCCAGACCGAGCGCCCGGTTGCCCTGGAGCTGTGGCTCTGCCTCGACAACCAGCTCTGGCCGCTCTTCGACGAGCGGGGTCAGGTGGCCCGAAGGACCCTCGAGCAGGCCCAGAACCTGAGTGCAGGCGACCTGCGGCTGCGCTACGCGCGCCGCGCCCCGGAGAACGACCTGCTCCGGGTGATCGAGCGCCTGCGCACCGGCGGGATGCTGCCGGCGATCTACTTCATCTTCTCCCGGCGCGGCTGCCGTGAAGCGCTCTCGCGCTGCGCGGTGCACGGCCTCGACCTCACCGACCCGGCCGAGAAGTCGGCCGTCGACACCGAGATGGCGCGTCGCATCCAGGGCATCGCGGACGACGACGAGCGGCGGGTGTTCGTCGACGCCGTCGACACCCGGCTGCTCCGCCGGGGGATCGCCATGCACCACGCGGGCATGCTCCCGTACGCGAAGGAGACCGTCGAAACCCTCTTCCAGCGCGGGCTGATCAAGGTCGTGTTCGCCACCGAGACCCTCTCACTCGGCCTGAACATGCCGGCGCGGGCGTGCGTCGTCTCCTCGTTCACCAAGTTCGACGGGACCGGTTTCCACGCCCTGACCTCGACCGAGCTGACCCAGCTGATGGGCCGCGCCGGACGGCGCGGCATCGACACCCTCGGCCACGGCATCATCCTCAAGGAGTCGGACGTCGACGTCCGCGACATCTACGACGCCGCCATCGGCGGTGAGATGAGCGTGGAATCGAAGTTCGCGCCCACCTACACGATGGTGCTCGCCCTGCTCAAGACGCGCACCCTGGAGCGGGCCGAGGAGCTGCTCGACCGGTCCTTCGGTCAATATCAGGCACTGCAGCGCAGTGAGCACTGGGTGCACCGCAAGGCCAATCTCGAGGAGCTGCGACTGGACCTGGGCCGAAGGGTCTTTCGCCATCCCCGGCACGCCTGCACCGAGGCGACCCTCACCCGGCATCTTCGCGTGGCCGCCCAGGTCGAGGTCATGGAGACCGAGGTCCGGCGTGCCCAGCGCCAGCACTGGCGTGACAGCCGGGCCGGTCGCTACGGGGGCCGCGCCGCCGACCCCGGGGGAAAGTTCGAGACCATGCGGCGCTCGCTCAAGGCGTCGCGGGCCAGGCTGGAGGAGAGTCCCTGCACCGGCTGTCCCTACCTGAGCGAGCATCGCAGCCACCGCCGGGAGAGCGAGGAGATCGACGTGACGCTGCGGCACGGCGAGGAGGAGCTGCGCTCGGCACGCGGCCGCTACCGGCGCGAGTTCCGGGCGCTGCGCGGTGTGCTGCGGGAGGGCGGCTTCCTGGAGAACGACCGGCCGACCGAGCTGGGCCTGCTGGCCGAGGCGCTCTTCGGCGAGAGCGCCCTGGCGGTCGCCGACGCCGTCTCGTCCGGATGGCTGGAGGAGCTGGGTCCGGCCGAGCTGGTCGGGGTGCTCACCATGCTGGTGGCCGAGGATCGAGGAAGGGAGCGGCCCCAACCCGCTCGCCGGCAGTGGCCGAGCCGCGGCGTCGAGCGGGGATACCGACTGCTGCGCACCGACCTGCAGCGGCTCGCCGCCATCGAGGAGCACCACGGTGTCGCCACCCTCCGGCCGCTCTCCTTCGACTTCGTCGGCGCCGCCTACCAGTGGGCCTCCGGGGTGGCCCTCGCCGAGATCGAAGTCCCCCCCGGCGCCGACGTCGGAGACGTCGTGAAGGTGGTCAAGAACCTCTACTCCCTGCTTCGCCAGATGGAGCAGGCTCTCCGCGAGCACCCGCTCGCACCCCGGGTCCGGCGGGCCCGCGAGGCTGTCGAGCGCGAGATGATCCGCCGGATCTAGGGCGGCGCGACTGGTTCAGGACGTGCCCGGCGCGCCGGGCCGGCGTACCTTTGGGGGCACGGACCCGAGGCCATGAACGACGCCGACCCCGCCGGTACCGAGGGAGAGCCCCCACCGAACCGGTATGACCGATCCGCCTCCCGCGGCTTGGACGACGAAACGCGCCACCCGGCCGAGAGGTTGCGGCGGGCACTTGCGGGCGAGACGGGGGGGCACGGTACCGAGCAGACCGCCGCGGCCGCGGGGCCGGCGGATGGTGGGGCGGAGTTCGAAACCCTCTCCGTGCCTGTCTCACCCTCCTCCCGGGCCCGCTGGGCACGGCGGATCACCCGCCGGACGGTGATCACCGGAGTGTCCGTGGCAGCCCTGGTCGTGGCGGCCACCGGCAGCCTGGTGCTGACCCCGGGCACCCGCCATTCGGAAGTGGCGGCGACGCCGAGCCGCCCGCCGATCGCGCTCCCTCCGGCGCCGCCGAGCCGGCCATCGGCCCGGGATGACGCGGCGATGGCCTACGACCCCGCCGACGACTCCGTGCTCCTCTTCGGCGGGCTGGTGATCGGTGGCGAGGGGCTCAGCGCGCTCGACGACACCTGGAGCTGGAACGGCACCCGCTGGACCGATCTGCACCCGACCACCTCGCCTCCGGGGCTGAGCGGAGCCCTTCTGGGCTACGACCCGGCCACCGGCACCCTGGTCCTGACCGGAGGGGACACCAGCACCCTGGGAGGTCAGCTCGAAGAGACGGATGCCACCTGGAGCTGGGACGGCTCGGCGTGGACCCCTGAGGCGGCGGGAACCCTGCCGGCACCGGACCACCCGGCCGCGCTCGCCACCGACAGCGCCAGCGGGCAGCTCATCCTGGTGACCGCGGGCGCCGCTTGCCAGGGGCTCGACACCTGGGAGTGGGGCGGCAGCGCGTGGGTGCAGCTCCACCCGGTGGCCTCCCCGCCCGCCACCCTCGAGGCGGGCCTTGTCTTTGACCCCCGAACGTCCGCCCTCGACCTCTTCCCGGCTGCCTCGGGCTGTGCAGGAGCAGAGCAGACCCCGACGGCGAACCCGCCGGTCTGGTCCTGGAACGGGTCCACGTGGAGCACCACCACCGCCCAGCCCGACACCGTGCTGACCGGTTCCTGGGAGCTGACCACATCGTCCAGCGCGGCGCTGGTGGTCACCGCGGGAGGCACGTATCAATGGAGCGGCGGGGATGGCGGCGGATGGAGCCAGATCTCGACGAGCCCGGCGGCCGGCGATGCCGCGATTGCCTACGACGCAGCGGACGATCAGGTCGTCCTCTTCGGCGGGATCTGCTCGAGCTGCGATGGCACGGCGGGCCCCAACACGTGGACCTGGGACGGAAGCTGGATACCCCGCGCGGTGACGGCGTCGAACCCGATCCAAAAGTCGAGGCCGGACTCGAGCTCATCTCCGGCGGTGGGGCAGGCTCCCAGCTCGACGGTGACATGACGGAGATGATGTGGTGGCGGTGATCGAGGTGCGCGCCGAGGGCGGCGCCGCATTCAGCGTGAGCGTCGACGGACGGAGCTTCGCGGTCACCGCGGCCGAGACGCTGGCGCAGGAGCTGGGTGCGCCCGACCTGCTGTCCCTGGTGCGCGCCTCCTTCGAATTCCTCCTGAAGAGAGAGCGGGCCGCCGAGATCCTTCCCCGCTTTGATCTGACGGTGATCGAGCGCTACTTCCCCGAATGGCGCGCGGAGATGCGGCGCCGCTGGCGCTGATCGGCACCACGCCGGCGCATCGCGTGGGTCCCCGTCAGGGGACGGCGCCGACGGCCCGCCGCAGCCAGCGGGCGATGACCCCGCGGCGCAGCGGCTCGGTCCGCCGCAACCACCCCTGCGCATCGTCGGGCAGGGGGATCTGGCGAGACCAGACGTCGAGAAGCTGAGCGTCCATCTCGATGTGGAACTGAAGACCGTAGGCCCGCCCCAGCCGGAAGCCCTGGTTGACGTAGGCGTCGCTGCTCGCCAGGTGGCACGCTCCGCGGGGCAGGTCAAAGGTGTCGCCGTGCCAGTGAAGCACGGGAAGCGAAGGCCCGCAGCCGGCGAAGATCGGGTCGTCGCGCCCCGACCCTGTGAGCGTTATCGCCCCGAGGCCGAGCTCCGGCCCGCGCTCCCCCGGCATCACGGCGGCTCCGCAGGCGAAGGCGAGCAGCTGCGCGCCGAGGCAGACACCGAGGATGGGCCGTCCGCGGGTCACCGCATCGTGGATCAGCGCCACCTCGTCGCGAAGCCGCTGACCAGGGGCGTACACGGCCTGAGGTCCGCCCATGACGACCAGGATCGGCAACCGATCGAGGTTGGGAAGCGGATCGCTCATCCCGACCCTGAGCACCTGCAGACCGATCCCCGCCGCGATCTCACCGATCAGACCCGGCCCCTCGTCCTCGGCGTGCTCGATGACGACCAGCAGAGGCGGGGGCGCGAACACCTCCGCGCCGCCCGTCATTCGTCGCGAACCATCGCCTCGGGGACGGAGACCACCCGATAGGGGAGGTCGGTGATGTCGTAGTAGCGGACCTGCTTGTGGAAGCGCTTGGCGATCCCGATCTGGACCTTCACGCCGAGCGATGTGCTGCCGAAGACCCACATCTCGTCGGACTTCACGATCAGGTTGTTGAAGGCCTCGCGCACCGTCTCCTTGGGGACGGTGTGGAGGAGGTAGTAGTCAAAGAGCATGAAGGGGACGATGGGCACGGCCCCCTCGTCGAGCACGAACTTGCTGATGTGCTGGCGCCAGTAGAAGTTGCGATTGCTGATGGCGCAGTAGACGACCCGCCGGGGGCGGCGCAGCACACGCTCCGCCTGCTCCGCGGGAGAGGCCTTGGGTCGCGGTGTGAAGATCCGCTCGAGGATGTCCTCGGCGTCCTTGACCACCCCGCTGACGGTCGGCGTCGGAGTGGATTCGGTATCGGGCACTGAGGCGCCCCGGCCCTCACTATGCGGAAACAAAAACAGCGTCCGATGATAGCATCGCCCGCTCATCCGGATTCCGACCAGCGGATCAGGGGGGCCAGTCGCGACAGGGCGCTGTCCAGTTGACGGACGCGAGCGGGGTCGTTGAGCCAGCGGCTCTGCCCCGACGGGTGGGGTAGGGGAAGGAGCAGAGGGAGAACCGCCGGAACCTCTCCCGGCCCCTCGACCACCGCTCCCGAGGTGTCGAAGAGGCGGCCCACGGCATCGTCGAGGCGGCGACCCGGGAGGAAGCGGGCGAGAGCGAGGCTCCCGATCGGCATCACCAACCGCGGGGCGAGGAGGCCCAGGACCGTGTCCAGCCACCCCGAGCAGAGGGCCACCTCCCGGGAGCTGGGCCGGCGGTCCCCACGGGCGTCGAGGGTGCGCCCGGGGAAACACGTGGTCATCGACGTCATGTAGACGCGACGGCGGACGTCCGCCTCGCCGGCAAAGCCGCCGCGCTCGAACCAGCGCATCAGCTGACGGCCGGCGCGACCGGCGAAGGGCCGAGTGGAGTCGTTCTCCACCGGTCCCGGAGCCTGGCCGACGAGCAGGATGCGCTGCCCCGCGTGGCCGCTGAAGACGGGGTTTGAGGCGGCGAGGTAGCCGGCATCCACGCATCGCGTGCAGCGGCGCTGGGCCTCCTGCACGGTCTCCAGCGTTGCCGCGACCGAGCCGGCCTGATCAGCGTCCGCCACGCCCGCGCTCCAGCGCTTGGAGGGGCTGAAGGCCGAGCCCCCTCGGGTGGTGGCTGGAGCCGATGCGACGGTCGACCGCACGCTCCCTCGGGGGTATCATCGAAACGCGGCCACCCGTCATTGCCCACATCAAAGCCGGCGGACCGTATGGCGTGCGCAGTGGGACGTGATGCCTGAAGACGATTACCGTCCGACCCACGAGCTCCCCGCGGATTCGCGGCCGACGAACGTGCCTCCGGAGTGGTGGGACCTTCTCGATCGCAACGATCTCCCCAAGGGCGGCGGCGAATCCGACCGCGGCTCCCGCCGCCGGAGGAGCCGGGAAGAGGACATCATCCACGGTCTCCAGGGTGGGAGCACCACGGGCGCCCGGCTGAGGTGGCGCCTGTGGGTGACCAACGTCGCGCTCGTCGTCATCGCGGCGCTGCTGCTGGCGGTGGGCCTCGGCAACACCGCTCCGAACGGGCTTGGCGCGGTCCTGCTTCTGATGGGGATCGCTGCGCTGCTGGCGCTGGTGGGCATTCAGGTGGCCCGCAGCACGCACCGCCGAGGGTGACCGGGCTCCGGGCACTAGCATCTCCCCATGGACGTGGAACCGCAGCGGCGGCGCCGTGGGCGGCGGCACCTGGACCCAGGGCCGGGAGGGCGGTTCGGGCGCCTCGCGGCCGACGCCGACGCGGTGTCAGCGCAGCGCAGGTTCACCCGGGCGGCTGCGGACATCGCGGCCCTCGCGCGCGGGCAAGACGCCGCGGCCGTCGAGCAGCTGGCCACCGCGCCGATCCGGGCGATGGGCCGGATCGCCCAATCCAGCAACGCCGTCTTCCTGCTCGAGCTGGACGCTCCCGACCCCCACAGCGCGGGACAGCCGATGCGCGCGATCTACAAGCCGACCCGCGGCGAGCGACCGCTCCACGATTTCACCCGCAACACCCTGCACCTTCGCGAGCGCGCCGCCTACCTCCTGAGCGCGGCGGCCGCCATGGACGTGGTGCCTCCGACGGCGTTGCGCGACGGGCCGCATGGACCGGGGAGCGTGCAGCTCTACATCCATCCGGGCGACACGCCCCTGCCGGAGAGCGCAGCCACCGACCTGGAGGCACAGCTGCACCGGCTCGCCGTCTTCGACGTCCTCGCCAACAACGCCGACCGCAAACGCGCCCACCTCCTCGTCGACGCTGTGGGACACGTCTGGGGGATCGACAACGCGCTCACCTTCCTCCCCTACCCGCGCCAGCGGACGGTCCTCCTCGACCTGGGCGGGAGCGATCTCGATCCCGACGACGCCGAGCTGGTGCGACAGCTCCGAGATGGAGACTCCCGCGCCGCCCTCCGAGCCGCGCTCCGCCGCCTGCTCAGCGCCCCCGAAGTCGATGCGTTCGAGGGGAGGCTTCAGGAGCTGGCCGACCACCCGTGGTACCCGCGGCTGGACGATTGGGACGGCCGGCCCTTCGAATGGTGGTGACCGACGCGGGGCCCCCCACGTCGCCTGCGACGTGGGGTGGTACGCCCGGAGGGACTTGAACCCCCGCTCCCGGCTCCGGAGGCCGGTGCTCTATCCAACTGAGCTACGGGCGCACGCTGCAATCGAGTATACGGGCTGCCAGGTCCATCCCCCCGCACGGCGCGTGCGAGGGAACCGCCCGCCTGTGCAGACTTGTTCGAAGAAGCTGTGAACGACGAAGCCCCGCCGCCGCCACCCGTACCCGGGGGAGCGCCCTGGGGGGAGGCTCTTCCGCCACCAGCTCCGCCCCCATACCCACTGGGATGGGCACCCTGGGGAGCGCCGCCCCCACCTCCCCCATCCCGGTCGGGTGGAGGCACCTCAGGGTGGAAGATCGCGGCGGCCGTCCTGGCCGGCGCTGTCCTCGCCGCGGCGACGGGCGGTGGTGCCTACCTCCTCGTCAGTCGCGCCTCTCCGAGCTCACCGACCGGCGGCACGGCCACGGCGACGCCAGTGCCGCTTCCCAGTGGGTCGACGACCCCGACCTCCGGCGAGCCGCCGATCCAGCCGGCCGCCGACTGCGCCGGGGGCGGCTCGACGGACAGCTACATGGCGGCGGCGGTGAACGACATCTGCCAGGTCCTGATCCCGATCGCCGCGATGGACCCCGCCTGCGCGGGCACTCCCGAGGCCGGTTGCGAGAGCGCCTCCCGACAATTGAACCAGGCCGCGGAAGCGGCCCTGAAGGATATCGGAGGGCGCAAGCCGGTCACCGCGGGCGAGCGGGCCGCCGGCCCACACCTGAAGGCGGCCTTCCAGGACTACGCGAACGCGGGTAGCGAGATCTCCAAGGGGATCGCCACCGGCAGCCCCTCTCTGGAGAGCGAGGGGTTGGCCGCGGAGACGGCGGGCACCGATGCCCTGAGCGCGGCGGGTGTGGATCTGAGCAGCTGAGGCTCAGCCTCGCAGCCGGCCGCCGACGACGCGGGTGATGCCGCCGGGGTCCGCCTGGACGGTGACCTCGAGATCGGCCCGGCGCATCAGCGCCTGCACCGGCCGGCTCAGGTAGGGGGCGACCTCGAAGAGCAGCACACCGCGTCGGCGCAGCCATCCGGGGGCCTCCTCGACCAGGTCCCTGACCAGGCCCAACCCGTCGGGCGAGCCGTCGGTCAGGGTGTGGCGGGGCTCGAAGCCCCGGATCTCTCGGGGCAGGGTGCGGACCTCCTGCCGGGCCACGTAGGGGGGATGCATGGTGAGGGCACCGACCTGGCCGCGGAGGCGCCCGGGCAGGGCGGAGAGGAGGTCGGAGACCCGGAAATGGGCGTTGCCGAGGCCATTGCGCCGAGCATTGGCCCGGCTCAGGGTGACGGCGGCCGGATCGATGTCCAGCCCCCAGACCTCGGCCGAGGGCAGGGCGTCGGCGATCGCGCAGGCGACGGGCGCAGCCCCGCAGGCAACGTCCACCGCCACCTTGACCGGGCGGCGCCGGAGAGCGGCCACGGCCGCCTGGGCGAGGAGCTCGCTGGACCCCCTGGGAACGAAGACGCCGGGGCGGACGGCCAAGGTGAGGCCCGCGAAGTCAACGAACCCGCGGATCAGCGCCACCGGCTCGCCCGCGGCCCGCCGCAGCAGGAGCTCGAGGTAGCGCCGCGCCAGCCGGGCGGGAACGATCGCCTCGGGGTCGAGAGCGTCGGTCGCCACCCCGAGGGCCAGGGCGAGGAGGTCCTCCGCGTCCTCCCGGGCGATCGACGCCCTCCAGTGGTCGATGGCCGTCGACTCGCTCAGCACCGTGCGACCATCGGTTAACAGCTGGCCTACTCTGGGCGCCGCGGGGCTGATTCGTGGTTGCATGGGCGGGCATGGTAGTCGCCCAACCCCGACCCTGGCGCATCGCGGCCTTCTTCGACGTCGACCGGACCCTGGTGCGCGGCTCCTCGATGGTCGCCCTCGCGGGCCCTCTCTGCCGCGCCGGCCTGCTCCCGCGGCGGGCGCTCCTCGGCACCGCCGTCCGGGGACTGCAGTTCAGCACCCGCGGCTTCGATGAGGCGGAGGTTCAGCGGGCGGTGGACCGCATCGGTATCGCCGTCCGTGGCATGGATGCCGCCCAGCTCCGCCGGGTCGCGGACCGGGCCATCCCCCGCGTGCTCGGCCCCCGCGTGTACGCCGAGGCGCTGCAGCTCATCGCCTGGCACCACGCGCGCGGCCATCTGGTGTTCCTCGTTTCCGCGTCCCCCCACGAGCTGATCGACGGGCTCGGCGGCATCGTGGGGGCCGACGGGGTGGTCGCCTCCGAAGCCGAGGTCGTCGCCGGCCGTTACACGGGCACGGTGGCCCTCTGTCACGGCGCGGCCAAGCTGGAGGCCGTGCGCCACCTGGCCGCCGCTCACCGCGTCGACCTGGAGAGCTCCTTTGCCTACGGCGACGGTGCCGGGGACATCCCGATGCTCCTGGCGGTTGGCCACCCGACCGCTGTCAACGCCGACCGCCGGCTGCGGGCGACCGCGACACGCCACGGCTGGCCGCAGCTCCGTTTCCGCGCCAGGGACGGACTCTCGTGGCTGGACGACCCCGGCTGGCCGGTGACGTCGGGGTGGACCGCCGGCCCGCCGAGGCGGGGAGAGGCAGGCGAGGTCCTGCTCACCGGCGAGCTCCCCGCGGAAGCGGCCAGCACCCCCGCCTACTGACGCCGGCCCCGCTCCGCCGACGGCACCCACCGGAGACCGGGACGCCATCGTGACGGTTCGCGTGGCCAGGTCCCCGCGGAACGGCGCTTACAATCCGCCGACCGGCATCCACCGGTCCCATGAACAACGCTCCACCGCCCCCGCCACCACCGCCCCCACCGCCCGGTTGGGGGCCGCCGGCATCCGCGCCGCCGCCATGGTCTCCGCCGTTCCAGACCGCGACGCATCCGGAGATGGCGCCACCCGGAGCGGAGCTCCACCTCGCCGGATTGGGCCGGCGGCTGGGCGCCTTCGCGCTCGACTGGGCGCTGATCGCGGTGATCGCCGTGGCGGGGTTGACGGTGGGGGCGAGCCTCATCCGGGCCGCCGTCCCAGGGACGGGCGCGCTGCCGCCGGCGGACCAGGGCCTGCCCCTCGTGCTGCTCGGCCAGTTGATCGACCTGCTGAGCCTGATCGCCCCGGCCTTCGTCTACCCGGCGATCGGCTGGCACTCGGGCGCGACACCGGGGATGCGCACGCTCGGCCTCTGCGTGGTCGACGCCCGAAGCGGCGACCGGCTCACCTGGGCGCAGTCGCTGCTGCGCACGACCGGTTGGTGGTGGTCCCTGCTGACGCTTGGGGCCGGCTTTGTTCCCGTGCTGGCCGACCGCTGGCGGCGTGGGCTCCCCGACTGGATGGCCAGCAGCCTGGTGCTCTCGGTCCAGCGCCTGCCCCTGGTCTGGATTCCCAGCCCGTACGGCTGGGTGATGGGGCCGGCGCGGCCGCCGCAGCCGGCCCCGCTGATCCCCACGGCGCGCGACGCGACGGAGGCCAAGGCCACCCGCGCGTCATGGACCTGGACCGACGTGGTCCCGGTGCTGGTGACGTTCTTCCCGATCATGTTCGGAGCCAACTGGCTCGCCGAGGCCACGGCCCAGGGGCTTCGGATCAACGCCGGGAGCAGTGGTGCCCTGGCGCTGTCCTACGCCGACGAGATCGCCGTGTACGGCGCCAGCCTGCTGCTCATCGGCGTGCTCGTGGGGTGGCGCCGCCACACCCCGTTGACAGCGCTCGGCCTCAGGCTGCCGGCGTGGCCGTGGCTCGTCGCGGGCCTCCCGCTGGGCTTCGCCGCCTACGTCCTCGAGGACGTGGGCGGGGTGATCGGTCGCATCGTCCTCCCCGCGGCCAACACCACCAACCAGTGCGTCGGCATTCGCGGCGAGTTCGGCGGCTCGGTGGTGCTCACGCTGCTCGCGGTCGCGGTGATCGCCCCCATCTCCGAGGAGATCATCTTCCGCGGTTTCACGTTCCGCTGGCTGCAGGGACGGATGCCCCTCTGGGGCGCGGTGCTGGTGAGTGCAGCCATCTTCTCGGCCGCCCATGCCGGCTGGGCGGAGCCAAGCCTCTTCCTCCCGGTCTTCCTTGGAGGCGTCCTCCTCGCCTACGTCTACGCGAAGTCGCGGTCGGTGTGGCCGGGGGTGATCATCCACATGACCATCAACATCGTGGGTGTGATCCTCATCCTCGCGACCAGCGGCTGCTGAGCCGGGCGCCGCGGGGGCGATGCCGTCCGGGTCGAGGATCTGCGGTGGAGAGCCCTCTGGCGGAGAACATGGCGCCCTCAGGCGAGGCGGGCACCCCCCGGTCGCCCCGCCGCGGCGACCGCGTCGGCCACCCTCCCTGCCTCCGACGGATCGAGGCTTGCGCACGTGATCCGCACCCCCGGCCCGGTGGCGATCCGGAAGCGCTCTCCGGGGAGGGCGGCGTAGCCCGCCTCGGCGAGCGAATCGAGCACCGGAGCCTCGGCCTCCACCGGCACCCAGACGTTGAAGCCGGTGGCTCCCTGGGCGCTGATGCCGCGCCGTTCGAGGGCATCGATGAGCGCCTCCCGCCGCTGCCGGTAGGTGTCGGCGGAATGGGCGAGCAGGAGATCTAGTCCTGGGCGCGACCAGAGGCTGAGGACCAGCCGCTGGAGCAGGTGGCTCACCCAACCGGGGCCGACCGCCAGCCGCCCCTCGACCCGCGCCACCGTCCCCTGGTCACCACAGACGACGGCCAGCCGGAGGTCGGGCCCGAGGGTCTTGGAGACGGAGCGAACCACAGCCCAGGCGGGGGAGCCGGGGATGGCCACACCGACCACCGTGCCACCCCCGACCGCCTCGGCATGGTCGTCCTCCACCACGAGGAGGTCCGGGCGCCGGGCCAGCACCCGACGCAGCTCGGTGCGGCGGAGGTCGTCGAGTGCGCTGCCGAAGGGATTCTGACTGCGGGGGGTCATCACCACCGCGCGGACGCCCCGACGGAGGGCACCCTCCAGGTCGTCGGCGAGCAGGCCCCGGGCGTCGACCCGGACCGCATGCGCGCGCAGCGACATCGCCCGGAGAAGGTCGAGGATGGGCGGATAGACGGGGTCTTCCACCGCCACGCCGTCGCCGGGCCGGAGATGAGCCTCGAGAACCCGCTCGATGCCGTCGAGGGCGCCGCCCACGACGGTGAGGTGGGAGGCGTCGAGCCCGTCGGTGCGGAGCCGCTCCCGAGCGACATCGGCCAGGTCGCTGTCGACCATCGGCGAGCCGTAGAGGACGGACCTGCGAGGCAGGGCGGCAAGGGCCCGGCTCCAGTCCGGCAGGAGCTGCGGATCGGGCTGGCCCTGGGCAAGGTCGCGAAGACCCGGGCGGGGCCGGGCAGTGACCCCGGCGTGCAGAGGGGGCCGCGGCGCGATCGAGGTCCCCGCGCGGCCCGACCCGACCGCCAGTCCGCGGCGGCCCAGCTCCCGGTATGCTGCCGCGACCGTCGCCGGGCTCACCCCCAGCTCGCTCGCCGCCCGGCGGACGGTTGGCAGGTGCTCCCCTGGCTGGAGCCGTCCATCACGGACCGCTCCCTCGACCGCGGCGGCGATGTCGACGGCTCTCCGCCCGGCCATGTAGAATAGTTCGGTAACGTTCACAGGTTTGTATCATTACATACATCGAGTGTCTGAACCTACCATGGAGGCCGGGCTGAGGTGCGCGATCCCGAGAGCGCAGGACCAGCGAGCCCACGGGTCCAGGTGCACCGCCATGCGGAGCGCGCCCGGTACGACCGGGAGACCATCGACGCCATCCTCGATGAGGCTCTGATCTGCCACCTCGGGGTGGTCATCGACGGGGAGCCGCTGGTGCTGCCCACCGGGTTTGGCCGGGTGGGCGACACCCTCTACCTCCACGGGGCAGCCGCCAATCGCAGCCTGGCCGCGGCGCTGGACGGCGTCTGCATCACCGCCACCCACGTCGACGGGCTGGTGCTGGCCCGTTCCGCGTTCGGCCACTCGATGAACTTCCGCAGCGTGGTGGTGCGGGGTCGCGCCCGCGCCGTCACCGACCCGGAGGAGCGCCGGACCGCGCTGCTGGCCGTGGTCGAGCACGGCATCCCGGGTCGCTGGGCGGAGGTGCGCCAGCCCAGCGCCAAGGAGTTCGAGAGCACCAGCGTGATCGCCGTGGACCTGGCCGAGTGCTCCGCCAAGGTTCGCACCGGCCCACCGCTCGACCCGGTCTCCGATCGCGACCTCCCCGTCTGGGCGGGTGAGATCCCCCTGCGGCTGGTCGCCGGAGCCCCCCGTCCGGACCCCCATCTGAAGGCGGGCATCGACGAGCCCCCGAGTGTCGCCGAGGTCCTGCGGAGGTTCCCTGGCCCAGCTCCCACCGGCGCGTGACGGGGTGACCCGAGCCCGCCCCGCTCCCCTGCTCGTCGCCGCCTTCGCGGCCGTGTACCTGCTCTGGGGCTCCACCTACCTCGCGATCCGTCTCGCGATCGACACTGTCCCGCCGCTCGCCATGGCGGGGGCCCGCTTCCTCATCGCCGGCGCGCTCCTCTTCCCCATCGCCCTCGCGACCGGCGACCGGGGCGACCGGTTGACGCCACGGCATTGGCGCTCGGCGTTCGTCATCGGGGTGCTCCTGGTCACCGGGGGCAATGGCGTGCTCACCGTCGCGGAGCTGCACGTCTCCTCCGGGGTGGTCGCCATGCTGGTCGCCACCGTGCCGATCTGGATGGTCGCCCTCGCCCACCTCCGCGGCCTTCAGAGGGTGGGCTGGCTGGGGGCGGCGGGGCTGGTCGTCGGGCTGATCGGGGTCGGGCTGATGCTCCGGCCCGGCAGCGTCGGCTCGGCAGCACCCGTTTGGCTCGCCTTCACGCTGATCTCGCCGGCGTCCTGGGCGCTCGGCTCGATCTACGCCCGGGGCGCGAGCATGCCCCGGCGGCCGCTGCTCGCGACCGCGATGGAGATGCTCTGTGGAGGGGCCGCGCTCTGCGTCATCGCCGCTCTCCTCGGCGAGTGGGGGCAGGTCCACCCGGCGGCGATCACGGGGCTTTCGGTGGCCGCCTTCTTCTACCTGGTGATCGCCGGCTCCGTGATCGGGTACAGCGCTTACGTGTACCTCAACCGAAAGGTCTCGCCCCAGGCGGCATCCAGCTATGCCTACGTCAACCCCCTGGTGGCGGTGGCTCTCGGGTGGGGGTTCCTCGGTGAGAGCGTGACCGCCACGACCCTGGTGGCCGGAGCGCTGATCGTGATCGCCGTGGCCGTGCTCCTGGCGGGGGGACGCCGCCCCTCGGCGTCCGCCGCCGAGGTCACGTGCATGGAAGGCGGCCAGCCCGAGGTGGCCTGACACCCTGGGGTCGCCTCCGACACGCGCGGACCGCCGCGGTCCCGCCCTATGACCACAATGGCCGGGTGACCTCTGAGCCGGCCCTACCGGCCCACGATCCCGCCACCGGCTCGCCGCTCATCGGAGCGGTGCCGTCCCCGGGCGAGACGGCCCCACGCCCTCCGCGCCAGCGCCTCATCGAAGGACACTGGGGGTGGCTGGACGTCCTGATCGTCGGGCCCCTGGTGGCCAGCTCCATCTACTACTACGTGGGACTGCCTCTCGGCACCTGGCTGATCCTGCACAACCAGCCGGTGAAGGCAGCGCTGCTCCGAGGGTCCACGGCGTCGATGATCCTGACCGGGGCCGCGGTCCGGACCTCCGGCCTGAGCATCTGGGTGGCGCTGCTCGCACCCCTCCCGATCACCATGTGCACCGACCCCTGCTTCTTCTACGGTGGCCGCCGCTATGGCCGGGCCCTGATCGACTTCCTGGGCCGCAACGACCCCAGGTGGAACCGGCGATTGGCCCGCGGGGAACGCATCTTCGCCCGCTGGGCCGGCTGGGCGGTCTTCCTCGCCCCGGTGATCTGGCTGCCCAACTCCGTCTTCTACTTCCTCGCGGGAGAGCCCCGGCGGATGCCCTTCTGGCAGTTCATCCTCCTGGACGCCGCCGGCGAGCTGGCCTTCATCGTCGAGATCGAGGCCCTCGGCTACTTCATCGGCAAGCCGGCCGAGGACGTGGCCAAGTCGCTCTCCAACTACAGCCTCCCGATCGTGATCGGGATGGTGGTCCTGATCGTCATCGTCTCCGTGGTCAGCGGGGCCCGACAGGCACGGACGGGTTCAGGTCCCGCGAGGTGACGGACCTCGCCGATTCGGCGACAATCTCCCCCGTGGCCGACAGCCCACGGCAGTTCGTCCTCGGCGTGGACCTGGACGGGGTCTGCGCCGACTACTACCCCTTCATGCGTGGGGTGATCGCGGAGTGGCTCGGCCGGGACCTGGAGTCGCTCCCCCCCGATGTCGGCTGGGAGATGACCGAGTGGGGCATCGAGCCGGGCGAGTTCCACAAGGTGCATCGCTTCGCGGTGGTGGAGCGCCATCTCTACCGCGACATGGGGATGATCGCCGGCGCCGGCCCCGCGCTGCGCCGCCTCTCCAATCTCGGCATCCGGATCCGCATCATCACCCACCGCCTGGTCATCGAGCACTTCCACCGGATGGCGGTTGGCCAGACCGTCGAGTGGCTCGACCGTCACGGAATCCCCTACTGGGACCTCTGCTTCATGGGGGAGAAGGGGGCGGTCAACGCCGATCTCTACCTCGAGGACGGCCCACACAACATCGAGGCGCTGCTGCGCGAGCAGCGGGACGTGGTCGTCTTCAGCCACGCCGCCAACCGGCATCTCGAGGTGCCCGCCGGGGACCGTGCCCGCAACTGGGCGGAGGCGGAGCCGCTCGTCATCGCCCGCTTCCGCGAGTGGGAGGAGCGCGGCGGGGCGACGGGGATGCGCCGCCGCGCATCGGATCGCAGCGCCGAGTGAGTGGTGAGACTGTCGAGGTCGACGGTCGGGACCTCGCGATCAGCAACGGCGACAAGCTCTTCTTCGCCGAACGCGGGATCACCAAGCGCCAGCTCATCGACTACTACCTCGCGGTCGGCGCGGGAGCCTTGACCGGCTGCTTCGACCGCCCCTCCGTCCTCAAGCGCTATCCCAACGGGGCGGCCGGCCCGTACTTCTTCCAGAAGCGCGCTCCCGTCGGCGACGCCGGCTTCCTGCGCACCACCACGGTGCAGTTCCCGAGCGGCCGCAGCGCCGACCTGCTGGTCATCGACTCGCTGGCGGCGCTGATCTGGTCGGTCAACCTGGGCTGCATCGACATCAACCCCTGGCCGGTGCGGAGCGGCGACACCGACCATCCGGATGAGCTGCGGGTCGACCTCGACCCTCAGCCCGACATCCCCTTCTCCGACATTCGAAGGGTGGCGCTGGTGGTGCGGGAGGTGCTCGAGGAGATGGACCTCAAGGGCTATCCCAAGACGTCGGGATCGCGGGGCATCCACATCAACGTCCGGATCGTCCCCGAGCACGGCTTCACCAAGGTCCGGCGGGCGGCCCTGGCGCTGGCCCGCGAGGTCGAGCGCCGCGCCCCGGCCCTCGCCACCAGCAAGTGGTGGAAGGAGGAGCGCCACGGGGTCTTCATCGACTACAACCAGAACGCCCGGGACCGCACCGTCGCCAGCGCCTACTCGGTGCGGCCCGTGCCCGATGCGCGGGTGTCCTGCCCGCTGGAGTGGGACGAGGTGGCCGACGTCGAGCCCGCGGACCTGACCGTGGAGACGGTTCCCCGTCGATTGAGCCAGAAGGGTGACCCGGGTGCCGGCATCGACGCCGTGGCGTACCGGCTGGACACGCTGCTGGAGCTGGCCGACCGCGACGAGCGCGAGGGACTGGGCGACGCCCCCTGGCCGCCCCACTTTCCCAAGGGCGACGACGAGCCACGCCGCGTGGCACCGTCCCGCGCCCGCAAGAGCTGAGCACGCACGCGGGTGGCGATCAGGCGGTCGCCCGGGAAGGCGGCCACGCTCCGCCCGATCTCCAGGCGCGGAGGGTACCCCTGCCTCAGACCCGTTAAGGACACGAAAGTCCTTAACTGCCGGTGAGCACACGGGTGCCACCGGCCGCCATGAGCACCGCGCGAGCTGCCCCCGTCGGCAGTCGGGCCCCCGAGCCCGGAGCCGGTGCGTTGCGTTCTCGGCAGCCGCCGGGTGGCTACGCGCTGCCGCCCAGGATCCGTGCCAGGTCGAAGGGGTGGGGCGGCAGGAGCTGGTCGTACCCGCATTCGGCCGCGGCCTTGTCGGGGCGCCAGCGCAGGAAGCGGGAGGCGTGGCGGAAGCGATTCCCCTGCAGGTGGTCGAATGCCACCTCGCAGACCAGCTCGGGGCGCACGGCCACCCAGTCCGCGTCACGCCCCCTCGTCCATCGCGACGGCCCACCCGGCGTTCTCCCCGCACCGAAGGAGGTGCCACCCTCCAGAGGCCGGAGGAGCGCCAGCAGGTCGCGGCGCTCGGCGGCCGAGAACGAGGAGGTGTGGCCGACGTGGTGGAGGACGCCGTCGCCGTCGTACAGGCCGAGCAGGAGGGATGCGACCGCCTCGATCTTGAGGTCCCGGCGGTATCCACCGACGACGGCGTCGACGGTGCGGAGATGCTTGACCTTGATCCAGCCGCGGTCTCCGCTCCGGTACGTGGAGTCGAGCGGCTTGGCGACCACCCCGTCGCAGCCGGCACCCTCGTAGCGGTCAAACCAGGACGCCGCCTCCTCCGGGTCGGTGGTCTGCGGGGTGAGGGCCACCTGGGGGTTCAAGGTCAGCGCCTGCCCGAGGCGGGCGGTGCGCTCGGCGAGCGGACGACCGCGCAGGTCCTCGTCGCCCTCGGCCAGCAGGTCAAAGGCGATGAAGGTCGCCGGGCTCTCCGCGGCGAGCATTCGCACCCGCGACTCCGCAGGGTGGAGGCGGAGCTGGAGGGCGTCGAAGTCGAGGCCGCGCGGCCCGGCGATGACGATCTCGCCGTCGACCACCGCCTGCTCGGGAAGCGCTGAGCGCAGCGGGTCGATCAGCTCGGGGAAGTAGCGCTGCAGGGGCAGGCTGTTGCGACTCTCCAGGTGGAGGGTGTCGCCGTCGCGGAAGACGATGCAGCGGAAGCCATCCCACTTGGGCTCGTAGACGAGGCCGGGGGCGGCGGGGATGTCGTCCGCGGAGCGGCAGAGCATGGGCTGGAGGGGCGGGTGAAGTGTGGGCATGGGTCCGATGCTACGTCAGGGGTCGCTGACGCGCGTCATGGCCGGTGCCCCGGGATCAGCAGTCCGCTGCTGCGCTCCGTGTGCCGGCGGCCCGCGCGGGAAGGAGGCCAGCCACCAGGTGGCGGAGGGAGCAACCGGTGTCGCTGAGCGCCGGCAGATGGGTCGCGCCAACGCTCACCTCCACCGTGGCCCCACAGAGGTCCTCTGACACCGAGTAGCTGGGGCTGGAGCTGAAGGGGGGAGGCTGGAAGGTGATGGTGAAGAGGAGGGAGTCTTCCATGCAGAATGTCCCCGGCGCCAGAGGGAGAGCGTTGACGGCGGCGGCGAGCCGGGCGCTGTCCGCCTCACCGAGCTGGACAGACACTGGACCGCTGGAGGGGTTCGCGGCGGAGAGCGTGGCGAAGCCGGTCAGCTGAGCGCCGGCGGGAGGTGGGATGGCCTCGGACGACGACCGATCGGGCACCCAGACCACCTGAGCGTCGACGCGGAGCACGTACTGGCCTCCGCTGGTCGCGGTGGTCGCGTAGAGGAGCATTGCCAAGGACTGGCTGGGCCCGGAGGTGGGGAGGGACAGGAAGAATCCGGTGGCATCTCCGCTGGGGCCGAACATGCTGCCGC
>Ga0224557_1000816_pt1 | contig 32934 bp, 28 predicted proteins | sample 714S31014metaG_FD_180677 | JGI IMG/M metagenome (GOLD analysis project Ga0224557, IMG submission 180677) | Peat soil microbial communities from Stordalen Mire, Sweden - 717 S3 10-14 | ecosystem: Environmental > Terrestrial > Soil > Wetlands > Peat | place: Sweden: Norrbotten County, Stordalen... | reverse complement strand
TGTCAAAGTTGGTCAGGTCCTGTTGGCCTTCGATGAAAAGATTGAATTGGCGCTCGTTCGGGCCGGTCCAATACGTCTCGGCTTCGAGCAACTGGATTTCATAAATTCCCTCGGGGCAGTCAAAGAGATAACTGAAACCGCCAGAGGCCGTGCTGTAACGCTCCCACTGGTACAATCGCCAGGCATTGGAACAGATGCCCGTGATCGCGGTATTGACGAAGCCGGTGGTGTCGTTGCCCGTGTAACCAAAGGAGCCGAGAGAGTACGTCTGGTCCTTTACCCACACATTCCCGGCGCAGTCGGTGACCGTGAACGGGTCTCCCGGACTGATCCGCGTCAAGTAGGCGCCCGGCACATTGATTATCCGTACCGTGACGACCGGAATGCTGGACATGTTGCCGGAACTGTCGGTGGCGCGCGCGGAGATCGTGTGCGTGCCATTCAACATGTTTTGGGTATTGAGTGAGAACGACCAATTGGTCGTGCCGGACGTAGCGACGAACGAGCCATCGTCGATGCTTATCTGGACGTTCGCCACAGCTACGTTGTCGGAAGCGATGCCTGAGATCAAAATTGTGCCCGTGACAGTAGAGCCATTGGCGGGTGAGTTAATGACGATGGTCGGGGGTGTCAAGTCGACGACGGTGTTGGTTGAGGTGATGAAGTAGGTGTCGAATGCCGCGTATAGCGTGTTGCCATTGACCGAATCCATTGCGTTCGTGGCTAGATCGACGCGGTTCGTTGTGGAGGAAAGCCAGCCGCTGCTTGGAGTAAAGGTCATGGTGTTATGCAACGAGGACCAGGCGAATGTGCCTGCCGTCGATGGCGTCACCGAAAAAGCGGTTTGGACGGAGTTGGTGTCCATGGGCTTGCTGAATTGCAAGACAACGGACGCAGCAATGGAAATGTTGGTGGCCGCGTGTGCCGGACTTTGGCTGATGACGACAGGATCGAGCGGTTGCACCAGCGATTGGGCGGTGTAAATTTTCGCGGTCATGCTCGGCACGGTGATGGCCGGCGTCTCGTTCGTGCCCGCGCCGGAAATGACGGTGATGGTGTCATTGGTGTTCAGCAAATTGACGAGGATAGTGCCCGGGGTATAGGTGGTCGGACAACTGGTCAGGTTCTGGCTGGAACTGGCGGTATTCAGGCAGACGAAGACCTCCTCGTTGCTGAGCACGCGGGAATAGGCGAATATGCCGGGACTGCTCGGGTTGCTGGCAAGATTGTTTTGTGCACCGGTGCGAAGCGCGGGATAGAGGCGGCGGAAGTTGTTGAGCCTGGCTACCTGTTGAAACAGCAGACTCGTCTCATTGAAATTGTCGCCCGTAACGGGTACTTGTGGCTGCCATTGGCCCGCAAACATGTCTTCGCGGTTGTCGTTGTTGTTGTTGTCACCGGCGAACGCCTGTTCGGTGCCGTAGTACAAAGAGGGAATGCCACGGGAGGTGTAGAGGAACTGCAGGCCGACCGTTAAATTGTTCGTATTGCCATTGGCATTGCCCGAACTCAAAAAGCGTGCGTTGTCATGATTGTCCAGAAACGTGATCAACCGATACCAGGAATTGGAATCGTAGTAGGTGGAGATGAAATTGTAATGGGAGATAATCTGCGCCGTGGGGCCCGAGGCCGTGGCAAAGACCGAGTTGATGCAATTGTAAAACAACGCGTAATCCAGCGTCGCATCGAACTTGAACGGCCCACCGCCTTCCGTCCCCGTGTAGGAACCGATCTGCTGCTCGTTGCCGGAGTCCGCCTCACAGAACATGAAGAAATTGGATTTGCCGATGCTGGCGCCATACTGGTGGATCTGCGGGCACCAGTACTGCCAGAAGCCGTAGTCGACTTCGATCGCTGTGTCCACGCGGAACGCATCGAAGTCGGCGAGGCCGATCCAGTTGGTGTAGATGTTCATCAGATTGGTGCGGACATAGGTAGTTTCCGTGGCCAAATCATCCAGGCCGTCCAGTTCCCCCAAAACGACCTGCTGGGTGCCTGAGGGATAGTTGAAACTCTGGATCTGACCGTTCGTGTGGAAAATGGTTGATAATTGTGCCGGGATTACGTTCGTGGGGTTGAACGGGAACGCATGCTCGTTAATGTTGGTGTAGTACTTCATGTTGTATCCCGACGGCGGCGCCTTGAATGTCGGATAACCGGCGTCGCTACTGGTGATGAGATCGCCGGTATGATTGCAAACGATATCGAGGATGACCTTGATCCCCCGGGCGTGCGCGGCCTGGACCATGTTCGAGAGATCCGTCATCGTACCCCAGTGTGGGGCCAGCGTGTAAAAGTCCTGCGCACCGTAACCGTGATAGGCGGACGTTCCGCCTACATTGAATACAATCGGCGAAATCCAGATGGCGGTCGCGCCGAGCGACTTGATGTAATCGAGCTTGTCTTGGATGCCCTGGAAATCGCCCCCGTGGATTCCATTGTTGGCTGTCGGCGCATAGGGCGACCCATGGCTGGCTTCGACGTTGTCGTTCGCCGGATTGCCGTCGTAGTACCGGTCCGTGAGGATTTGGTAGATGTTCTCGTTGCGCCAGTCGACAGGCGAGGGGAATGGCGCAGCCGAGGCGATTGGCGCGATCCCGCACGCCAGCCCAGTTGCGAACAAGGCAACTCGGACGAACCCATTCATTAGCTTCCAACCATCGTAACTTACCTGCGGTAACCTGTCGATTTAGCTCGTCGGTCAACCGCTTTACAAATTCGGCCAGCCAAGGCCTCGCGTCGTCAGTCTGAAATTAGTGAACAGCCTTCTTTAACGCCTCGGCCTTGTCCGTCCGCTCCCACGTAAGTGCTTCCAGGTCATCGGTCTTGCCGAAATGCCCGTAGTTAGTCGTCTTGCCGTAGATTGGGCGCAGGAGGTTCAACTGCTTGATGATGTTCGCGGGTTTGAAGCTGAATACTTCGAGCACGGCCTTCTCAATCACCTCGCGTGGCACTTCGCTCGTACCGAACGTCTCGACCAGCACACTCACCGGCTCGGGATAACCGATGGCGTATGCGAACTGGATCTCGCACCGCTCGGCCAGACCCGCCGCGACAATATTCTTCGCGACGTACCGCCCCATGTACGCGGCGCTGCGGTCGACTTTGCTCGGATCTTTGCCGCTGAACGCCCCGCCGCCATGCCGCCCCATGCCACCGTAGGTGTCCACGATGATCTTGCGGCCCGTGAGACCGCTGTCGCCTTCCGGTCCGCCAATGACAAAACGACCTGTGGGATTGATAAGATAACGCGTGTTCTTGTCGAGCAGGTTCTTCGGGATGACCTTCTTGATGACTTCTTCGATGAGGATTTCCGAAATCTCCGAGTGCTTCACATTGTCCGCATGCTGGTTGGAAATGACGACGGTATGGACGCGGACCGGCTTGTGGTTCTCATACTCGATCGTAACCTGCGTCTTGCCGTCGGGACGCAGCCATTTGATCGCGCCGCTCTTGCGCGCCTTGGAAAGATTCAACCCGAGCTTGTGCGCATACATGATCGGCGCCGGCATCAACTCCGGCGTCTCCGTGCAGGCGAATCCGAACATCAATCCCTGATCGCCCGCGCCCTGCTCGGCGCCTTCTTTGCCATCCGCTGCCTTGTCATCCACGCCCTGCGCAATGTCCGGGCTCTGCTTCACGAGCGCGCACAGCACCTGACAATCCTCGTCATTGAACACTGTGCTGACGTCCTTGGTGTATCCGATCCCGCGCACCGCCTCGCGCACGATCTGGCAATAATCCAGGTGCGCCTTGGTCGTGATTTCACCGGCGAGCACCACGAGATTCGATTTGGCCAGCGTCTCGCAGGCCACGCGGCTCCTCGGATCGTGCTTCAAGCACGCATCCAACACCGCGTCCGAAATCGTATCACAAACCTTGTCCGGATGACCCTCCGTCACCGATTCCGATGAAAACAAATAATGTTTCTTATCCATAGATTCCTTCTGTTGTCAGGGAGAGGTGCTTCTCTAGGCGTCCAGTCGATTACCTCGCCAAATTCCGCGCGGCAATGTACTGGAAAGAGGCCCAACTCACAAGAAATTTTCCAAAAACCATCGACTGTCAGGATTGCCATTTCCGTGCCAAACGAACCGGATTCAGAAATTAAGGCCGATCTTCATAAGTACTTACAAAACCAAAAGATGCGTTCGTATTTGCGCGATGACTGATCCGGTTCGTTTCGCAGAAACACATGTTTTCACGCCCCTTCCTCCCCTCAAAATAACCGCTCCATTTTGGCCCACGCAGTGTCCTCGTGAGAGAGGCACCACATCAAAGAACTGTGGCCAATTGTATCAGGTCTCCCGTAGATAGTCCAGTGCTAAATATCGATTGCCGATTCAGGGTCGGATGCCACAATTGGAAACGTTAGCCCCCAATTGCGACAACCGGAGGAACCCCGAAGCCCATTCCAGCGACGCGAAAGGCAGACACCACTCGGTCTCCTTGGTCTAATGCTAGTTTTTCAGGTGGGACGATCTGTCCGCGCAACGCATCGCCCCAGACTAACGCTCGCAATGCGATGACGTCTTGAGTGTGAGATGAACGAGCACCCTTGGGCTTAAATGATACTAACCCTTCGAATAAGCGTATCTCGCGCTTGGGCGACAATTCGTGTATGGACCGTAAGAAGTAAGTTGCTGCGACAAGAACACTGCAACCGAGCCCTAGGTACCAATAGCGTGTTTGTCCGTCGCGGCTTTCTACAGAGCGCCCAGTAGGATTGCCGAGCATCTTGGCGCTCAAGAGCTCCGGCTCCATTGCAGCGATAGCAGACAAATCCGTCGTGAACTCTCCAATCTCGAACTCACGGTAAGCAAAACGTGTGCAGCCAGTGAGGGTAACCTGAATGGTATCGCCGGGATCGGAGAATCGCTCGCGGAGATAATCTGAATCCTGCCTTCGGCGCCAATTATCCCATCGCGGTGAAGAACTTCACCTCACACCCGGTCGCCAATAACAACACTACCGTGTTGCAACCCGGACAGTTGGGCCTGCAACCTGACGCAAGTAACGTAGTGAGCATTGTCCGCCGGACGGCGCCCTTCTCGGGTGCATTTAACCGAGGATCCCTACTAAGCCCGCAGTTCTCACATACCACTTGATTATAAATGCCAGCGCCGTCTCTTCCGAATTCAAAGGGTTGTCATCAAATGGAAGCTTGGGGTTCAAATTCGTCGCCCGGGAAAGAAAATGTTTGATGCCCACTATGATTAAAACGCAATTCAAAGCCGTTTTCTGAAACGGAACAAAAGCAACGCAGGCACAAGCGTCAATAGCAGAAAAACAAACCACACAGCCCTTCTTCGAGCAGTTACATTCGGGAGTTGGATGCTTTGGCTGGGGGGATTGCGCTTTCTAATTTCAAACGCCTGTGCGACATCAACCGGAACCTCCACCGGCCAAATCCCATTTGTAATTACATACTTAAAACCGTTAATGCGCGAATTCAGATCTCTGAGCCGCGTGTCCATTACAGAAATCCGCACTCCGGCCGGAATCGGAGGCTGGGTCGAATCCAGATGTTGAGTCGAGATCGATGTTACCGTTCCCCTAATATCCTGCACCAACCAGGAGCGTGAATCACCGGACTGCATGAAGTGCTTGCATTCGAACCCCAAAGGTATCTCTAGGCCTGCAAAGTTCGTCGTGGAAATTACCTGATAGTTTCCACCAATGAAACCACTAGGATACAATTTCATCTCATTTCGCATTGCATCTATGTCAGTGGAATTCACCCAGTTGGTGGAAAGGATTTTGCTCTTGAGCAAATCCGACACACGAAACGTACACTCTTCGGGAAGGTAGGGAGTATGATCCAAAAGTACAATTTCCGGTTCAAATATCGACTCAATCGCACCACGCCGAGGAGTGCCCCATGGGGCCGGGATCAGGTCTGCGGGCTTTCTATGGGCAAAGAGCGACCCGGAGCAAAATGCAAACCAAGGACACACAGTCCATAGATCACTGTTGAGTGGGATGCGGCCAGCACAAATGTTTCCTGGATCGAGGTTCTTCAGGGAAGGATGTGTCGATGGGGGTGTAAACGATCCATCCGTAAAGTAGCTATAGACGTTTGTTCCATCAAACCCAGTGAGATAATATTTGTTTGTATCGTAGATTGTCTTTATAAGCCAACAATCATCATGCAGATACACTTCATAGCCGAAGTTAAGATTTGTATAAGCCTTGCCAGACGACGGGTATACTGTGGTGTCTAATCTTCCCTCAATGACAACAGCACTATCGTCTGCATTAACCGTAGTTTGACATATCAAACCAAAGCACAAGAATAACAAAGTTGTAAGAATCAGGGGTCTATGCATAACAAGATCGGCACGAAACCACAAATTTCATAATCCTGAACTGCGGCTCCACAAAAGCCGGGAACACGACCACCACCATCAACTCTTCGCCTCACGGGAGGTTAGACTCCCTTGCCCACAAGACCACCTTCTTGACGTCAGCCTAACAAGAAGACGCTGTTGTCGCAGGTGATCCTGGTGTAAGCCGACATTTCCCATATGACCTACGGCCCGCGACCATCCTGGGCCATTCAGTTTCATTGATCGCATTTTATCCCTCCTGACACTGCAAGCAAGCCTTTTCTAGGCTCCGGAGATGATGCCTTCGGCTCTGGATTGCGTTCCGCACCGATTTTCGACCGAACGCAGACAAAGCATCGCCGCCAGCCATTCTGCTTTCCTGTATTTGCCGCCCGGCGAGCATCAGCCGGGCAGCGGCATGGGCAATCTCAGCCATCCAATCCTTTCCAGAATAGTCCGGAACAATTCCCGTGGGATTGCCAACTCTGCCATCTGAAAGATCACCTGCCGCGAATGGCGCACCACCTTCGCGCCGATCTTGATGAGTTTCTCCCGCAACGTCGTCAGCGTCCAGTGCCGCACCGCTTGGGGCAACACGGCCTGACGCAGAAAGTTGCCCAGATTGTACGCCAGCACAAATAGCTGCAACCGCACTTGGTTGTCCACAAAGTCATGACAGGACAGCCGGGTCCACTTGACGGCGTTCTTGCCTTCCTTGATCCACTGCTCCGCCGTGCCACGCTGGTTGTAGAACCGCACCACCCGTTTGGCGGGTCGACCCAGATTGGTCACGATGAACCCGACGCGGGGGAACAATTCGCCCTTGTGCCATTCCACCTTGGCTACCACTCGGCGGGCGCAGTCCCAACTCTGCGCCTGATACAAAAAGTCGGCATACCAGACCACCGGCGCATTCGAAGGACGGCCCACCGGACGAGTCAGCAGCGGCTCGATTTCCCGCTGCAACACCTCATTGGCCGGTAGACGGATGACGTACCCGTAGCCTTCGGTTTCCAAGAACTCATACACCTCCGGGTTGGCAAAGGCCGCATCCGCTCGGAAGTAGCGCGGCAACTTCTGGCTGCGATAGCGTGCCACCACCGGCTCCAACACGGCCAGCCAATCTTTGGCGCTATGGACATTGCCTTCCCGCAACAGGGCGCGTTCCACGTCGCCGAACTGATTGAAGCAGAACAGCGGGTGATAGCAGGTACAGTCGAAATGCCCGTTGTACGCCGTGCCTTCCTGCTCCCCGTAGGTTTCGCTGACCGAACTATCCAAGTCGAGGATGAGTTCCCGCATGGGTTGGCGTTCTCGCAACTGCTCAATCCATAACCCCGACAACCTCGTCAACTCCGCCAGATTCCGCGGCTGCGTCAACACTTCCGTCTCGAAGCGACCCATTTGGCTGGTGGAGGCCGCCGTGCGCTCCGTGGCTCGGCCGCCCACGACCTGTCGCATGGTCGGATCAACCGCGAGCCGTTCAGCATCGTTGGTGTCTTCGTAGCCCGCCAGACGGCTGAAGATCGACTGGCGCAGGAGCGCCACCAGCGAGTGTTGCGTATTCTTTCCCGTGCGCCAATCATCCAACAGGCCACCACTCCGGGCGGTCAATTCCAACACCTCATCCAGTTCCCGGTACGCCAGCAGGCCCGCATCGGAGGTAATGTTTGAGCCATGAAACTCCAACTTCAACCGCCCGTTAAAACTAACTCGCAGAGCCTGCTTTTGGCCGTCACCCATTGGATTCTCCATTTTTCGTTACTGCAACAGCGACGAAAGCCTTTGTTTACGCGGCTGAACTATAGCTCCCTGCCTGCGGCTTGTGAAGCTCATCCGGGAAATGTGGGTTTAACATCAATGCCACGTTCTCCGGCTGTGACGTGCTGGGCGATTCTGTGGATGTGCACGTGCTTTATAATGGCAGCTCGCTCTTCGATTCCGTTGTGAGCCCCAGCCCGGCATCCTATACGGGATCCCAGAGCATTCTCGTGGGAGACACCATTGATTTCGCGGTCGGCAATGGCGGCAACGGACTAAACGACGACACCACGGGTCTGGCGGCGACAATCACGCCGGTTGTCGTGGGAAATGCTGATCTCGGAGTGAGTGCCACTGTAACGCCCGTGTCAACAGTCACAAGTAGCAACGTGATCTATACGATCGTTATTACCAACCGCGGACCGGATAACGCGGTCGAGGTCACAATCACCAATACCCTGGCGCCGCAAGTGATTTTCCTCGGGTGCGACGCGGGCACGAATGGGTCTTGTGGTGCGGCTGGTCCGGGACAGATAATTGGGTCCTACTCATTCCTGGCGACGAACGACACCGGGACCTTGGTCATCACCGGCCAGGTACTCTGTTCGGCAGTCAACCACGCCGTATTAACCAATACGGCGATGGTCAGCGCGTTCTCGGATGATCCGGTCGGCGCCGATAATCAGGTCAGTACGGTGGCGACGAACAGCAATCCGCTGCGCAAGCCGCTTTGCAGCAATACACTTTCCTTCACCGAATTTTCTCAGGATCGTCTCACGTGCGACAGGGAAGAAGGGTCCATCTTTTGTCGGGAGATCATGGGAGACAATCTCAAGATCTCGATTACAATTCCGCTGACGGGCGTGGACATTACTCAATTCAACCAGAATACGTTCTTTGATCTGACAGTAGGTGATTTTTCTTTCGACGATAATCTCGGGGATGATCCGCACTATTCGCCCGGAAAGACCCAGGCGACTTTCAGCAGCCGAGTGTTCAACGACGACGACCAAATGGTCGGGCACCAGACGGTTCAGTTGAAGTGGACGGCAGAGCAACTGACAGCGACAATCAACGTCAATGACCTGGACACTCTCAACAGTGAAATAACTCCCGCTCTCGCAGGACGCTACGATGGCCATGCGACGGGGCCGGTTACGGATGTGATTACCGCGAGTGTGGATCTCGGTGACGCCGGCACGTCCTTCGACGTGGTGCCAGTCACGGGGAGTGTCCTCACCGGGACTGGAATTGGCCCGGATGGGATGTCGTACACGCTCTCCGCCGTCCGTCTCAAGGGAACTGGTTCCCACTGACGCCGATCCGAGCTTCTATGCGAACTCGCGGTTGGCTTGTTCCAGCGTCTCGAAACTGCCGATGTCGAGCCATTGACCGCTGATTTGGTGGGCGAAGACGGGTTGGCGCTGGTAGAGCCAACCCACGAAGCGGCCGGGCTGGTCGGGATTGTTGCCTTCCATCACGTACTTATTCACGAGCGGCAGGACCGCCCGCGGGTAATAATAAAGGCACATCGCGGCGAGCGTCGTCTTGGGCTGGGACGGCTTCTCAACGAACTCCGTGATTTGTCCCTGTTTGTCCACCGACACGTTCCCGTACTTCTTCATCTCCTCCAGGTCGCCGAGGTCATACACCCCGAGCGTGGGGCCGTGCGCGGCGGCGAACTTCACGAATTTGGCAAGCGACGACTTAAAAAGATTATCGCCACCGATAATCATCAGATCGTCATTAACTTTTTGGGAGTCGATCACGAGCTTCGTATCGCCAATCGCACCAAGCTTGTTGGTGTCATCGGTCGAGTGATCATTGACTACGGTAATCGGCGGACAACTTGAATGCCGCTTGCGGTAATCCACGCCCCACACTTCAAAATCGCGCGCAAACTTTTCATTCGTCACGATGAAAATCTCGTCGAGCGTCGGGATGCCTTCGGTCGTGGCGAGCACGTGTTCGATCATTGGCCGTCCCGCGACTTCGAGCAGCGGTTTGGCCTTGTTCTTCGTCAATGGATACAAACGCGTCGCGTAACCCGCGGCAAGGATAAGCAATTTCATGAGAATCTATGACAGAAGATCCGGATCGACCCGCTGCAAGAGCGCGTTGAGCATGGCCAGCACTTCGCGGCCGGAATTCGTGTGCAAGGACGCGGCGGCGAGTTCTTGCGCCTCGCGGAGCGTGAGGCGGCGGATGACTTCCTTGACGCGCGGCAGGCTCGACGACGCGGCGCTCAACTCGTCGATCCCCATGCCGAGGAGCAGGGGAGTGAACAGCGGTTCGCCCGCCATCTCGCCGCAAACTCCCACCCAAATATTATTGTTGTGCGCCGCTTCGACGACGCCGCGGATCAACCGCAGGATGGCGGGATGCGTCGGCTCGTAGAGGCCGGCGACCTTTTCATTCACGCGGTCCACCGCCATCGTGTATTGGATCAGGTCGTTGGAACCAATGCTGAAGAAGTCCACTTCCGGCGCAATCATCTCGGCGGTGAGCGCCGCGGAGGGAATCTCGATCATCGCGCCGACGTGAATCTGTTCGTCGAACGGAATGCCCTCCTTTTTCAGGTCGTGCATCACCTGCTGCAGGATTTCGTTGGCCTGCACCACTTCCGCCACGCCGCTGATCATCGGGTACATGATCTTCACGTTCCCCTCGGCGCTGGCGCGCAGGATGGCGCGCAATTGGGCCTCGAAGATGTCGACATTCGCGAGACAAAAGCGGATCGCGCGGAAACCCAGGAACGGGTTGACCTCCGGCGGCGTTGTGTCCTCGCTGCGGAACTTGTCGCCGCCGATGTCGAGGGTCCGGATGATCACGGAGTTTGGCTTCACGGCGCGCGCCACCTCGACGTACTTTTCGTACTGCTCCTGTTCGGTGGGGTAATCCTTGCGGCTGAGATAGAGGAACTCCGTGCGGAAAAGCCCGATGCCCTCCGCGCCGGCCGCCAGGACGCCGGGCACATCGTTCGGCAGTTCGATGTTGCCGGAAAGAATCATGCGGTGACCGTCGAGTGTCTGGGCCGGCAAATCATGCAACGCAGCCAGACGCTCCTGGACCGAGTGGCGCTTGACCTGGAGCTCACCGTACGCGAAGAGCGTCTGCTCGGTCGGCTCGATGATCAGCGTGCCGCTGTAGCCATCGATAACCGCGGGCTGACCATTATGGACGAATTGGCTGAGATTTCGCAGGCCGACGACCGCCGGCAGGCCGATCGAGCGCGCGACGATCGCCGTGTGCGACGTGTGGCTGCCGACGTCCGTGGCGAAGCCGGTGACGTGCAAGCGGTCAATCGAGGTGGTGTCCGAAGGGGACAGGTCGTGGGCGATGACAATGGTGTTGGCCGGCAGATCGCTCAGCGCGCGATGATCGTGCCCGAGCAGGTTGCGCAGGATGCGACGCGTGACATCGTGCACGTCCGCGGCCCGTTCGCGAAAAAACTCGTCGGACAACTCGGCCAGGGTGGTAATGTACTTGTGGGAAACGTCGTTAAAAACGAACTCCACGTTCTTGCCGTCGGTTTCGAGCCGCTTGACGACCTGCTCGATGAGCGCGGGATCTTCCGTGATGGAAAGATGCACCTCCAGGATGGTGGAGGACGCGCCGGAACCAATGCCCGTGGCGATCCGCCCCTGGAGTTCGTGCAATTGCTCGCGCGTCTTGATCAGCGCCTGCTCGAAGCGCGCGATCTCTTTCAGCACGTCCTCGGACGCGACGTCATATTCCGGGACGACCTCGTCGGCAATGCTATAGACATAGATATTGCCTCGGGCCACGCCCGGTGATACGCCGATTCCCTGGAAGGTGCGTTCTGCCATGCGGCCTTGTGATTATTCTTCGTCGAACTTGCGCAGGAACAACGATTCCAACTCGCGTACCGCCGCTTCCGCATCCGGCCCCTCGGCGGTGATGATGAGTATGGAGCCCTGGCCTGCGGCCAGCATCATCAATCCCATGATGCTCTTGCCGTTGACTTCTTCGCCATCCTTTTCGACGGTGATGTGGCTGGCGAATTTATGGGCGGTTTTGACGAACAACGCCGCGGGGCGCGCGTGGACGCCGAGCTTGTTGATCACGGTGACCTCTTTGCTCGTCCCTTTGGTTTCGGGACCGCTGTTGTTCTTGCGTGAAAGATTCATGGATACGCGTGTTCTCAGTCAATGCTAGCGGGCAGTATGCATCCGCTCAATGAGCCGCTCGTTGAACTCGCGGGCGGCATTGTGCCCCAGGCTTTTCAGCTTTTGGTCCAGGGCCGCGACCTGGATCAACCGCGCGATGTCGCGCCCCGGGCGAACCGGGATGACCACGTGCGGCACGTTAATCCCGAGAATAGTGTACGACTGTCGCTCCAGGCCGGTGCGATCGACCTCTTCCATATTGCTCCAATCCATCAGCGTGACCACCAGGTTCAGGTTTTTCTCGGGACGCACGCTGGCGACGCCGAAGACCGCCGGCACATTGATGATGCCCAGCCCGCGGATCTCCATGTGGTAGCGCGTCGTCTCGGACGAGGTGCCCACCAACTCGCGGCCTTCAAACAGGCGAATACGCGTGATGTCGTCGCTGACAAGGCTGTAGCCGCGCTCCAGCAACGCCAGAACGCTCTCGCTCTTGCCGATGCCGCTCTCGCCGCGAATGAGCACGCCAATGCCCAGGATGTCCACCATCGAACCGTGTTCGCTCACTTGTGGCGCGAACTCCATCTCCAGCGCGATGGTCGCCGCGTTGATGAATTTCATCGTGACCATCTTGGTCTTGAACAGCGGCACCTGGTACTCGTCGCACTTCTCCTGCACGGGCAGGGGAGGGTTCACATTGCGCGCGAAGACCAGGCAGGGGATCTTCGCCCGTAGCATCCGCTCGATGCGTTTGGCAGCTTCGAGATCGCCGAGTGATTTCAGGAACACCCATTCCGCGCCGCCGATCACCTGCACGCGTTTCATCGCGAAGTAGCGGAAGAATTTCGCCAGTGCCAGGCCGGGCCGGTTCACCGAGCCCTCCTGGATCTTGCGGGACAGTCCCGCGCCGCCCGCGATGAGTTTGAGCTGCAGCTTCTCCGCGTGATTCAGGTAGAAGCGCTCAACCGTGACGGTGGGAATGGAAGGGGTCTGCATGTTCAGGTCAGGGTCGGTTCGATCAGGCCGAAATCGCCCTTTTTGCGGCGGTAGATCACATTCACTTTCTCCGACTCGGCGTTCAGGAACACGAGGAACTGGGTCTCCGAAAGCTCCAGTTGCAGCAGCGCTTCGTCCACGTACATCGGTTTGACCGCAAACCTCTCCGTGTGGACAAGCCGCGTGCCGCCCTCGTCTTCTTGAAGATCGTGCGTCCATATCTGCTCATCGACGTGAAAAAGCACGGCTTTGCGCGGCCGATGGCGCTGCATCTTCGTCTTGTATTTGCGCATCTGACGCGTGGCCTTGTCCACCACGCTATCGATGGAGGCGTACAGGTCCTCGCTCACCCCGCGGGCCTCGATGGTGAGATGGTTGCCGCACTGGAGCACGAGTTCCGCGATGTGGCGGAACTTGTCGACCTCCAGGATGTAGTGCGCGCTCAAGACTCGCGGGAAATCGATCCCGATTTGGTCCAGTCTCTTCGCCGAGTACTCGCGTATCGACGGCGTGATGTCTATATGTCGACCAGTGACTGTCATTTCCATGGAACATCCTCCGGTTTGCTCCGGCCCGCCCAGCCTACATGCTGAAATCGGGCCCCAAATAAATTTCCCGGCTATGCGGGTCGTTGATCAAAAAATCGCTGGTACCCTCGCGCACGACCTTGCCGTGGACGATCAGGTACGCGCGGTCAACGATGCGCAACGTCTCGCGGACGTTGTGATCGGTCAGCAGGATGCCCAGCCCTTTGCCCTTCAAACCGGCGATGATCTGCTGCACCTCATGCACCGCAATCGGGTCCACGCCGCTGAAAGGTTCATCCAGCAGCATCAGCTTCGGCCCCGTAACCAGCGCGCGCGTGATCTCCAGCCGCCGCCGTTCGCCACCGCTCAACGTGTACGCCTTGTTCTTCGCCAGAGAGGTAATATCCAGTTCCTCCAACAAATAATCCAGACGAAACTTCCGTTCGTCCGGAGTCAACGGCAACGTCTCCAAAATCGCCAGGATGTTTTCTTCCACCGTCAACTTGCGGAACACGCTGGGCTCCTGCGCCAGGTAACCGATGCCGCACCGCGCCCGTTTGTGCATCGGCATGCGCGTCACATCCCTGCCATCGAAGAACACCTTGCCACCATTCGGCTTGACCAGCCCGACTGTCATGTAAAATGACGTCGTCTTCCCCGCGCCGTTCGGCCCGAGCAGCCCGACAATCTCGCCGCTCTTGACGTTGATGTCCACCCCATCAACCACGCGCCGCCCCCCGTAAATCTTGACCAGCCCCTGCGTGCGCAGGAGAGCGTTATTATCCGGGGCTTCGCTCATTTCATCACGCCGCAGTGTAGCAGAATCGCCCCCGCTGACAAGTGCGGCAGAAGGATTTGTCGAAATCTGGTTGACCGGGCTCGACACGAGTCCGGCTTTGCAAGCGCGTGGGTAAATCCTGGCTGCGATGGCGCTAACGGAAAGACAAGAGAATTGCTGGCTTGGCGGAGCGGGGAAGAGGATTTCGACACGTCACGGGGCCGGGTCTTTACCCTTCCCGTCGTCCCCGCTATTCTGCTTCCGCTGCTCTTCGGGATAGATGAGCAGCCGCGTGCGGTTCGTTTCTCCGGGGTCGGCGACGACGTCCATCTTCTGCGAATCGCGCCAGAAGGTGATTTTCTTGCCCGTGACGACGCCGTCGGCAGACTCGGCGCGCGGGTGTCCCGTGAGTACAACCTGGCCGTCCTGCGCTGTGTACACCGCGTGGTCGCTATTGGACTTCTTGTTATCCGGGGTGTTAATGACTACACCGCCCTCAGCGATGATCTTTTGGATCGAGCGGGTTGTGTTCGTTCCGGTGCTGGTCACGATGTTTGTCCCGCCGAAGAACACCGTCATCTTATCAGAGCGCACCGTCATGCGCGGGTCAACCGCCAGTACGTTCCCTTCGAACGTGCCGACGTTGTGCGCGTAGTCCCCGTGTAACTGCTCGCTGGTGATGATCGTCGGCTCATTCGTCGAACCCCCCGCGGGCAGCGGGGACTTGGCCGTCACCGGTGGCGGTGAAGTATCACCCGTTCCCGGCGCGTCGGCCAGAGTGGCCGCTGAGACGGCGATTACACCCAAACCGGCCGCGATGACGCCGGCCATTGCTGTCACAAGGATTCTCTTCATGGCTGTTTCGGTGGCTCCCCAAAAACCTGTTGTCCGTTCGTAATAATGACACAAACATTGCTGCGAATTATCATCGTGGATGTGGTGCCATCCCATTCACCGCCGATACCCGTCAGCAGCATGTTCTCGCGGTCGATGCGCACATGGTCCTGCGTGGTGGCGTGGTTGTTGGCGCGGTCGAGCAGGCACGTGGGCGAACTGAAGACCATGTCCAACTTGTTGGTCGTGTAGAACTCCGCGCGGGCGTTTTGAATGTCCATCAATCCATCCGCGCGAATCGTTGCGCGCTCGCCGATGAGTTTCCACTTCAAATTCCCGTCTTCGTCGCGTTGCGGCACCTCGAACTTCTCAATGTAACCGGAGGGACCGCCGGCCGGCTTCTGGGACCGTTCGGAGACGCTGTCCGCAAACAGCCATGGGGAAGCGAGGGTCAGTAGGGCCGCGAACAGGGTCAGATACTTCGCGATCGCCCGCGTCCAGGAACCTTGTGTTTTCAAAATCATCTCGATCACTTCCCGCACCGCGCCGTCACCGCCGCGCCGTTGCGTCAGGTAATGCGCCGCGCGTTTGACCTCGTCGGTCGCGTTCGGCACCGCCACGGCCAGGCCCACGCGACGCAGCACCGGCAAATCCACCAGCTCATCGCCAACGAACGCGATCTCGTCATTCGCAAATCCATACTGGCGTTTGACCTTCTCGACCATGTCCATTTTGTTCGACGGTTTCTGCAGCACAATCTTCACGCGCAAATCGGCAGCCCGCCGCGCCGTCGCCTTCGAGGGCCGACCCGAGATAAAGCCGACGGTCAACCCGGCACGCTGCGCCATCGCGATTCCGTGGCCATCCTGTACATCGAATGTCTTGAACTCTTCCCCGTCACTGGTGAAATGCAGCTTGCCATCGGTCAGCACGCCGTCCACGTCCAGTAGCAGGCAACGGATTTTTCGCAGACGCCGTCGTAACGCCCCTTTCGTTACTTTCATCGCACGCCAGTGTAACAGAACCCCCTCATCTGACAAGCCCACCCCACGATTTGGACAAAGCTTGTGGGGCGTTGGGGATTTTGGTAACAACGCCGGCATGAACCTACAGCAAATTCGCAAGGCTCTTTCCGCCGAACGCAATCCGCTGGATGCGCGACGGGTCAAAGTGCAAACGGTGGTGAAAGCGCTCGGTGGCGTTCGGGTTGGTAGCGGCCAGGTATCAACCAAATCGGCCGCCATTATACGGAAACCGAAATTCACCAGGTTCGGGTCGGAGAAAATCGCCGCCGCACAGCCGGTCCGGCGGGCGAAGGGGAAAGCGGCGACGGCGAGAGAGGAGCGTCTGTGAGAGTTACGGAATACAAGATCGCGATCGCCTCGACCCCGGACGGTTTGGCTGCCGAAGTGAACAAATTGATCAAAGATCGCTGGCAGCCCTGCGGTGGAATGTGTGTGTCTCGTGAAACGCTCTCCGGAATCATGCTAACGTTTATGCAACCGCTGGTCCGGGAGCCGAAGAAGCGCGTGGGACGGTTGACGGTCCAAAGCAGCGCATAAAGACAGAAACCTCCCCCGTGGCTAGCCGGGGGAGGTCTTGCGACTGGAGAACAACAAAGGCTATTTGGAGTCCTTCAAGTCCTTCAGCACAACGAATGTCGAGGTGCCGTTGCGCTGCACGTACAGGAGCGCTCCTTTTTCCGGGTCAATTTTTTCCATGGCGGCTGTGAAGTTTTCCACTGAATGGACGGGCGCACGGTCGATCTCGGTAATCACGTCGCCATGTTGCAAGCCCTTCTGCTGCGCGGCGCTGCCGTCGGCGACGTCCACCACGACGACGCCTTCGGTATCGTTCAGCTTCAAGCGCTCGGCGAGTTCCTTGGTCAGGGTTTGCACGGTAAGACCGTAGGCGCTTTCGGTCTTTGGCTGCTTGTGAGAGTGTTCATGCGAAGCGAATTGGACCGCGTTGGGCATCTCGCCGGTCTGCAAGGCGACCTGAATAGCGTTGGTGCCGCGCACGACATCGAGCATGACTTTCTGGCCAACTTCCTTGTGGAGGATTTGCCGCTGCAAGTCTCGCGGGGTCTTCACGGGGGTGCCGTCGACGGCCACGATAATATCCGCCGGCTTGAGAGTGCTTTTGGCGGCAGGCGTGCCGGCATGGATATCCTCCACGACCACGCCATCCTTCAAGGGCTTCGCCAGTTCCGCCAGATCCTTGTCGTCGGCCAGCGCGTGAATGCCAATGCCGATCCACGGACGCGTGACTTTTCCGTCCTTGATGAGTTTCTCGGCGGAGTCCATCGCCACATTGATCGGGATGGCGAAGCCGATGCCGCGATTGAGGCCGCGGATCAGTGTGTTAATGCCGATGACCCGCCCTTCGATGTCGCAGAGCGGGCCGCCGGAATTGCCGGGATTGATCGCCGCGTCGGTCTGGATGTAATCGATGGTGGCCACAATCCCCGGATCGCCCATGGGCGGCCGGCCTTTGGCGCTGACGAATCCGACCGTGAAGCTGTATTCCAGCTCATACGGCGCGCCAATCGCAATCGCCCACTGGCCGACCTTTATCTCATCGCTGTTGGCGATCTTCGCGGCCGGCAAATCTTTCGCGTCCACCTTGATGACGGCGATGTCGGTGCGTTCATCGCTGCCGATGAGCTTGGCGTCCTTATACTCCGTGCCGTCCTTGAGGCGGACGGTGATCGAATCGGCGCCGTCGACGACGTGCAGGTTCGTGAGAATATAACCGTCGCGACGGAGGATAACGCCCGAACCCTGGCTGTCAACGTCGTGTGGGCGGCCTTGCGGCACCGGCTTGAAGAAAAACTCGAACGGCGTGCCCTGGAATTGCTGGCTGTTATCGCCATCTTCACCCTCCGCCGATTCCTCCGCACCGCCGGCCTTGCGATGGCTCGTAATGACGACGACGGACGGGCTCGTTTGGTCGGCGACCTTCTCGAACGCGTTTTCCAAGTGTCGCGCGAGATCCAGATCGCTATTGGAGGTTGCCGCGGGAGCGGTGGCCGCGTAGAGGGCCGGGCCCGCAGCCGTTAGGAGTAGAGCCAGCCCGACGGAGAACCAGCGGGTCGTTTGCGAATTAAAGCGCGATGCGAGTTTGTTCATAAAGTTATACTCTTCGACCCACGTTATACGTGCCTGTTCAAACATCTACCGTAAATGGACAGCAGTCCCTTTGCCAACGCCGGTGTGAATATCGCCGAAGTTCAGCCAATCGGCAAGTGCCCAGCAGGGGTTTTCACCTTCACGGGCCCGCGTTGACAATGCGGGCGATTCCGTTAACCTTGGAATGGCGATGGCAACGATGATTATTACGGCTGAGACCACGGAACTTCAGGAACGCGTTCGCGAGTTGAAGAAGCTCAAGAACGCGGTCATCCTCGCGCACAACTATCAGGTGCCGGAACTGCAGGACGTGGCGGATTTCGTCGGCGACTCGCTGGGGTTGTCCTTCAAGGCGAAAGAGACTGCGGCGGATGTGATTCTCTTTTGCGGCGTTCATTTCATGGCCGAGACGGCCAAGATCGTCAACCCCGGCAAGACGGTCATTCTACCCGACCTCGAAGCGGGTTGTTCGCTGGCGGATTCGTGCGACGCGAAGCAGTTGGCGAAATGGAAAGAGGCGCACCCCGATGTCGCGATCGTGGCCTACATCAATTGCACCGCCGCCGTCAAAGCCCTTGTAGACATCATCTGCACATCAGGAAACGCCGTCAGGGTCGTGAATTCGATTCCACCCGACAAGAAGATTCTCTTCGTTCCCGACCAGAACCTTGGCCAATGGGTCATGACGCAAACGGGTCGTCCGATGATCTTGTGGCCGGGCGCGTGCTCGACGCACGTGCTGTTCACCCACAAAGCCATCTTCCGATTAAAACGGGAATATCCCGACGCGGAAATCGTCGCGCATCCCGAATGCCTGCCGGCGGTCCGCATGATGGCCGACGAAGTGTGCTCGACCGAGAAAATGGTGGCCTACTGCAAGAATTCACCCGCGCGTGAGTTCATCATCGTCACCGAAGCCGGCATGTTGCACCGGCTCCAGAAGGAGTTGCCCGACAAGATTTTCATCCCCGGCCCCACCGACTCGTGCCACTGCAACGAATGCAGCTTCATGAAGAAGAACACGCTCGAGAAAGCCGTCGCCGCTCTGGAAACTCTCTCCCCCGAAATTACCCTTGACGAAGACACCCGTACACGCGCCCTCATCCCTATTGAACGCATGTTGGCCCTGGGGAGATAGGGCGCGGATGTGTTATTCAATAATCGACCTATAGACCAGTAGAATACTGTCTTGTGTGTCAGTGCTATTGGTGCATAATGAGCAACTTGTTATGAAGAAACCGGCTGTTTTCACTCGTGCCAGGATGAGATCTCGATGAGGGTGAATCGCGCATCGGATGGACGGGCCAATCTGCACGTTTGGCGGGAGGGGCGGGAATACTGGTGCCAGAAGAGCCCTGTGTTCCTGAAGGAATGGACGAATATCCAGTTCTCCCTGTCGCCACGTCCCGCTGACGGTAGGGTGAACTACCACGATTTGCGCCAGCCGTTGCGGTTTGCCGACGCCACCTTTGACGCCGCCGACGCCACTCACGTATTTGAGCATTTGACTACGGAGGAGGGGAGGCGTTTCGCGGGTGAGCTTTACCGCGTGCTAAAACCAGGCGCGGTGTGCCGGGTTTCCACGCCGGACCTGGAGAGAATCTGCCGGGATTACCTTCGCTGGTTGGAACAGTGCCTGAAAGAGCCGTCGGCGAAGAACCTCTACCGGTATCACTGGTCGGTCTGGGAGATCTTCGACCAGATTGTCCGGGAGAAGTCCGGGGGCCGGATGCTCGAAGCACTGCAGCGCCCGGACCTTGATGTCGAATTCATCGAGGAACGGTACGGTGACGTGTTCCGGGAGTTTTACGGGAAAGCGACGGCGGAACCCGAAAACGGAGCGGGAGACGTTACCCGTGGAAGTGCGCTGGGGAGATTATTGGCGAGGCCGCCCGTGGAAATCCCGGCGGTGATTTACCGAAAAGTGAAAACGGCTGTTACCTCGCATCTGCGAGGCCACCAGGAAGCGGCGGTCCAGGACCACCCGCGCCAGTCGGGAGAATGTGTGAAATGGATGTACGACCGGGTCTCGCTGCGGTTGCTCCTGGAAGGACGGGGTTTTGAGAAGGCTTCCGTCAAGAGCTGCTCCGAATCGGACATCGTCGGCTGGGAGCGGTACAACCTTAGCCGATCCAACTATGGCAATTACGCAATCGATACTTCCGTTTTTGTGGAAGCGAAGAAGCCCCGCGCTTCGTCGATGGGAACAACGCCATGAATGTCACACGAGCCACCGACGGCAGGGCGAACCTCCACATCTGGCGGACGGGTGAGTCCTATTTTCAGCAGAAGAGTCCGGCGTTTCTCAAGGAATGGACCAATCTGAAATTCAGCGTGCTCCCGCATCCGGAAGGCGGCGCGATCCAACATTATGATATTTGCCGTCCGTTGCCGTTTCCCGAGGACACGTTTGATTCGGTCTACGCATTGCACATCATCGAGCATCTGACTCCCGAGGAGGGCGGGGAGTTTGTGGCGGAGGTGTTCCGGGTGCTTCGATCCGGCGGCATCTTTCGGGTATCGACTCCGGATTTGGAAGCGATTGTCCGGGCCTACCTGGAACGATTGGATGAATGCGCCCGGCAGCCCACGAAACGGACGATCGTCCGTTACGATTGGGGAGTATTGGAATTGCTGGATCAGATGGTGCGGGATCGAAGTGGCGGACTGATGAGAGAAACGGTCAAGCAAGGGCATTTCGACGCCGCGTACAGCCGCGAGAGGTACGGCGATGTCTTCGATGAGTTTTATCGGCCGCCGTCTCCCGGGCGACACGAACCGGTGCGCAAGATTTTTTTCGAAAGGGTCAGTTCCAAATCGCCCGCGGATCTGTTGCGCGTGATCTGCCGGAGACTGAAAGGGATGATTTTCGGGTGGCTTCCGAGTGGGAAATCGCGCGCCGTTTATGAAGATCCGCGAAAGACGAGGGAATCGAACCTCTGGACCTACGACCAGCTCTCGTTGCGGTTGCTTCTGGAAGAACAAGGTTTCGAGAAATTCTCGGTGAAGAGCTACTCCGAGTCGGACATCATCGGGTGGGAACGGTACGACCTTGATCGATCGACTCACGGGGATCATTCCGTCGAACCCTCCCTGTATGTCGAGGCGAGCGCGGACAAGGAAACCACTTCGCAACACCAAGGGTGCCGGTGAAGGAACCAACCAGCCATCGCGGAACTCAATCGGGCGCTGGATCATTGCGCGTCGCCGTGCTCGCGCAAGGTGGACCGGAATGGGCCGCCGGCCGGGTTTACGTCTGCAATCTATTGCGCGCGCTTGAGTTGCTTCCCGAGGAGGAACGCATCGCGTTTTGCCTGGTGCTACCGCCCAGCACCCGGACGGCCGACTTGGGCGAACTGGGAGCCAGTCATTTGCCGGTTCGTCGTTTTGCCTTCCACGCAACGGATTCCCCCGTCAACAAGCTGCGCGGAGCGAAACGAAGCCTCTCGCGGAGGAAGTGGCCGCGTAGCCTGGAAGGAGTTGTAGCGCGGGCGAAAGCCGGCGTCGTTTTCCCGGCTCTGGCATCGCTGGGGAGGGAGTTTCCAGTGCCCTGGATCGGATGGATTCCTGATTTTCAGCATAAGCGGCTGCCGCAATTCTTTTCCGGCGAGGAATTACGAACCCGGGACGAGCGCTTTCAGGGAATCGTGGACGATGCCCGCCATGTCGTAGTCAGCAGCGAAGATGCGCGCCACGATTTGATGCGCTGGTTTCCACCCGGGGCAACGGGAATCAGCGTGCTTTCCTTCGTGTCGGTTTCAAGCAAGGAGTGGTACGAAGAAGAGCCCGGCCGAGTGGCTGCGCAGTTCCAGTTGCCGGAGAAGTTCCTGATCTTTCCCAGTCAGTTTTGGATTCATAAGAACCATCGCGTGTTGTTTGAGGCGATACGGATCCTGCGCGACAGGGGAGTCGCGGACATTTGTCTGGTCAGTACCGGTCACACGAATGACCACCGCCATCCGCAATACTTCGCCAGTTTACAGAGCGACCTCGAGCAACGCGGGCTCAAGTCCCATGTCCGAATCCTGGGGTTGCTGCCGCGCCAGGTTCAGGTGCAATTGTTCCGACGCGCGGTGGCCGTGATCCAGCCGTCACTTTTCGAAGGTTGGAGCGCGCTGGTGGAAGATGCCCGGACCCTCGGCAAGCGGATTTACGTGTCGGACATTCCAGTGCACCGGGAACAGCAACCGGACGATGCGGTCTTTTTTCACCCCGACCGCCCGGAGGAACTCGCCGAGTTGGTGGCGAGGGACTGGCCTGAACTCAAGCCCGGACCGGATCTTGTCCGCGAGAGCGAAGCGCATGTGCAGCAGCGTAGTCGAGCCCTGGCATTTGCGCGGGCCTTTCGCCAGATCGTTACGCGGACAATGGTAGAAACGTGAGAGCAAGAGGGTTGGAAACCGATTGTTGTCTTGCGGCTCTTAACCAAAATCAAAAGCCCAGGTAAATTGTTTTGAGATAGTGCGCTTCCGGGAAGGTTGCCGGGTGGTCGGCGGGATGGGCGGTGGTTTGAAGTTCCTTGAAGGGGCGGCCGGATTGGGTGGCGGCATCCCTGACTGATCCCAGGAATTCTTCGGTCGAAACGTGGGCCGAACAGGAGCAGGCCACGAGAATGCCGCCGGACTGCAAAAGTTTTATGGCGCTTCGCGCCAACCGTCCATAGGCGCCGATGGCTTGCTCGCGTTCGGATTCGCGCTTCGCCAGCGAAGGCGGATCGAGAACGATCAGATCGAATGATGCAGGCGGGGCCGAGTCCAGCCAGTCGAAGGCGTCGGCTTTCACAATCTCATGGCGGCAGCGGCCGATTGCCGGGTGGTCGAGGTTCAAGGCGAAGTTACGGTTCGCGGCGGCCAATGCGTATGGGCTGATATCCAGGTCGGTGACCGAGACGGCTCCTCCGCGCGCGGCATACAGGGAAAAGCCGCCGGAAAAACTGAAGGCGTTCAAGACACGGCGGCCTTGAGATAACGATTCGACGAGGCGACGGTTTTCGCGCTGATCGAGAAAAAAACCTGTCTTCTGTCCACGGACCACATCGACTTCAAAACGGAGTCTCGATTCGAGGAAGACGACCGGGTCGAGCAGTGGCTTTCCGCGAACAATCTGGCCTTCTGTGAACGGAGACGATTTGTCCTGAATGTTCCGGCTCAAGCGCAAGATGATTCGTTCGCAGGGGACTTGTTCGCTGATGATGTCCACGATTTCTTCGAGACGTGGAATCCACGCGGTTGTGTAGATTTTGAGGACGAGGGTCAAGTCATAACGGTCCAAGACGAGGCCGGGCCAGCCGTCGTTTTCGCCGTTACAGAGGCGATAGCCATTCGTTTGAGAATCGAAGAGGTTGCGTCGTCGGTCGAGCGTTTCGGTCAGATGCTGCTGCCACCAGGCGAGGTCCAGCTTTTGCGGTTTACCGACGTGCAGCATGCGGACGCGGATCGTTCCTTCGGGATCGAACAGGCCCATCCCCAGGAACTGATCCTTTCGATCATAAATGACGGCGAGATCACCCGCCTGGCCGGTGCGGCTTTGTTCGCGAATGCTGTCGGAAAAAAGCCAGGGATGACCGGAACGCAGAATCGATTCCGCCTTCTGCGAGACACGTAGCCGGAGGATCGGATTTGATTCAGGGTTCGTCATCAAGCGCAAGGATACCATTCTGGCGGGCTGTGAAAGAAGTCTGACGTGGAGTTGACTTTCGAACGGCGGAATGTCATTCACTGTCCACTCTTTGTTCCCATACAAATGAAAAGACTACAGTTTCTATTTGTCGCGATGGTGGCATTACTCCTCGCGTTGTCTGCGCGTCCAGCGGACGCCCAATTCATTTCCGACAAGAACGTACTGCGCGCGACGTTGAAGAACGGGTTGCGGGTGGTGATTGTGCGCAATCCGCTGGCGCCGGTGGTGACAACCGTCGTCAATTACGAGGTGGGGTCGGACGATGCGCCGGAGGGATTTCCGGGGATGGCGCATGCGCTGGAGCACATGATGTTTCGCGGTAACCCGGATCTTACGGCTGACCAACTGGCCCATATTTCCGCAGCGATGGGCGGGAACTTTGACGCCAACACGCAGCAGACCCTTACTCAATATAATTTCACGGTGCCGGCGGACGACCTCGAACTGGCGCTGCATGTCGAATCGTTGCGGATGCGCGGTATTCTTGGGACGGACGAATTGTGGGGCAAGGAACGGGGAGCGATTGAACAGGAAGTGGCGCAGGACCTCTCTAATCCCGAGTACCTGCTCTATAGCAAGTTGCTGGAAGCCGTGTTCAAAGGAACGCCGTACGAGCATGATGCATTGGGGACGCGACCGTCGTTCGATAAGACGACCGGCGCGATGCTGCAAAGTTTTTACCACAAATGGTACGCGCCGAATAATGCAATTCTGATTATTGTTGGCGATGTGGAACCGAAGGCCACGCTCGACGTCGTGAACCGTTTGTTCGGAAATATTCCGTCGAAGAAACTGCCGCGTCATCCCGACATTCATTTGCAGTCGGTCAAGCCCGCGACCATGCACATGACCAGCGACCTGTCGTACGGGCTGGCGGTGATCACATTTCGCCTGCCTGGGTCGGACAGTGCCGACGATGCCGCGGCGCAGGTGCTGAGCGACGTATTGTCGAGCCATCGGAGCGACTTGTATGCGTTGGTGCCGGCGGGGAAGGCGATGTCGGCGGAATTCGCGCTGGGGTCGTTGCCGAAGGCGAGCCTGGCGTATGCGATGGGCACGTTTCCGAAGGGGGGAGATGGCGCGGCTTTGATTAAAGAGATACGGGCGGTGCTCGCGCAATACGTGAAGCATGGATTCCCGCGCGAATTGGTTGAGGCAGAGAAACGGCACGAAGTTGCCGATGCGGAGTTTGAGAAGAATTCGGTGGAAGGGCTGGCGATGTCGTGGTCGGCGGCGCTGGCGCTGGAACATCACCGCTCGCCTGACGAAGACATCGAGGAGATCAAGCGCGTCACGGTGTCCGATGTCAATCGCGTTGCCCGCAAATACCTGGACCTCGATCACGCCATCGTGACCGTGATGGAGCCCGAAGATTCCGGCAAGCCGACTTCCTCGTCGAGCTACGGCGGACACGAATTGTTTACGTCGAAGGATGCGGTCACGGTGCCGCTGCCCGAGTGGGCGGCTGCGAAATTGGCGAGCGTTCCTGGCGTCCCGGTGTCCACGGTGCATCCGGTGGTGACCACGTTTACGAACGGGCTGCAGCTCATCGTACAACCGGAGACGATCAGCGACACGGTGAATGTTTACGGTCGGGTGCGGAATTATGCGGGGTTGGAGACGCCCGAGGGGCAGGAGGGCGTGGATCAGGCGCTTGAGGGTCTTTTCTCCTTCGGCACCGAGTCGCTGGACCGCGTGGCTTTCCAGAAAGCGCTGGACGACATCGGCGCGAACGAATCGGCCGGCACGAGCTTCGAGGTGGATGTTCTGACCAAGTATCTCGATCGCGGCACGCAACTGCTGGCGGACAACCTTTTGCATCCGGCGCTGCCGGAAGAGGCGTTCAAGACGGTTCGCAAACAAGTCGCGGACTCGGTGGCGGGTTCGCTGGAGAGTCCGGATTACCTGAGCCAGCGGGCGTTGCTGGCGGCGCTGTTTCCGAAAGGCGACCCGGTGTTGCGGCAGGCGACTACGAACAGCGTGAGTGCGCTGACGCTGGACAATGTGCGCGCTTATCATCAACACGTTTTCCGTCCCGACCTGACGACCATCGTGGTTATCGGGAACGTCACGCCCGAGCAGGCGAAGAGTGTGATTGGAAAATGGTTTGGTGGATGGACGGCGACCGGGCCGAAACCGGAAACGGTACCACCGCCGGTTTCCAACAATGTGGCGTCGGTGATTGTTGTTCCAGACAAGAGCCGGGTGCAGGACAAGGCGGTTCTGGCGGAGACGCTCGGCTTGAACCGCTATGACCCGGATTATTATCCCTTGCAACTGGGCAACCTCGTGCTCGGTGGCTCCTTCTACGCGACCCGGCTGTATCGCGACCTGCGCAAGGACAGCGGGCTGGTGTACAGCGTGGGATCGTCGTTCAATGTCGGCAAGACGCGGGGACTGTACGAAGTGGAATTTGGCTGCGATCCGCCCAACGTGTCGAAGGCGCGCGCGATCATTGAGCGCAACTTGAAAGACATGCAGACCAAGCCGGTGACCGCGGACGAATTGCAGCAAGCCAAGGCGCAATGGCTGCGGGAAATTCCACTGTCCGAGTCCAGCGTGAGCAGCATCGCGTCCACGCTACTCTCGCTCGCCACGCGCGACCTCCCGCTCGACGAACCGACCCGTGGCGCACAGCGCTGCAGCATCCTGACCGCCGAGGAAGTGCAAGCCGCGTTCGCGAAGTGGTTGCATCCTGTTGATCTGGTGCAGTCCGTGCAGGGGCCGGAGCCGAAATAAACGGATCTAACATTCGACGTCCAAAACTCGTTTGGAGGAACTGCATAATGACACGATCTGGATTGGTGCTTGCAAGAACACGAAAAACGGCAGCTTGGGCAGTGGTCTCGCTTCTGGTTTTGGCGGGGTGCCAACATACTCGAATCGATCTGGCTCAGACTGGGACGACTGTGGTTCCGCAGGACGAGCGTTTTGTGTTTGGACGAATCGTCCAGATAGAAAATGGAAAGCCGGTGAAGTGGGGCGTTAACCAGCAACTCACGGGATGCACGGTCAGTGTCCGCAACCTGAAGGAAATCAAGGGCCGTTTGTATGACTTGCGAGGGGACGGCTTGTTTGCCTGGCATTTGGTGCCGGGAGAGTACGCGATCGGAACGATCCACTGGGGTCTTTCCTACTATGCCGCGGTGAACGCGTTTTTCACAGTTCCTGCCAGTAATAAGCTCGTGTATATGGGTTCACTTCAAGAGGAGTGGAAAGCGCAAATGCGAGTCTATTATAAGGTAAGTGATGACTACGACAGGGATGTGGAGCAATTCAGGGCTGAGTTTCCGGAAATTCAGGAGGCGCCGGTCAAGAGCCTGATCCACTTCGGACCTTGAGAAGCCGCGTTCGCGAAGTGGCTGCATCCCGCTGATCTGGTGCAGTCGGTGCAGAGGTCGGAGCCGAAGTGACGATCAAGTTATTTGCCGGACCCACCAGTGCCGCCACTGCTTCCCGTTCCGCTAGAAGTTCCGGTGCCGCCAGAAGTGCCCGAGCCGGTGGAGCCGGGGGAAGAGGTGGTGCCGCCGGTGCCTGTGGTCCCGCCGGTACCGGTTGAGCCTGTCGATCCGCCGGGCTGGGTGGTTCCGGAAGACGGTGTTTGCGGGGTTCCTCCTACAGGAGTTTGGTCGGAAGGATTTTGATTCGGCGAATTCGGTGCCATGGGCGTTGGTGATGGAGGTTGATTGGGCAGAGTCGCTGGGGGCAATAACGGAGAATTGGGCGTGTTCTGACCGGGCGAAATCGGCGTCTGGTTCGGATTCGTGGGGGTTATGCGACCCGGCTGAGTGGGCGTGGGCATCGTCCCCGGAGTTTGGCCGGGATTGTTGGGAAATGCCTGGTTCGGGGGATTTTGCTGGGTCGGCACGGTGGACGAATTTGGATCCGTGTTCGCTGACGGTTGGTTTGGATCACCCGCAGTGTTCTGGGTCGAAGAGTTTTGGAGTGTTTGGGCTACCACGAGCCCGGCGAGCGAAAACGCGCTGACAGTTACCAATATTACAATTCGTTTCATTTCATTCTCCTTTTATTTCCTTGCTCGAACCGTACGGGAGGAGAGCCAACGAAACAATCAGGTGTATACCGTATATGGATTCGTCGCCGCTGCTGTAGGATTTATGATGGCGTCGGCAAGCCCTTCATCGCCGAAACGGGCCCCGGAATGTAAGCGATGATTTCCTGGCCGTTGCCAGCCGTCTCCTGCTGCTGTCGATGTTCCCGCACGTGTTCGGCATCTGCCTGGACTTCTATCTGATCGGCCGCCTAATCCTTCACAATCCAATGCTGAGCGCGGCATCCTCGGCGGTCTTTTTGAGTCTGTTCGTAGTGCTTTGGTTCGTTCTGCCAAGGAGCAGCGGCCTGCGAGAATTAGTACGCAGGAAGCCGTGCTTGACCGGCTGCCAACTTGGTCAACCCTCGTTTGCCGGGTGGTTGCACCCCGCCAATCTGGTGCAGTCCGTGCAGGGGCCGGAGCCGAAGTGACGATTTCCTATTGTTCTGAGCCGAGCGAAAGGATATGGAGTAGGCACATTGTTTCGGGTGCCTAAATGAGATTTTACAAACTCGATCAAGTTACGGTTTCTCGCGATGATCAGGTTTTCAAGGTCTCGTCGACCTCCCAGACAATCGGGCTGGTCATCACGTCGGGAATTGTTCTGACGTTGCTGGTCTTCGCCATTCGGAACGGAATCCACCATCGCGTAGTGCCAGCTTTTTTCTCCGCTGTCTTTGGGGGTATGATCGGTTTGTTCGCGTTGAATAGTTACGGTTCCTTGCGCGCCAGCCGCGAGCCCACCAACTGGCTCCTGCGGTGCCAGGGCGGTGGGCTGTTGGTCCATTATCGGTCGTACCGGAACTGGCGCTTTCCCGCAGACACTCCCCAGGTCGTCGGCTGGGAGTACCCGGAGATTGCGTGGGTGCGCGTCGCCAAGGAACGGCGCACTGTTCCCAGCATGACACACGGAGGGAACTCTTCCGAGACGCACTTTATGAGCTTTGTGGAATTGGGATTGGTGAATCCGGATACGACCGAATTGGAGAAGTATCTGAGTGCGGACCGCAGCCTTTCTGCTGGAGGCATGATTGTGATGGATTACCCGGTGCAGGTTTTGCCGGGTGGAATCGTGCAGATGTCCTGGAGTGGCATGCACCCGCCCGCCCATCAGGCGGTGGAATGCCTCGGTCGCCAAGTGAAGACCGCCGAAACGGCCCATCGCGTCGTCGATCTGGTCCATCATTCCAAGGCACCTCCCGAGGAGGAGCGTCAGAAAATCCTCCAACTGGTAAGATCCGGCGACGTTATTGCGGCCGTAACCATGGCGCGTCAGGTCTACGGCTATTCGCTGACCGAGGCCCACACGTTTGTGGAAAAGTTGAAGTCGGAAGTTTAAGGACTTGACCCCATTGCAGTCGTAACTCGGTCAGTCGACCTACTGATTGGGTACTATCTTCCATTGTTTCACGGGCACGGCTCCTTCGCGTCGTCCGGTGCTTTGTGCTCGAAGATTACCGCTCTCGTCCAGCTGCAAGCAGAGAACGTCGTAGGCATATTCAGCATAGTTGCTCTTGACCGTGCTCGTGATCCGGAAGGTGACCGAGATCAATCTCTCTGGTTTGCCAAGATCGTAAGTCACCTCCAGAGGCTCAAGGGCATAACGGTTGAACTTGACCTTGCCATCGTCGATGTATTGAAACGCCCGTTCAAGGGCGTTCTCTGCTTCTCGAAAAGAAAGGTTCGTGCTGTTTTGCCCGTGCACGGAGAGACCAAACACCATCAGTAATATCACCAAGAGAACGCGGGTGGTTTTCATATTAGGTATCTCCTTCACACTGGTCAAGTATGCGAGACCAATTAAACCTCTGGTAGAACGGCGAGGAAAGCACAAAAGGACTCGGAAGGGTAGGGCGATTTAGTAGCGGGGCTCGGTCATTTGACCGATGCCAGATTCATCTACTCACCCAATATACAGGCGAAAGCGTTTCCTTTAGTATCGTTTCCCATCGGACGAAAGGAGTCGCAGATGAAAAAGATCACACTTGGCGCGCGATTGATGGGACGGATTGAGTACTGCTGGTTGCTGTTGACCGACCCGACCTTTCAGGCGGCGCGCGACAAGCGCCTGGCTTTCTACCAGTACAAAATGGGCAAGTACTACAGCAATCTCTGCCCCTGATCTCGCAACCGATATTTCCTGCAATGCCCGACTATGAATTCTGTCGTGGTTCGGGTTCGATGGGCTGGAATTGTTGGGTGGCGAGGTCGTAGGCGAAGAGTTTGGCGGTGGCGATTTGGAAGAACCAGCCATGGAGGCGCAGGGTGCCGGCGGCGAGGCGCGTGGCGACGGCGGGGTAGGTGTGGAGATTCTCCAACGCGAACAGGACGTTTTCCCCGGCGGCAGCGGTGATGCGGGCGTCGCGATCGGTGAGATGCTGGTAGTGGTGGTCCATCAATTCGCGGACGGGAGCGGCGGTGGCGATCCAGTCGCGCAAATGCGGTATCTCTGCTGATTCCGGTAGACCATTAAGCAACGCGGTCATCGCCCCGCACTGTGAATGACCGCAGACCACGACGTCGCTTACGCCGAGTATTTTTACCGCAAACTCGATGGCCGCGGCGGTTGAATTTCGGCCCGGGACGTCCGCGCGGGGGACGATGTTGCCGATATTTTTCACCACAAAGAGATCGCCGGGCTGGCTTTGGGTGATCAACTCCGCCAGGACGCGCGAGTCCGAGCAGGTGATGAACAGCGTATGCGGATTCTGTTCCTGCCGCGAGAGACGGTGAAAGAGTTGGCGGTACCGTCCGAGTTCGTCCTGCTGGAATTTGTGAACGCCTGCGATGAGTTGTTGCATGGTCAGGTGGTGATATGTTAGCGAATCTGACAGGTTGAGCTTTGCGCGACGCGAGTGCTAATTCGCGTTCGCGCCAGTGATTGGTTGGGATGCATTTCTAGAATATCTATACCACATCAGGGGTACGCGAATTAGAAGCAACCAAAACACAAGGTTCGCCAACATAGCAGGCAGTGTAATAACCCCGACGTAATCATCCCACCTGCCATCATGCAGTTCGAATACGGCGGCAGTAAATGGAAACCCGACAACGCGTGTGGTGGAGTTTAGATGCCACTGAAGTGCCAGTGCCCAAACACCCAAGCCGAGAACGGTACTAATGACGCCCACCATACGCGAACGCAGCTCTGATCGAGTCTTCGTTTTGCGTCGGAACCAGATGGCGGCACTGATAAGCGCGACGAACACCGGTAGTACGATCAGATTAAGCCAGTTGAGCATTTGCTAGTGTGCCAAGTCTAGGATTCTGGGCCCGCACCGTCAAACCCATTTACGGCGTACGTGACTGCCATCTCCTTGAGGGAAATAGGCCTCCTATGGATGGGGTGTTTGCCCGTATATCGTCTAACGATAATTTTACTGGACATGCTGTGGTGGGGTGGGTATAGTCGGGGAAGTTTTATGACGAGAGAGCTTACTTCGCGAGGATGCTTCCGCCGTTGCCAAGGCTATGGCGGACGAGTCGGAAGCCACTCAGGGGGCCCCTATACGTTTCTGCGAAACGAACCCACCGTTTTGGAAGTGAAAATGGAAGTCTATGTATTTGTGCGGCAAACCTTTATGCACATGACGGAGGCGATTTTTCGGTGGGTTCGTTTTGGAAAACGAACCCACCGGAGGGGTGTTTTGAGGGGGGAAATGATGGATTTGGTACGGAATTTGGGGCGATTTCGGAGTCTGACGCTATCGGTTTGGGAGCCCATGGCATGGTGAAGGCACCCTGGTTATTAGAAGGTCACTGGTATCGTGGGAGATGGTTGCCGCAAACGACAGCGGCGTCTCGTCTGACTCGGCTCGACAAGCTCAGCATGACAGGATACGGGACGGCGCGTGGTGGGCAGGTTCGCGATCATCGCGTGCGGCTACAACTCAGCATGACGAAAAACCTGCGGGGGTTGACATTGTGGCGCGGGGGTGGCATTCAGTGTCGGGCCTACATTCACAGCACATCATGAAGAACATTCTCTCACTTTGCGTGGCGTTGATGGTGGTGGCGCTGTCGGTACGGGGTGCGGATTCGCCAAAGGACAAATCTGCTGACGAGCTTTGGCAATCGATCCAGACGTTGGAACAGGTGGCACCGCCGCGCGATCGCGCCCATGTTCTTGAGCGGCTGGGCCAATTGCATACCGCGCTGCTTACGTTTGAGCGTGATTTTCCGTCCGACCTGCGCCATTGGGACGCGAAGTTGGGGCGGTTGGAAGTGGAAGCCGGTTTGGCGCAGGCTGACGGCCAGCCGACGAACGTTGCCGAGTTGCTCGCGTTGACGAAGGAGATCATCGCGGCCCCGGATGCTTCCGCGGATACGAAGGCGGATGCGAGGTATGTGGCGGCCGAGAAGCGGATGGAGGCGCTGGAGTCATCGGGGTCGGCCACGAATGGGCCGGCGCGCGCTGCGGCAGATATCGCCATCCTGGAGTTGCGCCAGCTTTATCCGGATGACCTGCGGACGATGCGGATTCAATTCGACATGGCGGGGATTCTCAAAGTACGTGACCCGGCGGCGGCGGAATCGATTCTTCACGAATTGGCAGCCAGTAAGAATCCGCAGGTCGCCGCCATGGCGCAACAGCAACTGGAGGCGCTGAAGTTCGCGCAGAAGCTGGCGAAGGAACCGCTCGACCTGAAGTTTGAGGCGGTTGACGGCACGGCGGTCGATCTCGCGAAGTTACGCGGGAAAGTGGTGCTGCTGGATTT
>Ga0224557_1000814_pt1 | contig 33000 bp, 26 predicted proteins | sample 714S31014metaG_FD_180677 | JGI IMG/M metagenome (GOLD analysis project Ga0224557, IMG submission 180677) | Peat soil microbial communities from Stordalen Mire, Sweden - 717 S3 10-14 | ecosystem: Environmental > Terrestrial > Soil > Wetlands > Peat | place: Sweden: Norrbotten County, Stordalen... | reverse complement strand
GATCTTTGAGCCGCCGGTGAAGATGACGCCGGTGTTGACCTTGAGGATGATGTCGGGTGTGCGCGGATCAGTCAACGGGCTATTGAATTTTTCCTTGAGCGCCGGGCCCGCGAAAATCTCCTGGATGCCGAGGGTGGCCTGGTTTGCCGATGTGCTGAGCTGCTTGGCGATCTCAGCGGCTTGCGAAGAGTCGTTGAGCCAGATGAGCGAGCCGTCGTCGGAGATGTCAAAGACCTCGCCTGAAGCAATCGTATTGATTAAAGTTGCGGGCTGGCCGCCGCCGATGCCGACCCTCTTGCTCTGATCGATGGGCGACTGGCCGTGCTTTGCGCCGATGATGATGAGCGTGTCGTCATAAATGCCGGCATCTTTGAGCGCGCTGACCATCTGGCCAAGAGAGTTATCCACGAAATCCAACTCACTGAGCAGTCCTGTTGAAGGGGTTCCAAGGACATCGAGATAACCATTGCCGGCCAACTTCTCGCCTACGCTGACGGACTGGAAGTTGGTGCCGAACAGGGTTGGGATGGGCGCGCTATGGGAACCATCGTGTGTGTAGCCATGGATCTGATTGAGCACTGCCTGGACGTGGGTCTGATCGTAGCATTGGATGTTTCTCAGATCGGTTGTCCAGCCATCGTCGGGAGTGGTGTCGGGCGCGGGCACTGAGGTGCAGCCGGGAAATGGCAAGGCAACGGGGATGGAGTTGATCTCAGGACCAAAGAAGTCATCGACACCCTGGCCGCTGGGGCCATTGGTCCATTCATAGGCGGGATGCTTGTCGGTCCATGCCGTGTAACCGCCGTGGGCTTTTACCACCTCAAAGATAGTGTTGACGCGGAGATATTCGTGCGGATAGACGGGCGCGCATCCACGACTGGGATCGCGGGGCAGGAAATTCGGGTTGATGGATCCATAGAGCTTGGTGAGGTCGGTGTCGACGGATTCGTCGAACTCGGTGATGGTGCCGATTTGGCCTGGGCACGGACCGCCGGGTGCGCCGACATAAGAAATGTACGGCGTGGTTTGAGCCGGCGGAGAGAGCTTGCGGTTATAGGTGACGTCGTACCAGAAGCCGGCAGTCGTCGGCGAACCGCCGGTAACCAAAGCGGAAAGTCCCGGGAAGGAGTCGGATGGCTGGGAGGTGGAAGCGTTGTCGAAGGTAACGCCGTGCGCACTCAGTTGCGCAAGGGTCGACTCCGGATGGCTGCTGACATAGTTGGTAAGGTCGAGAGCGTGCAGGCCGTCGACGCTGATCAGCAAAACGTGCTTGACCCTGTGGCTCGAATGGTCGTCTTGTGCCTGCGACGTCGCTGAGATGGCTAGAAAGATCAGAAGCAACGGGAGGCAGCGCGGAAAAAGTCTCATTGTTTTGTTCCTCGTGGGGAATTGGCGTGCGCTGCCATTAGGCTGCCCAGAGGATGAAGACTCGATGACTGCAGGTTGAAAAGGAGATAAACAATGAGGATGGCCTGTGGATCGGGGACATTTAGCGGGCGAGAGGTTAGGCGGAGATGCTTTCCGCGTCGGTTTGGAATGGGGGAAAGGAAGACTCAAGCGGGTCAGGCTCGGTGAGTCCATCAGGGATTTGGTGACGATGGCGGCGGGAGGCATCTCGTGCGCGGATACACGGCGCGAAGTGGGCATGCGATCCCATGTCCCCAAATGCGAGGGGCCTCCGCCCCAGGGACGCGCGACGGGTGATGCAGAAAACGACGGCCACCCTGGTTGCAGGTGGCCGTGTGCTTGCCGGGGTCGCGCCAGAGATTGGTATCAGTTGCGGGGCGAGATGGCGCAGGCGTGTTTATCGTTGGAATACTCCGACTGCACGCGAAAGAGATGGCCATCAACGGGGAACGTTGGTTCAGAGAAATAGTTGTCCGGGCCGATAAACAGGCACTCATCGGCCATCTCGTTTCCCAAAAGCGACAAGTCGGCCGAATTCCACCAGGCGGTCCCGTCGGGATCGGAGATGGTCTCAAACAGCTCGTGACTGAGGGTGTCATCGGTGGAGTCGATCAGCTGGCTGTTGGGGGCGCCAACGGGCGAGTCCTCGCATCCCGACGTTGGTCCCTGCCACGGTTCCACCGTGAACAGTACGTGCCCGAGATCGGAATAGGTGACGCTGCCGTGATAGGCGCAGAAGGCGAAAGTGGCTGGATTGTCAGGAGAATAACACTCGTTGTTGTCAGGGGCGTCAAAACAGGTGTCTACGCCTGGCGGCAGGAATAGATGGTAGATATTTCCATAGCCGCCGGCCCCGGTCCTGGCGACCACACTGTGCAGGATCGCGATCAGATCAGACTGAGAGAGCGGGGTGGCGGGGAGCGCGCCCTTCAGCACCGCCCTGTCGCCGAGCGTGTAACGGCGGCCACCCTGCAGACCCACATACTGATCCAGGATGTGAATGAAGTCGCTGTCGCCCACTTTTTCGAGGAAGCGCTCGGGGTTCCCCCAGCAAGTTGCGATGGTGCATTCCCGGCCCGGATTCAGATAGACGGCATGGGAAACAGCATATTGCACCGTCGGTCCGCCCTGGTAGGCGACGTCGCCGGGATTCTGCGTGAAGTCATCGCCAGCGATCGCAGCCGCCGCTGTGGCTGATGCCGAAATCGACTGGCGCGACGCGGCTTCATTCTTGCGCGCTGCCGTTCCAGCGGGTGTCCGGGCGTAGACGGGATGCTTGTAGTCACGAAGGGCGTCGGCAGCGCTCGACCGGTCGGCATCGCTGACGGTGATGTTTAAATCGGTGTCGCCGAAGCTTGAGGTTTTCGATTGGCCGTGGACTGCCATCGTGCTCAAAGCGATGACTACGGCAAGGATTAGGAACTGCTGGAGCCTGGGTTGAGAAATGGACATGCTTCTTCTCCTTCGCGAGCGTCCGCTGAGACGAGCGCGACGCCATTTTGCAGGACTTGGATCAGTACATGGGAGAGCCGCAGACTGCCCCCTGGGTGAGGGGTCAGTCGGGGAATGGGAGTATGCTAGCACGACCTCGCGCGGATAACAAAGACCAGCGCCGCCTAATCGAACAGCCCTTCCCTCTTGTCCAGTCGACGGGGTGAAAATGCGGCCTTCGCCAGCTCCACAGCGGAGGGAGGCATCGACTTCGGACACGTCAGTTCCTAGTTGAATCACATTTCGGGCCGCTTCTGGAGGGGATGATGCCTGTTCTTCTTGCGCTTCGCGCGGCGGGATTCGGCCTTTTCAGCAGCAGCGTCATTCTGGAACAGAGGCCGGCGTCCGGTTGGAGCTTGTGGCAGAATTCTCTGGAACCGGCAGGGGCTAAAGCTCTCATTGATTTTGCGGCAATTGCGGAGTGAGTCAACTCGTTCGCTATAAAGAAACAGAACCCCAATTGGGTGGTGAATTGGTTAATTCAGGTGGAGAGGATTAGACAATCTCAGCAAGTTAGCCTCCGCTACGCGGAGATGGCGAGTTGGCAAGTCCGCGGTGACGATTGTGTATGAGGTTTCATTCCTTCGCGGGTCGGCGACGCCGGCGGACGACTGATACGAGGCGCGACAGGGAGTTCGTCCTATCCCACCCATCGCAGAGAGCGCGATGGATGGGGCACCCGGCACGGAGTCGAGGGATCCGCGGCGCCTTCTTCAGAATGGTTTCTGGATTTCGTTCTTCTCGAAAAACGCTTCCACATCCGTAATGGTTGCGGTCATACGGTAGGGTGGGAGGCTTTGCAAAAAGGTTTGGCCGTAGCGCTGCCTGCGGACGCGCGGGTCGAGGAGCACCAGAACGCCGCGATCTTCAAGCGAGCGGATCAGCCGGCCAAAGCCCTGCTTGAGCGTGAGCACTGCTGCCGGGACCTGGTAATCGATGAAAGGTTTGCCTCCCGCTTCTTCAATCGCCTTCATGCGCGCCTGCACGACCGGGTCGCTCGGCACCGCGAACGGCAGCCGGTCGATGATCACGCAGCTCAGTGCTTCGCCTTGGACATCCACTCCCTGCCAGAAACTGGAGGTGCCGAAGAGAACGGCGTTTGGCGTTGCGCGGAACTCCTCGAGGAGCGCTTTGCGCGGAGCGGTGCCATGCAGCAGCAGTGGAAAGTCCAGCACCGGGAGCAGACGCTCATACAGGTCGCGCATCTGGCTATAGCTGGTGAAGAGGCAGAAGGCGCGACCACGGGAGAGTTCCAGAACCCGCCGGATACAGCGCGCTGCGGCCTCAGGAAAATCGGGCTCGCGCGGATCGGGCATGTCGGGCGGAAGATAGAGCAGAGCCTGCTCTCCGTACTTGAAGTGCGAAGGCACAACCAGCTCGCGCGCGTCCGCGAGGCCAAGGCGCTTGCGCATGTGCTCGAATCCGCCCTGCACGGTGAGCGTGGCCGAGGTGAGCACCACGGTGGGAATCTGCTCGAAGACGAGCTCGTGGAGCAGCTCTGAAACATCAATCGGCGTGGCCTGGATGAAGGTGTTGCGCGCAGCGTTGCGTATGCTGCGCGTGGCCGAACGATCCTGCGAATTTCCACCGCCATGGAGCCTGCGCTCCATCCAATACACCATGTTGCTTGAGTTCGACTCCATGAGGAACTCGAGCTCGGTGCGCAGACGGCCGACGCGCTTCTTCAATCCCGGCGCTTCATCCACGGCGGTCATGCGCTCCATCTCCGCTTCCATGAGCTTGAGCGTTGTGCGGACGGCCATGTACAGATCGCCGGAGGTTTCGAGAAACTCCTCGCGGTCAGTGAAAGGCTGGCGGCCGTCTCCGGCCATGGGCAGGCCGGCGAAGAATAAGCGGGCGCGCTCGCGGAGCTGCATGGTGGCGGCTGGAAGTTTGTCTGCGCCTTCCTTGCCGCGCAACAAAGCATCGACGTCGCGCGCCAGCTCTTCAAAGCGGATGTTTGAAACAGAAAGGCCAAAGTAGCTTGAGGCAACCTCTTCCAGCTCGTGCGCTTCATCGAAGATGACCGCGGCGGCTTCCGGCAGAACGCCCGCATCGGGTGCGCCAGTGGCCTCGCGTCGCACGGAGAGATCCGCGAAAAACAGGTGATGATTGACGATGATGATGTCCGACTCGAGCGCCTTGCGCCGCATCTCGGTGATAAAGCAGCGGCGATAATCGGGGCAGGTTGAGCCTAGACAGGCTTCGGAGCGCGCATCGAGCTTGTGCCAGAGAGCGCTTGATTCGGGCATATCGGAAAGCTCGGCGCGGTCGCCGGTCTCGGTGGTCTTCTCCCACTGGCTGATCTGGCGATACTGGTCAATCTCCTCAAGCCCGGAGAGGATCGGCTGATTCTTGAGCGACTCGAGCTTGTGGCGGCAGAGGTAATTCGCGCGGCCCTTCATGTAACAAACGCGCAGGTCGCCCAGGAGCGTTTCGAGAAAGGGAACATCGCGAAAGAAGAGCTGGTCCTGCAGCGCTTTGGTTCCGGTGGAGATAATCACGCGCTGTCCGGTGCGGAGCGCGGGCAACAGATAGGCGAGGGTTTTGCCGGTGCCTGTTCCTGCTTCGACGATCAGATGGCGATGCTCGGCCAGCGCGCGTTCGACGGCCTTTGCCATTTCAAGCTGGCCGCTGCGGTACTCGTAAGGCAGCGACGAGCGCGCAAGAATGCCGCCAGGAGAAAAGAACTCGTGGAGAGAGGGCAGGGCGCGGGTTGAGCTGTCGATTGCTGACATGAAAACGGCCGGCGTTGGAGCCTGGTGCTCACTCCATCATAGTGAGCGCGGCTGGGCGGCGCGGGTCAGGGGTGACGGCGGCGGAAAAGCGTTGTTTCAGCCGAAATCCGGGTCACGGCCCGTCCAGGAGTGGGGCTCGGAGTCGCCCTGGGCGGGCTGCCCATCAAGCTGCTGCCCGTCAATCCAATGACCGATCAGGAGCGTTTCCTCGGGGCTTGCTGTGCCTTCGACCGCAGCCGCGCCTTTGAGCAGCCGCTTGCGGACATCGGCGGCAGCAGACTTTTCGCCGTTTCCGACGGAGTAAAAACTGGCTGAGTTGACGCTCATGGAGTTCGCGTGGATGTGCATCGTTCCCTCCTTTGCTGACAGGGGGCAATCGGCTTGCCTGGGATGGGAGGATTTGGTTGGAAGTAACTTATCTGCGACAACGGCTGCGGAGGGGGCTTAGCAGGTTGCGGAAAAATGCAATGCATCGGCCTTGGTGCGAAGGGAAATCGGGCAGGGGCTAAAGCCCCATCTTTTCTTTTCATGCACTTGTGGCCCGGCTGAAGCCGTGCCCTTGTTACAAAGCTGTCGAATTTGGTGGCCCGGAGGAGTTTTTCCCCAACCTGTAAAGCCCGCTGACTTAGGAACACTGATCGGCACGGATAAATCCGTGCCCTTTCAAAACGTGCTCAGGATCGAGATTTTGCGCAACCTGTTAAACGGCTGCGACCCAAGCGGCCGGCAACGACGTTCACGTAGACTAAGAGGACTGGCCTCTCGGGATAAGCAGTTCCGGGGCACGGCCGCCGGCGAAGAGGATTTTTCGACCCGCCGCAGCGAATGGAGACAGGTTTTGCCAACGTATCGCAGATCGGTTGTGCCCCCTAAAGCGGGAGCTGAAGCGTTGCCGCTGGTGGCCATCGTGGGCCGGCCCAACGTGGGCAAATCCACTCTTTTCAATCGCTTGACGCATAGTCGCCGCTCCATTGTGGGCGACGAGCCGGGCATTACGCGCGACCGCATCTATGGGGAATACGACTGGGGCGGCCGGCAATTTCGCGTCGTCGACACGGGCGGAATCGTTCCCGACGACCCGGAGCTGATGCCTACGGAGATCTATAACCAGGCGAAGGTTGCGCTGGAAGAGGCAGACGCGCTGATTTTGGTTGTGGATGCGCGGACGGAGCTGGCCAGCCCCGACTACGACCTGGTGAAGCTGCTTATTCGAGGCGGCAAGCCGGTGTTTCTGGCGGTGAACAAGGTGGAGGGCGAAGCGATGGCGGCCGAGGCGGAGAACTTCCGGCAGCTGGGCTTGCGCAACGTGTATCCGATCAGCTCAGAGCATGCGCTGGGCATTGGCGATCTGCTCGATGCGATTGCCGAAGCGCTGCCTGTGAGCGAGACGGCGAAAGACGAAGCCGATGAGGCCGCACCTACGCCTGCTGTCGACGAGCACGAAGAAGAAGAAGACGCCGAAGGCCTTAATCGGACGCACGGCGAGTTTGAGCCGCACGAAACTTCAATTGCGATTATCGGGCGGCCGAATGTGGGCAAATCGACGCTGCTGAATGCTCTGACGGGAACCACGCGGGCCATTGTTTCACCCATTGCTGGAACTACGCGTGATGCAGTCGACGAAGTGGTGGAGTTTGAAGGCAGCCAACTGAGGTTTGTTGACACGGCCGGTATTCGGCGCAAGGGCAAAACGCATTTAATGGCCGAGAAGATGAGCGTCGTGATGGCGCGGCGGCATCTTGAAGCAGCGGACGTCGCGTTGCTGGTTTTGGACGCAACCGATGGGGTGACGGGCGCCGATGCAACCATTGGCGGTTACGCGCACGAGAGCGGACGCAGCGTCATCATTGTGGTGAACAAGTGGGACGCGGTGACCACCGATCGCACCGATGGAAAACCGCAGGCCGATCGTGAGATCTTCGAGCAGCAGTTGCGGTCGGCGCTCAAATATCTCAGCTACGCGCCAGTCATCTTCATGTCAGCGCTCAAAGGCCGGGGTCCCGACGGCAAAGGCATGGCGCGGGTGCTGAATGAAGTGAAAAAGGTTGCGGCAGAGCGGCGCAAGCGCGTGACTACGGGGCAGATGAATCGCTTCCTCGACAAGATCGACTTTCAGCGCGCTCCGGTGCCCATGGCCAAGCGGATTCGGATTTTTTATATGACGCAGGCCGCCGTTGCGCCTCCCACATTTGTGCTGTTTACCGATCGCGACATCAAACTGCACTTCGCCTTCGAGCGCTTTCTTGAGAACCAGATTCGCGAGGCCTTTGGTTTTGAGGGCACGCCCATCTGGTTCAAGGTGAAGGCGCGGAACGAGAAGAAGGCAGAGTAGAACTGCCTGCATAAGCGGAGTTTTGAAGGGGTGTGGCTTCAGCCGCGCCGCAAATGGGTGGTAAGCGTCTGAGCTTTACAGGCTGCGGAAAAAAGGCGCCTGCGCTGGTGCGAAATTAGCAGGGGCTGAAGCCCGACATTGATTTTGCTGGTTTTTCGGCACGAGTAAACTCGTGCCCTGATACAAACCACTTCGCCAATGGAGTTTTTCCGCAACCTGTGAAGGCCCCTGCTCCCTCCGCAAAAAACAGTACCGCATTGGCCTGTTTCATTCCCTGCGGGTCTGCGACGCCGGTGGACGACCAAAAAGAAACTGAAGTGCAAGTTCCACAAAATATCGGAGCGGAGAAAAGGCCCGGGGCTAAAGCCCGGTTCATGTTGGCATTCGATTCAGGGGCCTGAACAGGCTGCGGAAAAAAGGCGCCTGCTCTGGTGCGAAATTAGCAGGGGCTGAAGCCCGACATTGATTTTGCTGGTTTTTCGGCACGAGTAAACTCGTGCCCTGATACAAACCACTTCGCCAATGGAGTTTTTCCGCAACCTGTTTAGCCCCTGAGGATGAGACTGCCGTTTTCGCGTCGCTCATCTGGGCATATGCAAAGACTGTTACTTCCGGCAAGCTCGCGCATCTAAAAGGTGAGGGATTATGAGTACAGAAAAAGCAACATTCGGCGCGGGATGTTTCTGGGGAGTGGAGGTCGCTTTCGCGAACATCCCCGGCGTGACGGCGACGGCCGTGGGCTATGAGGGTGGCCAGCTTGATCGGCCCACCTACAAGGACGTGTGTACGGATCAGACAGGGCACGCGGAAGTCGTGGAGCTGTACTTCGATCCTGCGCAGGTGAGCTACGAGCAGTTGCTCGACGCGTTCTTTGCGCTGCACGATCCGACCACGCTCAATCGACAGGGGCCGGACTGGGGCGCGCAATACCGCTCGGCTATCTTCTTCCACTCGCCTGAGCAGCAGGCGCAGGCGCTTGCGAAGATCGAGCAGCTTACCGCCGAAGGACGCTTCAAGCCGAAACGCATTGTGACGAAGGTTGAACCGGCGCAGACGTTTTGGCGTGCGGAGGAGTACCACCAGCGCTATCTTGAAAAGCGCGGGCAGGCTAGCTGCCACATCTAACTACAGGGAACAGGGAACAGGGAACAGGGAACAGGAACGACATCCTGCAGGGGCTAAAGCCCTCGGTCAAATTGGGGCACTTGCGGCACGATTGAAGTCGTGCCCTGATACAAGGCGCTAAGCTGAATTCATGCTATCCCCGGTCCCCAAGAGCGAGGGACCGGGGGCACCCGCTTTTGATTTCTGCAAACAAGAATGCGCTAGCTTGCTGCGCCCTCGGTGCTCTCGTTGGAAACCGAAACCGGCTCTGCGGCGTCGGTCGCTGAGGGCTCTGTCGCGGTTGCGGTTGCGGCTGGAGTTTCGGTTCCGGGCTCGTTGATCCAGAGGCAGACAATCCACCACACTACCACTGCAACAAATAAGGCGCTGTTGGCGTTGTAGAGTTTTTCCTGCAGGCCGATCACGTGCTGATACTCCTCCTGGCTGTGAGGAACGGCGCGGGTTGCAATCAACTGCCATACGCCGCGCACAACCATCTGCGAAATTGAGGCGGTGGAAAGCCCGATGAGGATCTGCTGCGTATGGCTGCGCCAGCCCGCCTTGAAGCGGCGTCCGAAAAGAACCACCAGCAGACATAACCCAATGGTGAATACATCGAACAGCAGGTCCATTTTTTGCGCTGCGAGCTGCATCAGGCGGAGGGTTCCCATGGTCCCGCCCACGGTGAGAGTTTTCCAGGCAGGCCAGGGGCTCCATACGTAGACCACGGCTCCGCCGGCAGCTAACAGGATCAGCGTGCCAACGAGCCACGCATTCCTTGAGGCGCCTGCGAAGGCACGACGCGCCAGCTCCACCGCGACAAGAATGCAGACCACAGCCTCAATGACCGCGAGCGTCAAAAAGATCTCGCTCATGGTGATGGGGGCGATCCGACCGTAAAGCATACGGCTGGCCAGGAGGCGAACGGCGGTGAGCGCCATGCTGAGTGTGAACCAGGGAAACAGCCGCACGCGGTCCCGGCCCAGCAGAACCACCAGCAGAACCAGCAGTGCGGCAAAAGTGAGCGTCCACAAGACCTGGACGGTGGTGAAATCGAAATTGAAATGCATTTGAACCTTGCCTGGGCCGCGCGCCTCTTGATGCGCAGGCCTAGCTTCAGTTTAAACGGCCCAGGCGAGCTCTGGCGCCTGCCATAATTCCAATATGCTGGTTCTGGCTTCAGCCTCCCCTCGCCGCCGCGAACTGCTTGCCCAGGCAGGATTTGCCTTTACGGTGCATCCAGCCCACATCCCTGAAGATCCCCTCGCGGGCGAAGATCCCATCGCCTACGTGACGCGGCTGGCTCGGGAAAAGGCGGAGGTTGTGTTTCGCTCGCTGAGCGCAGAAGACAACGCGAAGCAGGAGACGGCTCCGAAGCCCGGAGCACTTGTGGTGCTGGGCGCAGATACAACGGTCACGCTCGATAACGAGATTCTGGGAAAACCGGAAGATGCGGCTGACGCGGCACGGATGTTGCGCCGGCTCTCCGGCCGAACGCACCGCGTGATTACCGGTGTGGCCGTTGTATGTGCCCAGCGGGTTGATGTGGCGGCCGAGGCAACGGCGGTTCGCTTTCTTACGCTGTCCGACCAGGAAATCGACGCCTACGTGGCGACTGGCGAGCCCATGGACAAAGCAGGCGCCTACGCCATTCAGGGTCTGGCGGCCCGCTGGATTCCGCGCATCGAGGGCTGCTACTTCAATGTAGTTGGATTGCCGTTGGCCCTGGTGGCGAGCCTGCTCGCAGGGTGCGATCTTCAGGGTTGAACGGTTTTTCCCGGATTGGTTTCGCCCTAGTTTTGCTCACTAGAATGGTCCCGCCTCCGGATTTGCTGCGCAGAGGGTGCAAATTGTGGCCTATACTTTCAGTAGAGCGAGGTTTCGTCCCCCGATCGCGGCGCCCTCCTCCCCCTTATCATGGCTACGCAACTATCCCGGAAGCGCGCCTTCGAATCACCCCAGATCCCAGACCGTCTCTATTTCAAGATTGGCGATGTCGCGCGCATTTGCGGGGTGGAAACCTACGTTCTGCGTTTCTGGGAATCCCAGTTTCCGCAGCTGAAGCCCAACAAGAGCGGCACCGGACAGCGGCTTTACCGCCGCCGCGACGTGGAACTTGCCCTCGATATCAAGCGGCTTGTTCATGCCGAGGGATACACGCTTTCAGGCGCACGCCAGGCACTTGAACAGGTCAGCCGGCGTCGCGATCCAGAACTCGCCGTTGTGCCTGCCGACCAGGGAAAGCGCATGGACTCGGTTGCTGCGGCCATTGGGCATGCGCGCGCTGAGTTAAGAGAGATTGCCGGCCTGCTGGGCGCTCCGGTGCAGCCGACGCCGCGCCGCCGCCCCAAAGTGACTACCTTTGCCAGCACGACGGGTTCACTTTTTCCGTCCTGAGTGGAACGACAAGTGCGGCAGCCGAACCTGGCGCTATTGTGGTGAATCAGAAGTTCGTGGCATCAGTAGTGCGCCCGAACCGCAGTTCCCCATTCGACTTCGCTCAGGGGTTGACGAAGAGCAACTGCAGGTCCTTCGACTCGTCCGCCGCGCCAGACTCGCTCAGGATGACAGTCAATTCTTCGATGAAATTCAGCCTCATGACACTAATGGATTGATCCGTCGGTGGACTGCGCGGCGTGAAAGAGTTTGTGGTTGATGTCGGGCCAGAATTCCTTGAAGACAAAACTGGCAGAATCGATGGCTACATCCAGTCCCCACTCCGTGCCGGTATTGGTAAAGCTGCGCTCGCGCGAGGGATAGTAGAGGCTCGAAAGCCCCGCCGAAGCGCCGGCGCCCAGAACTTCACTGGCGTTGAAGACGTTGTTTCCAGCATCAGATCGCGTCACGACAGCGCGGCTCAATGCATAGCCTGTTCGCTTGAAGAACCCGCCCCTGCCGAGCGTGTAGTACCTGGTGTCCTCATGGGTAATGGAGGGCACGACAAATTCGACCATATAGTTTTCGCTGGTCTGATCGACAGCGTTGTGCCAGAAGTAGCGGGCAAATCCGGCCGCGCCCTGGTGGAATTCAGGCGTGGCATCGATCCCCATGTCGTATGCGGTGAGCATGAGCGGAATGAAAATGGAGGAGTAGTCGAAGGAGTCCTCGGTTGCGGTAACGAATTTCTCCTTCACCGATTGCGGCGGCAGTTGCTCGTCGGTGCTTACGGCGCGAAAATTTGGCACGACGCCGAGAATGCGTTTGGTTTGCGGTTGACGTTGATCCTGGTCAGTGGTCGTGGCCGTGTTCGTCGTTGGCGTTGGGTCTTTGGGCGCATCGGGTTGCGGGTTGTCCGCGGCCTTCACTTCGCCAGCAGAGGTTTCGACTTCAGCAATATTCGGCGTTGCTGCTTGTGAAGGATCTGGCGCCGCGGTTTGCCGGGCCCCAGTTTGCGGGCTTGGGGAAATTGGTGCCGGAGTTGGCGACACAAGCGCAAGCATGGGCGTGCTTGAGGTGATTTGCGTTTGCTGCGCAGCCAGCTGCGCCGAGTGGAGCATGAGGCAAGCGGCCACCAATGAGCAAAGGCCAAGCGGATAAAGCCGAAATGAATTGAAGCCAGGCGAGCGTCGGAGAAATCGACTCATGAATTTTCGGACTGGGGGAGGGGTGGATGAAGTCATGCTGAATTAGATGTTGGAAATGCCAAAAAGGAAGATGCGCGCGGCCTGAAATGAACCATTCTGCCTGTCAAAGGTAACCTAATTCGTCTTAAGTACCGTAGATCGTGTGCGCCCCGTACAATTCGAAGGATTCGCCACTCAAGAAACAATCTGGGAGCCGTTCATGAAAAAGGTTTTTCTTGCTCTCCTCGCTTGCGTCGTGCTGTTTCCATCCGCCATGGCAGTGGCGGCCGACCTGACGGCCCCTATTCATCAGTTCATTGATGGATTCAATACCGGTGACGTCAAATCCGCCTACGCTGCTTATGCCAATGGCGACATCGTGATTGTGGACGAGTTTGCACCTCACCGCTGGATTGGCGCCGACGCTCCACAGGCATGGGCTGCCGCTTACGACAAGCACGCGCGGTCCACCGGCGTTTCAGATGGTTTTGTGAAATACGGCGAGCCGACGCGAAGCGAAGTGGAGAACGATGTTGCCTACGTAATCATTCCCACCACCTATCTCTATAAGCAGAACGGGAAGCCAACGACGGAAGAAGGACAGATGACGTTTGTTCTCCATGCGGAAGCAGGCGGGTGGAAGATCAGCGCGTGGACCTGGTCGGGCGTGAAGCCGCATCCCGCAAGGTAGAACAATGGTCGGGACGGGGAGATTTGAACTGCCGAACGGCGAGAAGTCGTCTCGCGCCCCTCGCAGGCTGGATTGGCGCATTTGCTTCGCAAAAGCGATTGGGGTGCTTCGTTGTCGGCAGTCGCGTAGTGGCCTGCGACTGCGAGCTTCAGATTTTTGCGGAGTAAATGGTCGGGACGGGGAGATTTGAACTGCCGAATGGCAAGACTTCGTCTCGCTCCCCTCGCAGGCTGGATTGGCGCATTTTCTGCGCAAATGCGATTGGGGTGCTTCGTTGTCGGCAGTCGCGTAGTCGCCTGCGACTGCGAGCTTCAGATTTTTGCGGAGTAAATGGTCGGGACGGGGAGATTTGAACTCCCGAATGGCAAGACTTCGTCTCGCTCCCCTCGCAGGCTAGATTGGCGCATTTGCTTCGCAAAAGCGATTGGGGTGCTTCGTTGTCGGCAGTCGCGTAGTGGCCTGCGACTGCGAGCTTCAGATTGTTGCGGAGTAAATGGTCGGGACGGGGAGATTTGAACTCCCGACCCCTCGCACCCCAAGCGAGTGCTCTACCAGGCTGAGCCACGTCCCGACACAATGTAGCCGGCTCGGGTGAGCCGGCTTTTGGTGCTTGACCAGTTTACACCAGCATGGCCCTCAGCCGCCCTCGGCGGGCGCTCGTGATTGCAAATTTCTTCAATCCTGTGAGGGCTTTGCGCTAGTGCGTGGGAGGAACAAACTCCGAAGGCAGGGCCGAGCCGGTGCCGAAGAAGAACTCTTCCATCTGCTCGACGAGGAACTGCTGTGCCTGGGGGGTCCAGGGCTGGAGGCGGTATTCGTTGAGCAACATTTTCTGCCTGTCCACCCACTCGGCCCACGCTGCCTTGGAAACATTCTTGTAGATTTTCTGGCCAAACTCTGAATCGAAGGGCGGTTCGTCCAGGCCCTCCATTTCCTTCTTGTTGCGCACGCAAAAAACAGTATGTGCCATGCTTTGAGCTCCTCCAGTCATTGTATTGGATTGACGAGATTCAGCCTCAGGGCAGGTACATTCCCGGCTTGAATTGGGGAGTGGCCGCCCCGGCGAACGGACGCGGATTGGAATTTTTACTTGACAATGCGTTGCTTTGTGGATTCTCTTATGTCATTCTCACGTCACGCCTTTCGGCGTATCCGTGGCCGGAGTCTGTTCCCCGTCAGCGCAACCGGCTTTGAGCGGGCAAAACCCGATTCCCAAATTCAGGACTCAAATCCAAAGGAGCAAGACATGACCGAAGAAGCTACTCAGAGTGGTCTCAGCGATACGGCCGCATCAGGCCTTGCGTACATCACGATCATCCCCGCGATCGTCTTTCTAGTTGTCGCGCCGTATAACCAGAACTCGACGATACGCTTTCATGCCTGGCAATCCATTTTCCTGGGGATCGCCTGGTTCGCCATCAGCCTCGTGGCCATCATCCCTATCCTCGGGTGGCTCGTTTTCGCGGTGGGTTCGCTGACGCTTTTTGTGGTGTGGATCATGTGCATCCTGAAGGCGTTTCAGGGCGGAAAGTTTGTCGTTCCCGTCCTCGGTCCGCTGGCGGCGAAGCAGGCTGGGATCTGATCGCTTGGCGGTGCCTGCATCATCCAGGCAAATGGGCTGGAACGTGCCAGGCTCGCAGCCGGGGATTGAACGTTGAGTGGTGAGTTTCAACCGAAAGAGGAGTGATCATGACCGAATCCAACCCAGTTGGACTTACTGACAATGCTGCTGGCGCTCTAGCGTATGTGACCATTGTCCCTGCAATCGTGTTCCTGGTTATGCCGCCTTACAACACCAGTTCCTATGTGCGCTTTCACGCGTGGCAGTCGATTTTTCTGAACATCGCGGCGATTATTTTCTACATAGCCTTGAGCTTCTTCGCGGTGTTCAGCGTCATGTTTGGGATGTTTTTCTTCCTGATGCTCACCCGGCTTATCTGGCTTGCGTGGTTCCTGATCTGGGTGCTTTGCGTGGTGAAAGCCGTCAACGGGGAGCGCTTCAAGTTGCCGGTGATTGGGGATCTTGCGGCGAAGCAGGCTGGAAGCTAGCTAGCTGGGGGCAAAGCATCGGGAGGTGATTCGAGGCGGCCCTCGTGTCGCCTCAGACTGCCGACGAAGTTCAGCAGCATTTTGAGAGAAGGCCCGGGGCTGAACAGGCTGCGGAAAAAGGCGCGTGCAGTAGTGCGAACTTAGCAGGGGCTGAAGCCCCATCTTTTCTTTTCATGCACTTGCGGCCCGGCTGAAGCCGTGCCCTTGTTACAAAGCTGTCGAATTTGGTGGCCCGGGGGAGTTTTTCCGCAGCCTGTGAAGCCCGACCGAGCTGAGGGGTCTTATTCGCGAGGCTGAAGCCTCACGCGCCCTCCGGAAAGGCAACGATGGTGTTTGTCATCAAACTGAGGCGGCGCTAGCGCCGCTCAGGCTGCTGACAAAGGCCAAGAGGCCCGAAAAGCCTCCCTCGGGGGCTAAAGCCCCAGACTTAAGGCGCCTCCTACGGCGCGGCTAAAGCCGCGCCCTTTCAAAGCCCTCACGTTGCAACTCGCTCTAGCGCCGCTTCCCTTTTCTGGGCGGTTTTTTCCTGCTCCTGCCTGGGGGAATTGCGTCGTTCTTCCGCTTTTTCTTCTTTCCTTTTGGGGAGGACTTTGGAGCGGGCTTGCCGCTGAGCGAGATGCCTTCTTCAACAATGGAGAATTGCAGCCTGCGCTCCTGGGCGAGGATACGGTCGAGAATGACCTGCACACGGTCGCCGGCACGGTAGCGGCGGCCATTTCGTTCGCCGATGATTTCATGCGTGTTCTCGCGCCAGGTGTAGCGGTCGTCGCGGAGCGAGTCGATGGGTACGAGGCCCTCGACAAAGAGATCAGTCAGCTCGACGAAGAGGCCGAATTTGGCGGGGTTGAGCACCAAGGCGGCAAACTCTTCGCCCACCTTGTCCTGCATGAAGCGGACTTTCTTCCACTCGACCAATTCGCGTTCGGCTTCGGCGGCGCGACGCTCGGTCTGGCTTGTTTCTTCGGCGATTTGGGCTAGTTCCTGCTCGGGGATGGGGGGGGTGCCTTGGAATTTTTCAATCCCCGGTCTCAGACTCGAGACCGGGGGCACCCGCACCCGGCTCGGATGGGGCACCCCGCTTTGGAATTTCTCAATCCCCGGTCTCAAATGCGAGACCTTGGGCACCTGCGCCTCGCCTTCGCTCGGGTGGGTCCAGGGAGAGCTGTGGCGACCTTCTTCGATCGTGCCTTCGCCGCGCACGCCTTCGCGGAGGAGTGTCTTCGCGATGCGATGCACGATGAGGTCGGGGTAGCGGCGTATGGGTGAGGTGAAGTGCGTGTAGGTGGGCGCGGCAAGGGCGAAGTGGCCTTCGTTGACTTCAGAATAGCGGGCCTGGCGTAGCGAGCGGAGCATGAGATAGCTGAGGATCCGTTCTTCAGGCTTGCCCTCGATGCGCGCGGCCAGCTTCTGGTACATGCGCGGCGTGACCGGAATGTCTTCCGGGACCTCGTGCTGGCGCGGGTTGCGGCCACGGCCGTGGGCATCGCGGCGATCGCCACGCGTGACGAATTTCTTGACGGGCAGGGCGCCGAGGCCAAGCGAATAGCCGAAGCTGGCGGCCAGCTCTTCAAACTGGACGACGCGGCGCGGTTCCGGCTTCTCGTGAATGCGGTAGAGGGATGGAACACCGAGGTCCTCAAGCCATGTGGCGACGCATTCGTTTGCCGCGAGCATGAACTCTTCAATCAAGCGGTTGGCCCAGGTTCGTTCCGACTTGGTCACGCCGCGCATCTGGCCTTGCTCGTCGAATTCGATGACAGGCTCAGGCAAGTCGAAGTCGATGGAGCCGCGCTCTTCGCGGCGCCTATTCATCAAGCCGGCCAGGTGGCGCATTCGCTCAAAGCCGGGGACCAACGATTCGTACCGCGCGCGGACTGGCACGTCTCCTTCGAGGATTCCATGAACCTCGGTGTAGGTCATGCGCGCGGCGGAACGGATGACGCCTTCGACAATTTCGTAGCTTTCAATTCTCCCTTCGGGGTCGAGCTGCATGATGCAACTGAGGACGAGGCGGTCTTCGCCGGGGCGCAGGCTGCAGATGCCGGAGGAGAGCTCCTGGGGCAGCATGGGAATGGCGCGATCGGGGAAATAGACGCTGGTTCCGCGCATACGCGCTTCAAGATCGAGATCGGTGCCGGCACGAACATATTCGGCGACGTCGGCAATATGAACCTGGAGTTCGTAGCCGCCGTCGGGGCGGTTGGTGACGAGAACGGCGTCGTCGAAGTCGCGCGCTGTTTCGCCGTCGATGGTGACAATGGGAAGTTGCCGAAAATCACGGCGGCTGTCGGCTTCATCCGGGTCGAGATGGGCAACACGCCGCGCTTCTGCCAGCACGTTGTCGGGAAAGATGCGCGGCAGTTGATGCTTTCGGATCATCATCTCGACATCGACGCCGAAGTCGTCGGGCGAGCCAAGCACTTCAATCACGCGGCCAACCGGGGGGCGGGTCGGAGTGGGCCAACTGGTGATTTCGACGTCGACGACCAGCCCATCAAGGTCCTCCTGGCTCTCAGGTTTTGGAGCAGTGGCTGCTTCATCTCCCAAAACGCGGTGGGACGAGGCGGAGACGCTGGCGTCAGGCAGGGCAAGCTCGGCCGGTATTTGGATGTGCTGCGTCATGCGCTCGTCGAAGGGGACGACGTAGTGGCCCAGGGCTCGATCGGAGCGGGCATAATACGACCCCTGTTGCGAAGACCTGCCGCCGGGGGCCCCGTAATGAAACACTCCTACGACGGTTGGATTCTTGCGTTCAAGGACGCGGACGATCCGTCCCTGACGCCGTCCGTCAGCCTTTGGCGGTTCAACCTCAACCAGCACCTGGTCGCCCTGCATGGCGCCATTGATCTCGTTGGGAGGAATGAAGATATCTTCGATTCCCTGCTGCTGGCGGGGGTTGGGGCGGACGAACCCGAAGCCATCGCGATGCAGGTCGAGGCGGCCGGCCAAGAGATTGTCCCGGGTGCCCAGCGGTTTGGGGATACTCCAATGTTCCCGGTCCAGCTTGGCGAGTTGTCCACGCACGGTCAGGCGTGCGAGCTGCTCCAAAAGCAGGCGGCGTTCGCGTCCGCCGGCGAGGCCTAGCTCGCGGACAAGTTGTTTGTATCCGGCCTTGCCGCCGGCAGAGCGCGCGATCCGCGTCACCAGCTCACGATCGGTCATACGTTTTAGAGTAGGCTATTAGCAAGCCGGATGCGGTTTGGCCATTTTGGGACGACCGGACAAAGTAGCATTACCAAGGTACTCGTGCAGTTATCGGGTATGGCCTTAGAATAGCGGCAATGGATCTGTTTGAACGGACCGCTGCGGGAATTGATTCCGTCTGTGGCCGCAAGTGGCAGGTTGAGTTGAGATTTTTCGGCAGTTGGCATTCTTAAAAATTTTTGGGGCACCCGGCGATTGCCCTGCCTTGGAATCCCCCCGTCCCTCTGGACAGAAAAGGAAATACCTTGAGCGCAATGTGGAAACCCACTCAGACTGGATCACCGAGTCCAACACCCACCCCGGAACCGGCCCGTCCTTCTACGCCAGCTCCGGCCTTCGAAGCTGCGAGCCGTCCTGCCGCCGCGGTAACAGGCGATCAGGCGACGATCGGCAAGGGCCTGTTCATCAAGGGCGAGATCAACGGCTCTGAATCGCTTTATATTGACGGCAAAGTTGAAGGCAGCATCAACCTTCCGGGCAACCGCGTCACTGTAGGCCGCAACGGCCAGGTGGCGGCGAGCATAACGGCGCGCGAGATCGTGGTGCTTGGCAAGGTTCGTGGCAACGTGACAGCGACTGACCGCGTGGATATCCGCGCGGAAGGTTCGCTGAGCGGCGACGTGACGGCAGCGCGCATCAGCATTGAGGATGGCGCGTTCTTCAAGGGCGGCATCGACATCCGCAAGCCCGAGGGCAAGCCGATGGCGGTTAATGCTGTTCCTGCTGGTGCAATGATGCAGGAAGCGGTCCGTCCGGTTCAGTAGTCCGGTACCGGTTGCAATTCAAGACAAACGCCTCTGCGCTCGCGGAGGCGTTTGTCTTTTGGATTGCGGACAGAGCGACGAGCCCAAGCAAACGGCTCGAAGTGCGTCCCTCGGGGCCTAAACAGGCTGCGGAAAAAGTCTTTTTGTTGGTACTTTTTCTCCACAGGGATTTGCATTATTTAAGAGACATGCGTGGAGATGACAACAACCAGACGGCGATATACAGCTATGTGACGATGGCGCAGCGGATTCCGATGGACCATCCGGCGCGGCAGATACGCGCGATGGTCGATAGGGCTCTGGTGCGGATGGACGCGCAGTTTGACGAGTTGTATTCAGCCACGGGGCGTCCATCGATTGCTCCGGAGCGGCTGCTGCGTGCGATGTTGTTGATGGTGTTGTTCTCGATCCGCTCGGAGCGTCAACTGATGGAGCAGATCAACTACAACCTTCTTTTTCGCTGGTTCGTAGGCTTGGAGATGGACGATCCGATTTGGGACGTGACCGTATTCACCAAGAACCGGGAGCGGCTGATTGGCGGCGCGGTGAGCCAGCAGTTGCTTGAGTCGGTGCTGGTGGAGGCGCGGGCGCACGATCTTCTGAGCGAGGAACATTTCGCCGTGGATGGGACATTGATTCAGGCCTGGGCCTCAGCGCGCAGCTTCAAGGATAAGTCCGATCCTCCGGCTCCAGGGGCAGGCTCGGGCTGGGGGGGCGAAGTGCTGTTGCGCGACAAGGTGGAATCGAAGACCGACCCGGATGCGCGCTTATACAAGAAGGCGACGGCGGACAAGTCAGTTCCTTCTTATCAAGGCCACGCGCTGACAGAGAACCGCAACGGATTGGTGGTGGCTGCCGAGGCCAGCCTGGCAGCGGCCGATGCCGAAGCTGAAGCCGGGATCAAGATGCTGGACCGGGTTCTGGGTCCGACGGCCGGTCCAGGAGCCGAGTCGGCGATCACGCTGGGTGCCGATACGGGTTATCAGCAAGAGAGATTCGTCGAAGCGCTGCGCAAACGCAAGGTGGCGCCCCACGTCAGCGAGTATGTGAAGGGCAACCTGCAGAAGAACCGTCTCCGCCCGGAGGAGCGATCCGATGCGCGGGGTGTAATCAGCCAGCGTAAACGCAAGCTCATTGAGCGGGTCTTTGGCTGGGCCAAACTGAGCGCGGGATTGCGCCAGGTCAAGCTGCGAGGCCTGAACAGGGTGGATTGGTTCTACCGGCTCGCCATCACGGCCTATAACCTGGTGCGCATGCGGAGGCTGATTTCGATTCAAGCTGTGGCCGAATAGGGCCGAAGTGTCTCCGCAGGCCGCGAAAACGGCTTGTGAAGGCAAAAGATAAACAGAAATCAGACAGCGGAACACCCTAGGAACGCGCAAAAATACAACACGCAGGTCAAACCAAAACGGAAATCAGACTTTTTCCGCAGCCTGTAAAGCCCAGGTTTCTATTGCGACAATTATGGCGCGTCTAAAGCCGCGCCCTTTCAAAACATTTCGCAATGAGGTTTTTGGGGCAAGCGGAGGATGGACACTGCTTCGCTCGCGGAGGCGTTTGTCTTTTGGTGCTTGTGGAAGGCTTGAGATGGCGATTGGAGTTGGGTTCGGATCGGATCAAGCCAATCGAAGTCGTTTCATCGCTACGCGGGGCAGTGCCGATCCGGATTTTTCGAGGGTCGCTATGCAGACGGCGAGCCAAACTGCCGATCCGGCAACCAGGACGAGCAGATCGGTTCCGCGTGTGTGGAGGAGCAAAGCGACGCTGGGCATGCGGAGCAACAGGCTGTCCACGGCCCACACGGTCGCCCAGGCTGCGGCAGAGCTTGCGGCGGCGGCGAGCAGACAGCGGCCCAGTTCAACAAAATCAAGGCTGGCCAGCGAAACCATGTGGCCCCGATGAAGCAGCATAGCGATAGTTAGAGTCTGCAGGGCTATGCCAACGTCCGATGCGATGGCCAGACCCATGGCGCCCTGCCAATGGAATAACGCGAGATAAATGGGCCAGGAAACCACGGTGACAATGGTTCCTGCTATGGCGGGCGTGACGGTGTTTCCGGCGGCGTAGAAGGCGCGCGCATAGATGGCCTGCGCCGACCAGAGAAACATGGAGATGGAGAAGATGGCGAAGTAGGCAGCGCATTCGCGGGAATCGGCTGCGGTGAAGCGTCCGCCGGTAAAGACGAGGTCAATGGCGGGGCGGCCCAGCGCCACCATGCCTGAGGCCGCAAGGAGGCTGAGGGCGGCGACACGCGAAACTGAATCTGCTACATTGACGGCAAAATCGTAGCGTTTTTCCTGGGTCCAGAGACTTGCAAAGAAGGGCATGGAGGCCGCTCCCGCTGCCTGGGCGAGCATGGCCATAGGAGCGGTGAAGAGTTGCTTGGCATAACTCATCAGCGAGACCGCGCCGCCGATTTTAGAGGCGAAGTGGCCAATGATCCAATTGTCGACGGTGACCAGCGAAACACCAATCATCAAGGGCAAGGACAGCCGGAACCACTCGCGCAATCCTTCGTCGTGCCAGTCCAGGATGACGCGGTAGCGAACGCCAACCCTGCGGGCAAAGTACCAATTGAGGAGGAAGGGGCCGCAGATTGCGCCGGCCACCGTACCCAGAGCAAGGGATGAGACGCCCATGCGCCTGACCAGCAGCATGCCGCCGACAATTGTGCCAAGGCCGTAAATGAGCGGCGCGACGGCTTGCACGCTGAATTGCTTGCGAACCAACAAGACCGCGCCAAAGACGCCTCCGGCAAAAAAGCACAACTGAGCGGGCAGGAGAATGCGCGTGAGCTTGATGCAGAGTGCGGCTTTTTGCGGGTCAAATCCGTTGAACCACCAGTGAACATACCAGGGGGCGAAGATTTCAGCGAGAACGATGGCAGCGCCCAGGACCAGATACATGGTGGTGAGGATGACGGAGAGCGACCGCTCGGCTTCCACATCGCGGCCGGATTCGCGATAGCGCGTGAGGATGGTGACAAATGTGATGGAGGCGGCCCCGCCTACCAGGAAATAGGAAATAGTGTCGGGCAGAACGAACGCGGCGTTGAAGGCATCGGCCGACACTCCGCTGCCAAACAGCAGCATGATGTATTTGACCCTGACAAGGCCGATGATGCGCGAGAGAAACGTGGAGACCATCAACACAACGGTGGCGGAGAAAACCGAATGCGCATGCGAAGGGCGCATCAGGTTAAGTCCACGCGTCCAACGCGAGCGACGAGAGGGATGAGGCTGGGACACGTCTGCCACTGGTGTTGATTTTACCGGGACGCAATCGCAGGCGAGGGGGACGCGGTCACAATCCGCTACCAGAGCGGGTATTCTGTCCATAGTTCATAACGGGTGTGTGGGAGGAGTTTGATGGGTCGGAGGCTTGGACTGGTGGGTGTCATTCTGGCGATTATTGCGGCAAATCTAGCGGGACAGACGATTCACGGGCGCGAAGGAATCTCGCTGCCGGCGCCGCCTGCGGTTGATACCGATCCCGTGACTGACGACTATTTCGGGACCAAGATCGTGGATAACTATCGCTGGCTTGAAGACGCGAAAAGTCCGGAGACGCGGGCTTTTATCGACGCGGAGAACGCCTATACGGGCCGCTACCTGAAGCAGGCGAGTATCCGGTCGCAGGCGGTTGACGATCTGGATGAGCTGGAGAATGTTTCCGCGGCCGGCGCGCCCTGGCAGCGTGGCGAGAGCTATTTCTTCAGAAAGCGACTGGCGGGCGAACAGCAATATTCCATCTATGTGCGCCACGGCTGGACCGGCAAGGATCAACGATTGGTGGATCCGGCGGTTCTGAGTACGGACACGAATCTGTCGGTCGGCATCGAGGACGTTTCACGCGATGGCAAATTGCTGGCGTACTCGGTTCAGCATGGCGGGGCCGACGAGCGGAGCGTTCGCATTTTGAATGTGGCGACGGGCAAGGCGCTTGAGGATGAGCTGCCGTCGGCGCGCTACTCGAGCGCAACGTTCGCTCCGGATGGAACCAGCATTTACTATGCGCGCAACAACCGGGAGGGAACACTGCTTTACCAGCATGTGCTGGGATCGCGCAATTCGCGAGACACGCTGATCTTCGGGCGCGAGTTCAGGGGCGAGCCGCTTTCAGGCAATGATCTGTTTGGGGGCTATTTTACCGACGACGGCCGCTACTTTGTGGTGGAGATCAGCAGAGGAGTTCCGGCAAAACGCGTTGATATTGTTTTCCGCGACATGAAGAAAGCAGATTCGCCTTTTGAGGTGCTGATCTGGGGCCTGGAGTCGCGATTCTCAGCGGAGTGGGACAAGGGAGCCTGGTACGTGAAGACGGACTACCATGCGCCCAATGGAACCATCATGCGGGCTGACCCTGGCATTATGCCCGACAACTGGAAGACCATTGTGCCGGAGGGACAAAATGCGATCGATAACTGGTCGATTGTGGGCGACAAGATCTATGTGGACAGCCTGAAGGATGTGAACACAGAAACCTCGGTGTACTCACTTGAAGGCAAGAAGCTGGGAACTTTGGGATACGACGGAATCGGGTCTGCCTTAGGTTTGGGCGGGCGGACAATGGACCGCTATGGCTATTTTGCATTTCAGTCGTTCATTCTGCCGCCCACGATCTATCGGCTCGACACGTTGACCGGCAAACGCGATGTTTTTTTCCAGCGCAAGGTTCCATTCGACTCGAGCCAGTACGAGATCAAGCAGGTGTTCTATAAGTCGAAGGACGGGACGAGCATTCCCATGTTCATTGCCGGGAAGAAAGGCCTGAAGCAGGACGGGAGCGAGCGGCTTCTGATGACGGGCTATGGCGGGTTCAACCTTTCCGAACTTCCGGTTTGGAATCCGCAGTGGGCGTGGTGGCTCGAGCAGGGCGGCTGGTTTGCCCTGCCGAACATGCGGGGTGGCGGCGAATATGGCGAACACTGGCACGAACAGGCGATGTTTGAGAAGAAACAGAACGTCTTCGACGACTGGTTTGCGGCGGCGGAGTATTTGATCGCGAATAAATACACGTCTCCGCAGCACTTCGCCATCAGCGGCCGCTCGAACGGCGGGCTCTTGATGGGAGCTTCGTTTACGCAGCGGCCGGAGTTGTTCTCGGCGGTGTGGTGCGGCTATCCGTTGCTTGACATGCTGCGCTACCAGAAGTTCCTGGTGGGCGCCTATTGGGTGACGGAGTACGGATCGGCAGAGAAGGAGTCACAGTTTCCTTATCTGCTGAAGTACTCGCCCTATCAAAATGTGAAGCCGGGCACGGCGTATCCTGCGGTGATGTTCTTTACGGGCGATAGCGATACGCGGGTGGATCCGCTTCATGCGCGCAAAATGACGGCGCTGTTGCAGTCGGCCTCGTCAAGCGGCCGCCCGGTGCTTCTGCATTACAGTTTGGCTGGGGGGCACTCGGCCGGTGTGAGCGTGGACCAGCAGATCCAGGACGATGCGGACCAGTTGACGTTTCTTTGGACGGAAACGGGACAGGCGAGCAATCGCAAGTAGGTAACAGGCCCTAGAGCGAATGGTTCCTGCGCTTATGTTGTGGCCAAAATTATGTCGAGTAGAGAGCTTTTCGTGCGTCGGTATAGGATCGGCGCACGAACCGTAGACAGCATGACCATTGAGGAAAGTGCAGCGGAAACGAGTTCCCTCCCGGAATGCGCCTAACCATCAACCAGAATTGTCAGCGCGCGTAACCACATCCAAGCGGCCAGGAAGCCGGGAGCATAACCGGCGATTGGCCCTCTTGCAGCTAGTCAATCTTGAACACATCCTCGACGCCGACTCCGAAAAGGCGCGCGATTCGCACAGCGAGCGGTAGCGACGGCGCATAACGTCCAGCTTCCAGCGCGATGATTGTCTGTCGCGTCACACCCACACGTTCAGCGAGATTCTGCTGCGTCATTTCGCCAAACTCGAATCGCAGCCGGCGGATGTTGTTTTCGATTCCGGCATTATCGGCCGCCATCGTTGGCCTTCCATCCGTAAAAGTGCAAGGTCGCCAGTGATTGAGCGAGCATGAAGACGATAAAACCGGCCATGATCATCCATGGAAAAATACCAACGGGCACGGTCACCCGTTGCAGCCCCCGCAGGCAATACAAATAGGCCCAGGTTCCCATTCCGGCTATACAAAAGAACAGCCAGAAGCTGGCCATCCCAGCAGTCCATGCCCGCCGCGACAACAGCCAGTCGCGCTCGTCCATTACCGGTTCATTCCCTTTTACCCCGCCTCGCGGTGAACGGTAGAAGAGCCTGGTAAAACCTGTGAGACCGCATAGCCCGAACACCCCAAGCGCGGGCAATGCCGCTTCCGCTATGGTGCGATGAAACCACCAACTCAAAGCAGGAACCGCCGCTGCATAGAGCACGAACGATCCGCCGATCACGATCAACACGAACCATGCTGCTTTCTGTTGAGGATGCACCTCGTACCTTCTTTCGGCCGGAATTACGGGCCAAGAGCAATGTACGCTAAATATTACATAATGTAAAGTAAAGCATACATGGCAAGAGATATCGAAGAGGACAATTTGGTGATCCCTCACCCAGATGTGGCGGAGACGCTGAACGGCTGGGGACGTTGGGTCTCAATCGGCATTCTGCTTGGTTGTGCGCCGAAATAACGCACAACGAGCGAATTTTTCTCTGACAACCTTGAGACTTATGGCCCAAGGTAACCTGTCGGATACTCCGGCGGATCGTTCCTGCGTAACCTCATGCCTTTTGGGCTTTCTTCCGATAGGAAAGGTACGGGACCTGCGTGCCCGGTTCGGCGGAAGCCTTTGTCTGCCCATGACGGGTCCACCTCCCGATCGAGGGCGGGGTTGGATTGGTTTTTTTGGGCCCCATGCAGCCGGGACGCCGGGGAGTCGAGAGAATATGCCAGCTACAAGAATTGAGACGAGCCAAATCGAAGGACCGGAGGAGGAGGCGCGATTGTCTGCGCTGGCTTCGACAAGGATTCTGGACACGGAGGCGGAATCCAGCTTTGACGCGGTCACGCGTCTCTGTGCGGAGTACTTCAGAGCCGACACAGTGCTGCTTGGCTTTGCGGATGCAAGCCGCTATTGGATCAAATCGTATTGGGGTGAGGCAGTGCGCGAACTGCCGAGGAAAGGGTCGGTGTTCGAGCGGGTGCTTGCCCAGGATGGGCCAGTGGTGGTCCCTGATATCTCACAAGAGCCGCATCTCAATGAAGGCCGGATGAGATTGCGAAGAATGGATGTGGCGTCGTTCGCCAGCGCTCCCGTGCGTTCGGCCGAAGGCAGGATCCTCGGCACGCTGACGATCTTCGGGTGCGAGGCACGGCGGAGCATGGCTCTGGACGAGTTGCGGATGCTTGAGAGCATGGCGGAGATGGTCGCAAGCCTGCTGGAACTGCGCAGGCTGCGTAATCGCTTCAAAGCTCAACGGCCGCGACAGTCTCGACCGATGGTTGAAGCTCTGAGGAAGTGGCCGAGCAAACTGGATCTTCGACGTGCTCTGGACGAACGCCAGTTCGTACTCTACTACCAGCCGGAGATCGATCTCTCGACGCGGAAGATTATTGGCCTGGAGGCTCTCATCCGCTGGACTCATCCTGAGCGCGGATTGATTTCACCTGCGGACTTTATCCCTTTGGCGGAGGACAGCGGAATGATCCTGCCGATTGGCGATTGGGGGCTTGAGGAGGCTTGCCGGCAGATCAAAGAGTGGTGCCACGACGATCCCACCCGCCATACGTTGCGGGTATGCGTCAATCTATCCGCCCGGCAGTTTTCGCGTGACGGCCTCGCCGACCACGTAGAGGCGCTGCTTCGTCAATCGGGTATTTCGAGCAGGCAACTTGGCCTGGAGATGACGGAGTCCAGCCTGATCCCGGATATGCGAACGGCATTGGAAGTGCTTGGGAGCCTGCGCCGGCTGGGAGTTTCGCTGTTGATGGACGACTTTGGCACTGGCTACAGCTCGCTGAGCTACCTTCATTCATTTCCGATCGATGTCATCAAGATTGACCGGTCGTTTGTGGGCCGCATGACGGAGGGAGATCAGCCGCTGCAGATTGTGAGGACCATTATTGAGCTGGCCAGGGTGCTTGGTATGGACGTGGTGGCGGAGGGTATCGAGACCTGCGAGCAATACCACTTGCTGCGCGACCTGGGCTGCCGGTTTGGACAGGGATTCCTGTTCGCGCGGCCGATGCCGGTCGAAGATGTAACGCTGTTATTGAGCCTACCCGGGCGCATTCTTCCATTTCCGGTGGATTTAAAGCAGGTCACGGTGTTGAATCCGGCGTGAGTTCGAGCAGGCCGCTTGTAGGCGATCCATTTCGGGAATGATTTGTCCGCCTCCTTTTCTGGGAGTTGCTGATTGTTTCTGCAAACAGTTTCATCATGAACCTGGTGAGAGCATCTTTTATTCTCGAAGCCATGCAGCAGGCCGCAGCGAATTACGGAAGCACCAGCGGTAGTCCTTCAGCGCGAGGATGGCCCTCGCCCAGTTCCTCGGTCTCAAGCTTTGCAGGGCTGCTGACATCCCTGACCTCTCCAGATCGAAGCCCCGAGCCCGAGTGGAACGCCGACGATCTTGCCGACGACGTGGCAACGCTGAGCTACGAGAATGCTCTTCGCGCTCATGCGCGCTATAAGCCAACCACGCCGGATGACGGGGATTTAGCGCATGGGGGCGCCCCGCAGACCTGCCGCGCCTGTGGAGCGCGCAGGAGCGATCCGACTGCTTCCGCTCAGACCGAGGCACCGCCGGTTGATTTGAGTTTGCTGAATGATCCGGTAGGAGATTCCGGCCACGCTCATTTCACGATGAATCGGAGTGACAAGAAGTGCGCCAGCATCACAATCAGGATGAGCGAGGGTGAGTGCGAGCAACTGAAGAGGCGGGCAGCTGAAGCCGGGCTCACGATCTCAGCCTATCTGCGTTCCTGTGCCTTTGAGGCGGAAGCCCTGAGAGCCGAAGTGAAAAAGACTTTGGCGGAGATGCGCAAGCCTGCTACCCCTGAAAGGCCAAAGGTGTACATCAAAGCGCGCAGGGGCTGGTTTGAGTGGTTTTTGCGGCTCATCCCTCTTTGGCCTATGGGGCCACGCGTGGCAAGGGCCTGATCACTCAACTTGGAGTACAAGACATTTCAAATACTCGGTCTCGGGCAGGTTCAGGACCACCGGATGGTCAAGAGCGGCACCACGGCGCTCAAGCAAGCGGACACGCCGCGAGGCATCCGCAGCCGCAGAGGCAACGGCTGACTCAAGCTCCGTCGCGCCTACGTGGTGCGAGCAGGAGCAGGTGACGAGCAGGCCACCGGGACGCAGCATTTTGAGAGCGCGCAGGTTCAGCTCTTTGTAGCCGCGCAAGGCGCCTTCGACGGCCCGAGTGGATTTGGCAAAGGCAGGGGGGTCGAGGACAATCGCGTCAAAACGCTCCCCCGCGTCAGACCAGTCGCGGAGGATTTGGAAGGCGTCGGCCTCCACCCACTCCACTTGAGCCGCAATGCGCGCGCGATTGGCCTCGAGATTTTGCTCAGCAACTTCGAGAGAGGCGCGGGAAGCGTCGATGCCGACGACATGACGGAGGTTTTGGGCGAGGTGCAGAGCAAAGCCGCCCTGGTAGCAGCAGACGTCGAGCGCTCTGCCGCCGTCGGGCCGGCTTTGAAGCTCAAGCTTCAGAGCCCAGCTTGCGGCAGCGGCATAGTTGCTGCGTTGGTCGAGGAACGCACCCGTCTTTTGGCCGGAGTTGGCGTCGAAATGAAATTCGAGACCATTCAGCCTGAACCTGGTAGCGGTGGACACGGCGGCATTGGCGACGAACAGAGGAGCAAGCGCCGGCGCGGCCAGCGATTCGAGCTCGCGCATGCGCGGGTCAGGGCGTTCGAGAATTGCCTGTGGAGACAATTCCTCGCGCAGCACGCGGACGCAGGTCTCCCTCACTGCTACGGAGTCAAGTCCCTTGGCCAGCAACTGCAGAATCACCAAGCCCGCGTATTTGTCCACCACGATGCCGGGTAATTCGTCGGCTTCGCTAAAGCAAAGCCGGCAGGCATCGTTCCGCTCATCGAGCAAAGGTCTGCGCCGGGCGATGGCTTTTCGCAGCCTTGCCTCGAGCAGTGTGAGCCATTGCTGTTCGCTGATTGCGTCGCGGGAGACAAGCCGCAGCGCAATCTTCGAGGAGGGGCTATAGAGTGCAGTGCCCAGCAGGAGACCGCGATCGTCGGCCACCTGCAAGAGCAAGGGCGGGGCATTATCCGGCCGGTCGGGCAGCTTGAGAGCTTCTACATCGGATGCATAGACCCACAAGTGGCCGCTCCGCAATCGATCGGCGGCCCGACGCGTGATTCGCGCCCCGATTGGGCTCGCTTCGGCATGAGCATTCCTGGGCGTGTTCGGCTGCGGTCTCGCTGGCTTTACCATTTGCTCCCTCAGGGCCCAGGCGGGGAGCGTTGCCATCCCGTCCGCCGGCAACTACTTTGCCTGTAACGACTCCAGGTATCGGCTCAAATTACAGATTCTGAGTTGCGTTTCCTGTGCGTTAGCCTGGTCCATCTTACCAAGGACAGGCCCCCATACTGGCATATCAGCAGCGCCATGGGCCGGAACCCTGGATCCAAACATGAGGACTGACTTCACATGGGCCGTTGGAAACTTGCCTTCGTTGTTCCTGCTCAACAGGGTCAGGTCGGCGGGCGGAGTCTTCAACGCAACAGCGCTCGGACCATTTCCTTTCAGGTTTACGCCATGGCATGACACGCAATAGTTCGCGTACATCTGAGCGCCGCTCACAGGAGTGGTTTGCCGGGATGAGATGACAACCTTGGAACCGGACTGGTCAATGTGGTCGATGCGCCCTGACGCGCCCGCGTATATAGCTGTGGCCGATGCCGCCACCATTACGATAAGTAAGAGGTTTTTCAGCATATAGTTCCTCCATTCTGGACCTCTACTCCAGTCGGATAGGGTACTCCCGTTTTGTGATCGACGGGATGTGATCTGGAACACGAAGAATGGGGCCGGCGCGCACCGACAAGTGTCTAAGTGGCACATAACATTTAATTGGAGATACTGCGATCAATTCGGAATCGAGTAGCCCTCTTCGATCGAGAGCCACCCTGTGGCTCAATCATGCGCCCGGAACAGAAGAGGCCTATAATGAAGCATGGCGACTGTCCGGGAGACCATGCCGGAGGAGGTTCCAGGCTCGTCTCTGCCTCCCGAAGGGGAAGGGCAGACGACTGCGCAGCTCCACGACGAGCAGACCGCCAGCTCCCCGATTGTTGATTTGCACCAAGTCGACCTTCGCTTTGAGGCGCTTCTCAGGCGCGTACAGACTAACCGGCTGAACGAAGATGTTTCACTGATCCGCAAAGCATGGGAATTCTGTGTCAAACACCATGAAGGCCAGATGCGCGCGTCAGGCGAGCCGTATATTATTCATCCCCTTGAGGTAGCCGAAGTGCTTGCGGAGATGAAGATGGACGCCACGTCTATCGCCGCGGGGCTGCTGCACGATTCTGTCGAAGATACGCCGGCGACCAACGATGAGATTGCCGAGGAGTTTGGCGACCAGGTTGCGCACATCGTCGAGGGCGTGACGAAGATAGACAAAATCCAGTTTGCGAACCGGGAGGACCGGCAGGCAGAGAATGTCCGCAAGATGCTGCTGGCCATGGTTTCCGATGTGCGCGTGGTGCTGATCAAGCTGGCAGACAGATTGCACAATATGCGGACGCTGCAGCATCTGCAGCCCGATCGCCAGGAGGCGATCGCGCGCGAGACGCAAGACATCTATGCTCCTTTGGCGCACCGGCTGGGGATGGGCAAAGTACGCGGCGAACTGGAAGACCTGGCATTCCGCTATACCGACCCAGTTGGATATGAGAAGGTCTCGATGGCCGTGGAAGCGCGACGTGTCGAGGGCGAGCAGTTTTTGCGGAATGTGGAAGAGACGCTGGTGGAGCAGCTGCGCGAAAACGGTGTCGAGGCTCGCGTGGAATGGCGCATCAAGCGGCTCTATTCCATTTACCAGAAGATTGAGCGATCGAAGGTCTCGTTCGACCAGGTGTATGACTTGCTGGCGGTACGCGTCATTACGCAGGATGTGGCTGCTTGTTACGCGGTTTTTGGGCTAATCCACACACTTTGGCGGCCGGTGCCTGGGCGCATCAAGGACTTTATAGCAATTCCACGGGCCAATCGATACCAGTCGCTGCACACGACGGTGATGGGAGAAGGCGGCCACCAATTTGAGGTGCAGATCCGCACCGAAGAGATGCATCGCATTGCCGAGGAAGGAATTGCGGCGCATTGGAAATACAAGGCGGGCGAAGGCGCGGTGACGGCGCGGGACGAGGAGCGGCTGAACTGGATCAGGCAGCTTGTGGAATGGCAGAAGGAGATGACCGACCCCAACGAGTTTCTCTCGAGCCTGAAGATGGACCTTTATCCGGATGAGGTTTATACCTTCACGCCCAAGGGGAAGGTGGTGGTGGTCCCGGCCGACGGCACGCCGATCGACTTTGCCTACACAATCCACACGGAGGTGGGCAATACGTGCGTGGGCGCCAAGGTGAACAGCCGCATGGTGCCGTTGCGGACAAAATTGCGCACAGGCGACATTGTTGAAATCGTCACCCAGAAGGACCACAAGCCGAGCCGCGACTGGCTGACGTTCGTCAAGAGTCCGCGCGCGCGCAACAAGATCAAGCACTGGCTAAACGAAGATCAGCGGCGCCGGGCAGTTGAGATTGGCCGCAAACTCCTGGAGCGTGAGGCGCGCAAGTATAAAGTGCCGATGAACCAGATTGACGATCAGGATTTGAGCCGCATTGCCAACGAGTACGGCGTGGCCACGGCTGCCGATTTGCTGGCCACGCTGGGCCAGGGCAAGCACTCGGCACATCAGATTTTGAACAAGCTTGTGCCTGGACACGCCAACCTGGGCGAAACCGAATCGGCTCCTGAACCGAAGCCCGGAGCTGGTGGCGAAGCCGGCATGTCAGATGCGGTGCGCAAGTTGCACTTGACCGGCTCTGACTCGCTGCAAGTTGAGGGGCAGAACGACCTGCTGGTGTATCGCGCACGATGTTGCAATCCGATCCGCGGCGAGGAGATTGTGGGTTATGTAACGCGCGGGAAGGGGGTAGCGGTTCATGCACGCAGTTGTTCCAACGTGCAAAACCTCCTATGGGAGAGCGATCGCCGCATTGCCGTTGAGTGGTCGCGGGTCGGCGACGAGTCGGCGGGCAAGGCGCAGCGTTACCCTGTGAAGATCACGATCTTCTGCGATGACCGTACCGGCATGTTGAAAGAACTGACCGCAGTGATCTCCGACGACAATACCAACATCCGCGGTGTGGAAATGCGGCATGAAGAAGATGGCGAAGCCGTGATTGAGTTCGTGATTGAAGCTGAAGATGTGCGGCATCTGAACCGCATGGTGCTTGGGCTTCGAAGAGTCGCCGGTGTGCGGGCCGTGCAACGCACGCAGAAGATCTAGGGGCGGCGCCGACGAGGGCTAGGCTCGCTGGCTAAAGTGCTTTGCTGCCGCTCGGTATAGTGTCTTGCCGCGACAGGCGCAGTCTCGTCTCTCATGAGGACTGCCTCGCAGGTCGAAAAGATGGATCCTACCAATCCAGAAGATTACGGATCTATGACTTCCGGGTGGGCGACCAA
>Ga0224557_1000808_pt1 | contig 33318 bp, 22 predicted proteins | sample 714S31014metaG_FD_180677 | JGI IMG/M metagenome (GOLD analysis project Ga0224557, IMG submission 180677) | Peat soil microbial communities from Stordalen Mire, Sweden - 717 S3 10-14 | ecosystem: Environmental > Terrestrial > Soil > Wetlands > Peat | place: Sweden: Norrbotten County, Stordalen... | reverse complement strand
GATGGACGCGGTCGAAAACGCCTTGGAACAACGCCTCTGCCAACTGGAATCCTCACCCGCCCAAATCCAATCCCTCACCGGTTTTGATTGGATTGTTAATATTAGATTGAATGCAAAATAGTATGAATCGGCGGTTCGTCATGCGGAGCGTCAAATTTTGACGTTCCACGAATGAGGTTGAAATCAGATTGCGGTCTGGATTTCCAATGATTTTTCGGCGGCGTGCCCCAATACAAACCGGCGGCGAATAGCGAGTTTCGCCTTTTCCAGTTTCACGCCCATACATTTTTATCAGCATGGAATAATCAATCTCACTTCCAAAAGCCGATTCAACTGCTTCCAAATAAGGCCGGTGGCCGTCGCTGGTTAATTGCACCCGATGTGCTAACCGGTTTTTCAGATCGTGAATAAACCAATAGGCGTGAATTGAATGGTGACCCCATCAGGAATTGAACCTGAATCTCAAGTTTAGGAAACTCGAGCTCTATCCATTTGAGCTATGGGGTCGAATTAAAGCACCAGCAAAATAGCAAATTCCAAATTTCTTATCAAGATTCGGCTTTTTCTCCGGTTTCAATTATTTCAATGCCCTCGATAATCCCTTCGCTTTTGCCAATTGCCCCGTATTTTTCTGGACGCACTCTGATCCGTTCCACGGCGAGCCTTTCCAGCGCATCACACAGTGGTTCTAAACTTTTTCCTTTGACCATGACGATTCGGTCTTGAAACTGGATTTGCACAACGTCCTTGCCGTTTTGCCGGATGAATTTTGCGTGTTGAAAATAGCCGTAGGGAAACAAGTGAACCTCGTTGGTGGTTTCCACGCGTAAGCATTGTGGATTGCGGGGCCGTGGGAAGGCCGGGAGCAGCGACTTGTGAACGAGTGATTGGGAACGCCAGCGGCATTCCTAAAAAACTGTTACGGAGGCAAAAGTAAATTGTTCTTTCTGCCATGTCAGCTGCGTTGTTCGCGCCGGCCTATTTTTTTGGATCCGCTGCTGCAATCTTTCGCTCCGCCTCCTCCGATTCCTGAACGGCTCGAACGTCCTCACGCCCCAGTTCCTCGTAAAGTTTATGCACTCGCTTGACGAGCTGCGGCGACACGTCGGACGGCTGCTTGACCTTGGTTGCAGGTTTCGGTTCGGCTTTGGCATTGGCTTCTGGCTGCGGCTCAACCTTTGATTCAGGTTGAGGTTCGACTGTAGGCTTGGCTTCAGCCTCAGCTTTGGGCTTAGGCTCGGGTTTGGCCTGAGTTTTGGGATCGGCCTTGGATTCTGGTCTGGATTCCACCTTCGCTTCCGGCTGCGGCTCAACCGCGGCTTCAGGTTTTTGTTCAGCCTTGGATTCTGGTTTTGCCTGAACATTATTTTCGGGCTTGGCCTCAGCATTGTCTTCAGATTTAGGTTCGGCCTTGGCTTGATCTTTCCGAATCTCTCGCTCCGCTTTGTTCCAGTTCTGAACTGATTGACCGTCCCGGCGGCCCTGCTGCTCGTAGAGTTCATACGCCCGTATGGCGATCTGCGGCGTCAAATCGGGAGTTGTCTTGGCTTCAGGTTTTGCCTCGACCTTGACTTCGGGCTTAGGCTCAACTTCTTTGGCTTCCGATTTCGGCTCGACTGCGGGTTTGGCTTTAGCCTCAGCTTTGGCTTCAGGTTTGGATTCAGCTTTGACGGGATCAAAAATCCGATATGCGAGCAGTTTCACGCGGTCATTCACGAGGAACCACAGCAGCGCATAGCCCCACACGAACCCGGCCCAACCCCAGCCCAGCGGCGTCATGAACAATCCATAAACCGCGATCAACGTCGCCACGATTTGCGTGCCGACCACGGCCACCCATAAAATCCGCGCCGGACGATGAGACCAGAACGGGCCGCGCGTGCGGGTGAGGAAGATCGTCAGATGTCCGGCCACGGACAGTTTCAGATACATCAGCGTCTGGATGTGCGCGCGGTCGAGATGAAAAACGCGCTCACCGAGATAAAACAAGCCGAAGGCAGAGACGACCCCGATGACGCCCAGCACCGTGGAGACCCCCAGCACCATCCGCATGTTCCAGGCTTCGGGCTTATCTTTGTAATGAACGTTGTCATAGGCAATGGACAGGATCGCGCCGTCGTTGAGCAACGCCAGCATCACGATCATCACCGCCGTCAATGGATAAAAGTTAAAGATCAGGATCGCCAGCGTCATGAATAACAGCACGCGGATCGTCTCGGCGATGCGGTAGATCGCGTAGCTATTCATCCGCTGGAAGATGCGGCGGCTCTCCTTGATCGCGTCAATAATCACCGACAGGCCGGGCGTCATCAACACGATGGCCGCCGCCGCGCGCGCCGCGTCCGTCGCGCCCGAAACGGCGATGCCGCAGTCGGCTTTCTTGAGCGCGGGAGCATCATTCACCCCGTCGCCCGTCATGCCGACGATGTGACCGCGTTTTTGCAGGACATCTACAATGTGAAACTTGTGTTCGGGAAATACCTGGGCGAAGCCATCGGCCTTCTCGATGGACTCGGCCACCTCTGTGGTCTCTTGCTTCTTCGAGTCGCCCAGGCTGGCGGCATCGAGGATATTTGTGCCCATGTCCAGCTTTTTGGCGGTTTCCTGGGCAATGGCGAGTGCATCGCCCGTAACCATCTTGACCTTTACGCCCATCGCCAGCGCGGTCGCGATGGTGGCCTTGGCATCTTCCCGTGGCGGATCAAACAAGGGCAACACGCCAAGAAACTGCCATTGCCCGTCGCCCTCTGCCCGCGCCACGCCCAAGGAACGAAAGCCGCGCGCCGCGAATTCGTTAACCGCCTTCTCGACGGCGGGCTTCACTTGCCCGGCATTGGCCGACAACGCCAAGATCACCTGTGGCGCACCCTTCGTCACCTTGAACGTCTTTCCGTCTTTGACTTTGACGGTGGCCTCGGTGCGTTTATGCACCGGGTCGAACGGCTGGAAATGGACCACCTCATAAGCTTTCAAGGCCTCTTTGTCTTTCAGGCTACCTAGAACGGCCAGATCAATGGTGTCGTTATTTTCCGCGCGTGACGCGAGCGCAGCCGTCAGGACGATTTGATCGGCGGGAACATTATTCACGCTGAACGGATCGCCCAGCGTCAGCTTGTTCTGGGTCAGGGTGCCGGTCTTGTCGGCGCAGAGCACGTCCACGCCCGCCAATTCCTCGATGGCCACCAACCGGCTCACAATCGCCTGCTTTTTCGCGAGCAATCGCGCACCGACCGCCATCGTCACCGACAACACCGTTGGCATCGCCACGGGAATCGCAGCCACGGTCAGCACCAATGCAAACTGCAGCGTGGTGAGGATCGCATCGCCACGGTAAATCGCGAAACCAATAATCACCGCCACCAGCGCCACCGCGAGTATGATCAGGTAATTGCCAATCTTCAAAACCGCCTTTTGAAAGTGGCTGACGGTGTGCGCCTCCTGCACCAGTTGCGCCGTCCTGCCGAAATAGGTTTTCTCGCCCGTGGCATAGACCATCGCGCCAGCTTCACCCTGACGAATGATTGAACCGGAAAACACGGCATCGCCCGATTTGCGCTCGGCGGGCAACGACTCTCCCGTCAGCGCGGATTGATCCACCTCTACTGGGTCGCCGTCCAGCAGTCGCGCATCCGCCGGCACGATGTCGCCGAGGCGCATGCGGATGACATCGCCCGGCACCAACTCACGCGCCGGCGGGTTGATCCACTTCCCATCACGTTTCACCCGGGCCTTGATCGCCAGCTTGGCCTTGAGAGCCTCAATGGCGTTGCTCGCCTCGCGTTCTTCCCAGAATCCGACCACGGCGTTGGCGACCAGCAACAGGAGGATGATGAAAAAATCCGGCCAGTGCCCGACCACGCCCGACAGAATCACCGCAATCTCAATCATCCACGGGATGGGTCCCCAAAAATAGGAGAGGAATTTCAGGAAGAGATTCGTCTTTTTCTCGGTAAGTTCATTCGGCCCATATTGAGTGAGCCGTTTCTGCGCCTCGGCTTGAGTTAGGCCGTCCGGCGACGACACCAATTTTTTCTCCACCTCCGCCAGCGGCAGTGTTTTCAAATCGTCCTTCGCATCGGTCTTCGCATCAGGCTTCGATCCCGGTTTGGATTCGGGCGCTTTGGTCTTCGATTCTACGGATGCACTGGGCTTCGGTTCGGAAGCCTTGGGCTGGTCGGCATTGGGTTTCATAATGTGTATCCTTTCCGGTTCAAATTTTCGAAATCAGGCGCGTCATACCTTTGCTTCCGGCGGGTCGGCGGCTGCTCCTAGTGGCAGGTTTTCCGGCACGTCGAGGCGCGCCACGCCAATCCGGTTGTCGGCCATCCCATAATAAACATCGAAGCGATCCGGCGTGCCGAGATCGTCACGCCGGTCAATGCCGGTGGGGAAAACGACGTTGGCGATGGTTCCGTGGCGTTCCTGCGGCATTTCCGGCGTCAACACCGGCTCCGCCGAACGATAGCGAATCTCGCACGGATGCTCCTTGGAGAGCACCATCACCCCGGCCGAGTAGCATAGCTGGCATCCGTCGTTACCCGGTTCCGCCATTTTGCTCACGCCGTGGTAAAGAATCAGCCAGCCGTGTTTGGTTAGAATTGGCGGAGTGCCACCACCGATTTTCAACTTTTCCCAGGGCGACACCGGAGTTGCCAGCCGATGATGCGAGTTGAACAGGCCGGGACGATGCGGCGCCAGGCCCTCGGGCGGCATCGGACAATAGGAAATCCAGATGCTTTCATGCTCGCGATCCACAATCCGGGACTCGCCCTGGCAGGCGGTTTCCTCGGGGCGGGTGCCGGGAAAAAGCGGACGGTGGAGAAGAGCCAACTGCATCTTCCCGGCGTGATTGGGAATTGCGACGGGGAAGATGCTGGCGTCTTTGTTGTCCACATGGACGAAATCAATGCCTTGAAAGGGTTCAAAAGTCGCCAGCCCGATCCGCTCCCAGTGGAACAAATCCTCCGACATGGCCAGCGCAATTCGGGGTCCGCTCGGCGAAAGCGCCGTGTAAGTCATGACGTAATGCTGGAGCGGCTCGACAAAGGTAACACGGGCATCCTCGCATCCGCCGCGGCCATCAGATCGCCGCTCGTAAACAGCTTCCGGCTCAAGCGCGATGCCGAGACGTTCGACTCCGGACGGGTCGCCGGCTTCGTTGAATTTTACGCGGGCGATGCCGATGCGTGAATAGTTACCCTTGGCGACGAGCCTCGGAAACAGGTAAAGCTTGCCATCCGGGCCGCGAGTGGCCGCCGGATTCAGGACGCCTTCAATCTCCTGCGAATTGCCCGGCTCCGGCTCCATCAACATTCCCAGGCGCTGTAATTGAAAGCCACTCATCCGGTCTTCTCATCAGGAGGTTTTGTGGGTTGAACGCCACCCAGACAAGCGACGATGGCTTCAATCACCCGTTTCGACTCGTTGGGATCTCGGACGCGGATGGACACGACACCGGCTTGTTCAGCCGGATAGTCGTTTCCACCAGGGAACAAGGCATCCCCGATAAAAATCATCTCATCAATTGCAATGCCAAGGATGTCCCGGAGTTTTCGAATCCCGTAGGCTTTATCAATGCCCGGCTTGGTGACGTCAATGGATGTCGTGCCTCCCAGGCGCACGGAAAATTCGGGGATAAGTTTATCAAGGAGTGCTTTTATCTTTTTTCGTTTGGTGAAATCAGGGTCCCATTTTTTCTTTTCTTCGATGGGCGCCTGCTGCCCTAACGCCGAGAATGTAATCTGGCTTCCCCGGTCTTCAATGGTTTCTCCCCAGACCTTTTCGACCTTGAAACCCGCCGCTTCGAGCGCCTGCTTTAGCGAGCTGATGATTTTCCCTTTTTGATCCGCGGTGAAATCCTCTGAATAGATCTTTTTCCAATCCCCCGCGTATTGGTAGAACTTTGTTCCACAGGTGGGAAGCAGAGAAAGATTCTTCAGGTGTTCGTCGTGGGGAAGATTGGAGAGCACCTGTTTTTCAAACTGCGGCCAATCGCCGCCGGAAATCACGGCCACTTTCACAATTCCCAGCAGAGCGGTGAGCAGTTTGGCCATCTCGGCATCGAGCGATGCTTTGCTTTCGGCCAGCGTGCCATCCAGATCGAAAACAACGAGTTTTTTCATGGGTCAGGTGCCTTCCGGAAGTGAAATTTCCAACAAGCTGATGGCACCACGCGGTCGGCACAAACACGCTCCAACCACGGCGGGCAAAAGCAGCACATCCCCCTTGCCGATGGCGTAATTGGCGCCATCGTGCTCCACCTGACCGTCACCGGCGAGGCACACCAGCACCCGCGAGGTTCTTTCGGCGCCGACTCCAAACGGCGATTCTGCGCCGAACCGCCACAACCCGAAATGTTCACAATCAAAGAGCCGCTCTCGCAACACCGGCTTTACCTCATCCACCATTGGCACCATCGGACCAATTGCACCTTGCGCAAAATCAATGCAGGCCATTGCCTGATCAACTTGCAGAGGTCGAGGATGGCCGGTCTTGGCATCAACATGGTCCCAGTCGTAAAGACGAAATGTCACGTCGCTATTTTCCTGCACTTCAAAAACCACCACGTCGCCCAATGAATGAACGGTCCCGGCCGGAATGAAAATTCCGTCGCCGGTCTTCGGAGTGAAGGATGCGAGATGGTCCGCCACCGTTCCGTTCGCGAGCGCCTGCCGCAGAGTGTCAGCCGTGGTGGCAGGCTTGAGGCCCGCGTAGATGCGACTTTTTGTCCCCGCCTCCAGCACCACCCAGGCTTCGGTTTTGCCGCTCTCGCCTGCGGGGATATACTGGGTCTGCCGATCCGATGGATGCACCTGAACCGAGAGCGTGTCGCGCACATCGAGGAACTTCAGCAGCAGCGGGAACCGGCGAAAGCGTCCGGCCAGTTTTCCCAGCAACTGCTCCGGCCATTGATGAAGCAATTGTCCGATGCTCCGTCCCTTCAGCGGTCCATTGGCAACGTGGCTCGGATGGTCCTCGCGGTCGCTCAACAGCCACGCTTCGCCGATGGGGCCATCGCCAGGCAGCGGCGCGGTGAGCAGATTGGCCAAACGCCGGCCACCCCAGAGCCGATACTGGTAGATCGGTTCGAATCGCAGTGGATACAGAGGTATTTGATCCATGGAATTTCAATTTTCACATTGCCCCACACCGGAAAGTATAACTCTTGGACGCGGAGAAATGAATGGGGTGAACACCCCATAGAATTCAAAAGACCGAAGCCGGATCGTCCTCGAAACCGGCCCAAAAAGTTAGATTAAACGACCGTCCTCACCCCGGCCCCCTCCTCCAAGGAGAGGGTGAATCATTCACCGTCCCCTTGAAAATTCGCGCGACGGGATTTGCCGGACGGTCATCCGTAAAACCAAAACCGGACTACAGCTATTTCCTCTCCCCGGGGGAGAGGATAAAAGGTGAGGGCGGGCGTTAAAACAAACTTTCCAGCCTCCCCGTCATTTCCTAACTTCCCGTCATGGCCGACATCGAACGCGCCCGCCGGCTTCGCAAAAAAGAAACATGGGCGGAGAAGCTCATGTGGAGCTGGCTGTGTGGCCGTCGTTTTTCCGGCTACAAGTTTCGCCGCCAGCATCCCATCGGCATTTACTATCTCGATTTCTATTGCGAGGAGGCGGATTTGAATGTGGAACTGGACGGCAGCCAGCACGGTTTTCCCGATCAGCGCAAACACGACACGGCGCGGGAAAAGTTTCTGAAATCATGCGGCATCAAGACGCTGCGGTTTTGGAATTCGCATTTGCGGCGCAATGCGCAAAGCATCCGCGACACGATCTTTAACGAATTGCAGGCACGCGCGCCGCATCCCTTGCCGGAATATACGCGACCGATGAAGCCCGAAAGAAAATGTTAGATTAAAACGACCGTCCTCACCCCGGCCCTCTCCTCCGAGGAGAGGGTGAATCATTCACCGTCCCCTTGAAAATTCGCGCCGGGATTTGCCGGCTGGTCTGCCGATAAACCAGACACGTGCCATTGCTGTTCCTTCTCCTGGGGGAGAAGGCCAGGATGAGGGCGGGCTAAAAATCCAACTTTTTAGTTTTATCTCCATTTCCTAAATTCGCGTCATGTCCTTTCCATCGCGGCGGTGTATTCGCCACGGCGGGCGGCGCGGTTGCATCTGGCCCGATGAAGCAACGCTTGTTGCGCCGCTGGCACGTTGGCCTCCTTGCCTTGCCAGATCTCCAAAGCCGGTTGCTGGATGGCGCGGGCAAACGAAAACGCCAGCGCCCAAGGCAATTTCGACTTGAATCGAAGATTCATGGTATTCAAACGGGCCGAAGCCAATTCAGCGGATTGGCCGCCGGACAAAAATGCAATCCCCGGAACCGCCGCGGGAACGGTTCGCCATAGACTCTTCACCGTGATGTTGGCCACCTCGTCCACGGATGCTTGCGTGGGGCAGATCAATCCCGGAAGCACCATGTTGGGTTTGAGAATCATGCCTTCCAGCATCACGCGCTGGGAATTGAGCTGGATGAAAACCGTTCGCAGGACTTCCTCCGTCGCCGCGCGGCACTGCTCCAGAGTATGATCGCCATCCATGAGCACTTCCGGCTCGACAACGGGAACCAAGCCGGCTTCCTGGCACAACGCGGCGTAGCGCGCCAACGCGTGCGCGTTGGCCTCGATGCAACTCCGGCTGGGAATGTCATCGCCGATGGCAATCACCGCCCGCCACTTGGCAAAACGCGCGCCCATTTGAAAGTATTCCGCCAGACGGTCACGCAATCCGTCCAGACCTTCGGTGATTTTCTCGCCGGGATGAGCGGCCAGGTCCCTGGCACCGGCATCCACTTTGATGCCGGGAATGATTCCCGCATCGGTTAGGACTTTGAGAAATGGAGTGCCGTCCTTCTTCTGCTGTCGAATCGTTTCGTCGTAAAGAATCGCGCCACTGATGCACTCGCCGAGACCGGGCGTGGTCACAATCATCTCCCGATACGCGTGCCGGGCATCCACCGTCTGCGGAATACCCAGCTTCGCGAATCGTTTGTTGCAGGTGGGATTACTTTCATCCATCGCCAACAAACCTTTGCCGTCGGCGACCAGCGCCTTCGCAGTGTCCGTTAAATTTTGCAAATTCATTTACATGATTTTTGGTTGTGAAAGTATGGCGATGGCTCTGTTACTGCCCGACAGCGGCTGGCACCATCGGCTGCGAATGGCCATGAAACGGCCAGCGCAAGTCACCGGTCATCAAATAGACCGCCATGGCCGCCAGCATCAAAATCACGCAGAACCAGATCCGCCAGTCACGATGGGCATGTTTCCAATAAGGAGGATGTCTATGAGGAAGTTCTTCGCCATTTGGATTTTCAAACCGGTGGTGTTCGTGCTTTAGTTCATTCATTGGTTCTCTGCTTTCTCGATCCCTTCCCGAATGATTTCGGGCCGGCTTTTTTACTGCGCGGCTCCATCCACTTCCAATTCCGAATCTCCGGCAGGTCCTGGCCGTGTTTATCAATGTAATGCTTGTGCTCGATGAGCTTGTCCTGCATTTGCTGCTTCAGGTAGGCGCCCTTGGAACCTAAATTCGGCACGCGGTCCACCACGTCTTGCACCAGATGAAAGCGATCCAAGTCATTCTGCACCCGTATATCAAATGCTGTCGTAATCGTTCCCTCTTCCTTGTAGCCACGGACGTGGAGGTTGCGGTTGGTCCGGCGGTAGGTCAGCCGGTGGACCAGCCAAGGGTAGCCATGGAAACCAAAAACGATGTGCTTGTCTTTGGTGAAGAGCGAATCGTAATCCACTTCGCTCAATCCGTGCGGATGTTCGCTCGCAGATTGCAACTTCATCAGGTCAACGACGTTGATCACCCGGATTTTCAGATCGGGCAGATGCTGGCGAAGAATGGAAACGGCGGCCAGAATCTCCAGCGTGGGCGTGTCGCCGCAGCAGGCCATCACCACATCCGGCTCGGTGCCCTGGTCATTGCTCGCCCATTGCCAGATGCCAATGCCTTCCGTGCAATGCACCACGGCGGCGTCCATGGTCAGCCATTGCGGGAGGGGGTGTTTTCCCGCAACCACTACGTTGACGTAATGACGGCTGCGCAGGCAGTGATCAAACACGGACAGCAGACAGTTCGCATCCGGCGGCAAATAAACCCGAACAATGTCGGCCTTCTTGTTGATGACGTGGTCGAGGAAGCCGGGGTCCTGATGGGTGAACCCGTTGTGATCCTGCTGCCAGACGTGCGAGGCGAGCAGATAGTTCAGCGACGCGATCTTCCGGCGCCAGGGCAGTTCCAACGTGACCTTCAGCCATTTGGCATGCTGGCTGAACATCGAGTCCACGATGCGAATGAAGGCCTCATAGCTGTTGAACAGCCCGTGCCGTCCAGTCAGCAAATATCCCTCCAACCAACCCTCGCACTGGTGTTCGCTGAGCATCGAGTCCAGCACGCGTCCGGCGGGCGCGAGAAATTCATCATTTTTTACTTTCTGGGCATCCCACTGACGGTTGGTGACTTCAAAGACCGCGCCCAGAAGATTCGAGAGTGTCTCATCGGGACCGAAGACACGGAAATTACGCTGGTCCTGATTCAGCTTCTCGACGTCCCGCAGGAATTTACCCAGCACCATCGTATCCTGGCCGTCCACCGCACCGGGCGAAGGCACATTGACCGCGTGGTCGTGGAAGTCCGGCATGCGCAGGTCGCGCAGCAGAACGCCGCCGTTGGCGTGCGGATTGGCACCCATCCGCCGGTCGCCCTTCGGCGCTAACTCGGCCAAGTCGGAATTGAGCCGGCCATCCTTATCGAACAACTCCTCGGCCTTGTAACTTTTCATCCACCTTTCAAGTTGTTTGACGTGCCGGGGATGTTCGGCATCTACCAAGAGCGGCACTTGGTGCGCCCGGAACGTGCCTTCCACTTTCAGGCCATCAACTTCTTTTGGCCCCGTCCAGCCTTTCGGCGACTTGAGCACAATCATGGGCCAGCGCGGACGAGTGGTGTCCTTTTTGTCCCGCGCATTCTTTTGGATTTGTCGGATGTCCTTTATGGCTTTCTCCAAGGTCGTGGCCATGAGTTCGTGCATCTTTTCCGGCTCATCGCCTTCTACAAAGTAAGGCGTCCAGCCGCAGCCACGGAAAAATTGCTCCAATTCCTCATGCTCAATGCGGGCCAGGACGGTCGGGTTGGAAATCTTGTAGCCATTGAGATGCAGGATCGGCAGCACGGCTCCGTCGGTAATCGGATCGAGAAACTTGTTGGACTGCCACGCCGTGGCCAGCGGACCCGTCTCCGCCTCGCCATCGCCGACGATGCAGGCGACGACCAAATCGGGATTGTCGAACGCGGCTCCGAAGGCGTGGCTGAGCGAATAGCCCAGTTCACCGCCCTCGTGAATGGATCCCGGCGTCGTCGGCGCCACATGGCTGGAAATCCCGCCGGGAAACGAGAATTGCGTGAACAGCTTTTTCATCCCGGATTCGTCCTGGCTGATGTTCGGATAAATCTCACTGTAGCTGCCTTCAAGATAAGTATTGCCTACCAGCGCCGGGCCGCCGTGACCAGGGCCGGCGATGTAGAACATGTCCAGGTCATACTTCTTGATGACCCGGTTCAGATGCACATAAATAAAATTCTGGCCGGGCGTCGTGCCCCAGTGTCCGACCACCAGCGGCTTCACGTCAGAGAGTTTCAGCGGTCGCTTCAGCAGCGGATTGTCGTAGAGATAAATCTGGCCGACCGACAGATAGTTGGCGGCGCGCCAGTAGGCGTCCATCTTGTGGAGCAGTTCCGGTGTGAGAGTTTTTGTTTTCATATTTTGCATAAACCCATGATTATTTCTTGGACCGCTTGCCAATCGCGACGACCAGCAGGACCACCACCGCCATGCCGATCACTGCCCAAAGCCACATTCCTCCACCAGCCCATCCACCCATCCATCCATTTGTATGATTCATCATAAAGTTCCTTTCGTTGCGCTGCGACCAGCCCACCACTGGCAAATCCAGACCGTGAGCGGAGGCAGCAGGTCAATCGGAATGCTACACGGCCACCAGTTCATCCACCCAGTAGCCTTTGCGATTGTAATGACGATGCAGGCCAATCTCATAATCCCGGTTCAGCAGAGACTCCTCCGAGTATTCCGGTGACTGCTTGATGGTTTCGCGATCAAGATTGACGAAGACTTTCGACTCGTTCCAACTGACGCGCTCGATCCATTGCGGCGAAACCAGGACCCTTTTTCCCGGCCACCAATTCCGCGTGCCCACAACCAGATAACGAATCGCCCACGTCTCATCATCAATGATAAAATCCTCGACGTGGCCAATCTCGCCATCCAGGGCTTGGATGTGATAACCACTCACCGCGTGAGTGCTGCGCAAATGGCGATCCCACGCTTTCTCACCGCGGTTGAATTTCCCCCATTTTTCACGATTACGCTCAATGTAGGGATATGCTCCCCACATATTTGGACCGCTCCAATACATCGGCCATCCATAATACTCATAGTAGGACTCCTCGAATTGGCTCGATACGGGCTTGTCGCTGTTTAAGGAAGGACTGTCCTTGATCTGCTTTTTGGTTAAATCGACCGAAAGGTGCTTTTCGCTCTTAATCACGCTATTTAGCGCATAAGGGGAAATCAGCACCTGCCTGCCCGCGAGCCAGTTTCCCGTGTCGGCGACCAGATAGCGAATGGTCCAGTGCCGGTCATCGAAGTAGAATTCTTTGACCTTCCCGATTTCCCCGTCGAGGCTTTCCAATTTGTAATCCGTTAGTGTTTTGGCTTTGCTTAACATAATCGTTCTTTCGTTCGTTGCGTTGCATTTTTGCCCGCTGTCAGCGTCCGCTGACAGCGGGTTTGAGAAATCAGTTGCACCGCGATCGTCGCGGGTGCTGACATTCAAATTGCGCCAGCGGGGTTGGCTTCGCTATGGGGTAAAACCCTACTGTGGATTGATGAGCGGCATGGCCTTCTCGGCCGGCCGTTGGGTGAGCAGTTTGATGTTGGTGGTCGTAATCATGATTTTTCCAGTTGATTCAACTGCCGGGTCAGGCGGCCTGCTTGAGCGCGTTGCTCTTGGATGCAATCACCGTCAGCAATTCGTTCCAGGATTTCACAAACGACTTCGCGCCCTCATCCTGAAGTTGCGCGGCCAGAGTGTCCACGTCGATGCCGGCCTTCGCAAACCCGGCCAGGACTTTTTCACAATCGCCACCGTCGGCGGCCATAACCGGGCCAATTTCTCCGTGATCGGCGAGGGCTTTCAACGTCGCCTCGGGCATCGTGTTCACCGTGAACGGCGAGGCGAGCGCCTTGATGTAGAGGGTGTCGGATGCGTCGGGGTCCTTGGTGCCGGTGCTCGCCCACAGCAGGCGTTGCGGCCGGGCGCCGGCATTATACGCCCGCTGCGAGCGTGGAGTATTTAACAGTTCGAGATATGCCTGATAGATGCGACCGGCAATGGCGATGCCGAGCCGGTTGTTCAACGGCTTCGGAACTTTGCCCGCCACGGCGGCGTCCCATCGGCTGATGAACATTGAGGCCACGGAGCCGACCTGGGGATTAAGCCCGGCGGCGATGCGCCGTTCGATGCCACGCAAATACGCCCCGGCTGCGGCAACGTATTGCTCGCGGGAAAACAGCAGCGTCACGTTGACCGGCACACCTGCAAAAATCGCCTCCTCGATGGCCGGCAAGCCTTCCTTGGTGCCGGGAATCTTGATGAACAAGTTGGGCCGTCCCGCCCGCGCGGAAAGTTTTTTGGCGGCGGCGATGGTGCTGGCCGTGTCATGGGCCAGCAGGGGCGACACCTCCAGCGACACCCATCCGTCCACACCGTTCGTGCGGTCGTGAATTGGCCGGAACAGGTCGGCGGCGCGGGTGAGATCGTCCAGTGCCAGATCGAAAAAGAGTCCCTCGCCAGATTTCCCCTTTTCCAGCCCCTCGCGGATGGCAACGTCGTAGGCGGAACTCTTGATGGCGTGATCAAAGATGGTCGGGTTTGAGGTCAGCCCGGTCACCGACAGCTCGCCCAGGTAGCGTTTGAGCGTGCCGCTGTTCAGCAGGTCTCGCGTGATGTTGTCGAGCCAGAGGCTCTGGCCCAGGTCGTGCAGCTTTTGTGTGGCTTTCATAATGTTCAGCCTACAATGATCTCTGCACAGGAACGCAGAACCGAGCGCGCAATCATCAGTTCTTCGTCTGTGCGAATGACGCGCACGGGGACGCGGCTGGAATTCCTGGAAATCACCGCCGCAGTCTTCGCGTTGCGCGACTTATCCAGTTCAATGCCGAGAAAGTTCAACCCTTCACAGATGCGGGCGCGGACGATGGGCGCATTTTCGCCGATGCCTCCGGCGAAGACAAGCGTGTCCAAGCCACCGAGTGCGGCGGCGAAGGAGCCGATCCACTTTTTTGCCTGGTAACAAAACAGCGCCACGGCTTCCGCCGCGCGCACGTCCTGCGTTTCATGGTCGAGCAGGTCGCGCATATCCGAACTGGTCTCCGAAACGCCGAGCAGACCCGACTCGTGATTGACCATTTTGTAAAACTGGCTGGTGGTCATTTGCTCGGTGCGAGCCAGATACGGCGCCAGGCCGGGATCCAAATCGCCGGAGCGGGTGCTCATCACCAGTCCCGCCGTCGGCGTGAAGCACATGCTCGTATCTATGCTTTTGCCATCACGCACGGCGGCCAGGCTCGCGCCGTTACCGAGATGCGCGAGGATCACACGGCCCTTCGTGGCTGCCGGATCGCCGAGGCGCACGAGTTCTTCCATCAGATAGGCATAGGACAAACCGTGGAAACCGTAGCGCTGAATTCCCTTGGCATCGAAGCGGCGCGGAATCGGAAGCAGCTTGGCCACACGCGGCATGGTTTGGTGAAACGCCGTGTCGAAACAGGCCACCTGCGGTAGTTTCGGATGACGCTGACGGAATGTCTCAATCAGTTCAATCTCGCGTGGCAGATGATCCGGGTCGTTTGGACTGATGCGATACAGTTCATCCAATAGATTTTTTGTGACAATCTCCGGCTCGGTATGTTTCATCCCATGAACCACGCGATGTCCCACGCCTTTTACCGATTTGAAATCAATTTGCTTTTCGAGCCAGTCTATCAGGGAATTCGCCGCTGATTTGTGATCGGTGGCGGCGAGCTTGTGGCGCTCCGATTTTTTCTTCGTCGGTTCATGGAACGTCAGATTCGTCCCGCTCAGACCGATGCGATCAACCTTTCCATAAAGCCCTCGCTTCAGCGGTTTGACCGCCTCATAGAGCGTGAACTTGATGCTCGACGAGCCGCCGTTGATGGTCAGGATGTGTGGGTTAGCGGGTTTCATGGATGACTCCGTTGTCAGGCTGCAATCCCAGCGATGCCAGTTTGGCACGCGTGGACCTGTAATCCGTGTGAAGAATGCCTTGAATCCCCAAGCCTTCGGCGACCTGGACGAACATCGGGGTGTTTTCGATATAGACCACCTGACGGGCGGGAGTCTGGGCGATGTCCAGTGCCAGCCGGAAGATCGCCACATCGGGCTTGTGAAGGTGGACGAAGCAGGAGGAAATAAAAGCATCCACAAATTCGTCCAGCTTGAACGCGTGAATCCGATGCGCATTCAACTCGCGCGCTTCGTTGTTAAGCACGATAACCTTCAAGCCATACTTTGCCTTGAGCTTGCGGACTAACTCAATCATTTCCGTGCAAGGTTTCGATTGTGCGAACATGAAGCGCCGGAACGCCGCCCGGGTAAACGCCCGCTTCTGGTAAAAGACCAACCAACCCAAATACTCATCCAGCGTGAGCTTGTCCTCCTCGTAAATGTTGAAGTTCAGGCCATGCCGCTCCTCCATTTCAGCCCAGTCCAACTTGAAGTGCTTCGCCGCCCGCCGGCGGGCAAGATGATCCCAGCCGTTGTTGAGCAGAACACCGCCAATATCCAGAAACAATGCCGTGATGGGTGCGCTTCTTTTCATTGGGCCGGGAGTGGGGAAGTCTGGAGGTTCGGCTTCATCATTGCCTGATACATCATTTCCTCGCTGAGGAACGGTGAACCATAGAGTTCGTACCCGGCGTTTAATTTTTCGTTCACTTTCCGCGCCAGCTCGTCATGGGTTGCGGCATCGGCGTGAAAAGGCACCGCGAGGATGATGTATTCAATCGGAGGTTTCATTTTATCTTGAGTCCGTCGTCATAAGATCATCGTTGCCAGAGAATTTGTGGGTTTTCCAGTGGGATTGCAACGCCGTCGCAACGCGGCACCACTCGCGCCGTATAGTCCGCTGGCGGGCGCGCCGCAGACACAGTCGCGCTGTAAAGACAACCGTGCGACTCGCCGCCAAGTTCGCGAACATGTTTCATTTCTTGCCGCACTGGCGCGCCGCCGTTGACTTCGTCGGCATAAAGCTCCACCCGCACCGCCTTGGGGTCGAGGTCTTTGAAATAGACTTGGACCTCAAATAAATGTTGGTCACCTTTGGTCTCCACTTTTAATTCGCCGAAGCGTAGCGCGGCCCATTTCTGTTCCAGACTGTGCCGCCAGTCAACCATTTGCCTGCCGATAGCGCCTTTGTTCGCCACACGCGAAAGGTAGGCAGTTGCCGCCGGGAGATAGTGTTCCTCCGTGTATTCGCGCACCGTGCGGTCGGCGGAAAAGCGCGGAGTCAACCGCGCCATGCTTTCCCGCATCCGCGCGACCCAGGCCGTGGGAATGCCTTTCTCGTTACGGTTATAGAACTCGGGGATCACCTCGCGTTCGAGCCGTTCGTAGAGCGCCTCGGCTTCCGCCGCGTCCCAGGCCGGATCGTCGCCATGTTCCTGACCGTCGCCCAGCGCCCAGCCCAAGTCGGGGACAAAGGCTTCGGCCCACCAACCATCCAATTCCGAAAGATTGATGCCGCCGTTGACCAGCACCTTCATGCCACTCGTGCCACACGCCTCCCAGGGTCGCTGTGGCGTGTTCAGCCAGACATCCACGCCTTGCACCAAACGTTCGGTCAAGTGCATGTCGTAGTCGCTGAGGAAAATCGCATGAGGACGGACCTCCGGTCGGCGAATGAACTGTATCCATTTCTGGATCAGGGCTTGTCCCGCCAAGTCCGCCGGATGAGCCTTGCCCGCAATGATGAGTTGCACGGGTCGCTGCGGATTGGATAACAGGCGCAGCAGTCGCGCCGGGTCATGCAGCAGCAGGTTCGGTCTCTTGTAGGTCGCGAAACGCCGCGCAAAACCCAGGGTCAATGCGTTGGGATCAAACAGATGTTTTACCTCTTCAACCGTCTCGGATGACGCGCCGGCGGCGGCATAATGCCGGGCCAGACGTTCGCGGGCGTATTCCACCAGCGACTTGCTGGTGGCGAGGCAAAATTGCCAAAGGCTGTCGTCGGAGACGCGGCGAATGTCCTGCTCCAGGTTTTCCTTCATTCCCAGCCAACGGTCTTTGCCACAGGCCTTGGTCCAAAAATCGTCGGCTGCTGCTGAGTCCCAGGTCGGCATGTGGACTCCGTTGGTCACATGACCGATGGGTACTTCATCTGCTGGCCAGTGCGGAAAAAGTGACTCAAAAAGATGTCGGCTGACTTTTCCATGCAAACGGCTCACGCCGTTCACCGACCCGCTGCCGCGAATGGCCAGATAAGCCATGTTGAAACTTTCCGACGCGTCGTCCGGATTCTGGCGGCCCAAGGCCATCAAGTCGTGAAGGGAAATTCCGAGTTTCTTTTCGGCATAACCGCCGAGGTATTGCTCGATGAGCGCCGGAGTGAAACGGTCAAACCCGGCGGCCACTGCCGTGTGGGTGGTAAAAAGATTCCCCGCCCGCGTGGCGGCCAGCGCCGCTTCAAAAGACTGCGCATTCTCTTGCATGAAACTGCGGGCGCGCTCCAACACGGCAAAGGCCGCATGACCTTCATTCAAGTGACAGACTTCCGGTTTGATGCCGAGCGCGGCGAGCAGCCGCCAGCCGCCAATCCCCAGCAGCATTTCCTGTACGAGTCGCAACTCCGGTCCGCCGCCATATAGCTCGCTGGTAATCCCGCGATGCGCGGGAAAATTCGCCGCGTCATTGCTGTCCAGCAGGTAAAGCTTCACCCGGCCAACTTGAACCTGCCAGGCGCGCAACCAGACTGAGTAACCGGGCAACGCGATCTCCAACCGCAACCACTCGCCGTTCGCCTGCCGCAACGGCGTGACCGGCAACTGTCCGGGGTCGTTATATGGATAAAGAGCTTGTTGCGCTCCGTTTTTGTCAATCATCTGGCGAAAATAGCCTTGTTGGTAGAGCAACCCCACTCCGACCACCGGCACGCCCAGGTCGCTGGCGGCTTTGAGCTGATCGCCAGCCACATTGCCAAGACCGCCGGAGTAAATGGGCAGCGCTTCGCTCAGCATATATTCCATGCTGAAATACGCGACGCACTTCAAGGGCGACTGCGGATGTTTTTGCTGAAACCACGCCGGCGTCTCCGCCGCCTGACGCTTGGCTTGCAGCAGGTCATCAATGTTTTTGCGAAAAGTTGAATCAGCCAGAACGCTTTTGAGTTTGTCTTTGGAGACAGTTTGCAAAACCACCCAGGGATTTTGCGTTAGTTCCCACAGCGCGGGATCAAGTTTCCGCCACACTTCGTCGGTGGCATGATTCCACGACCAGCGCAAATCCAGCGCCAACTCCGCCAGTGAATCGAAGCCTTCGATTTCCGTTGGCAAAGAATTATAGTTCGGGTTTCTGGCCGGTGTTTGTTTGCTTGCCGTCATAGTATTTTGTTGTTCAAAGTTTTTTTTCCAAATCCGCCACTTTCGCCAACCGGCGACGAAAACGTTCCGCTCCGGTGAATTGCGCGGCGAGAAAGGTCTGCACCAATTCCCAGGCGAGGGCGTGACCGACCACGAGGCCGCCAAAACAGATCAGGTTCAAATCGTCGTCCTCGACGCCTTGATGCGCCGAAAAGTTTTCGTGAATCAAGCAGGCCCGAACCCCCGCCACTTTGTTCGCGCAGACCGATGCTCCAACCCCGCTGCCGCAGATGCCCACTCCGCGATCCACTGTCCCGGCGGCAACCGCCTGTGCCAGCGGCACGATAAAATCCGGATAGTCATCGTCCTCTTTCGGCCGGCCGTCGCCGAAGTCAACCACTTCATGACCGGCTTCGCGCAATTTCCCGGCCAGATATTCCTTCAACTCGTAACCGCCGTGGTCGGCGGCTATGCCGATGCGTTTCGGCGTCTTAAGCGCGCCCTGACGGACGTATTTAAAATGATCCGGTCTATTCATTTTCTTGCCATAAATACACTGTCGCTTTTGGCCACCGCGAACAATGGGGTGAACACCCTATAGCGAACGGCCAGCCCGCAACCTAATGTGTTGCCGGCAATAAAAACAAAAACGAAAGCACAAACGTTATGACCAAGAACAATTCAATCGTGGCGATTTTCAAATCGCACATCGAAGCCGAAACCGCCGTCAAGGAACTGCAACAATCGGGCTTTGATATGAAGAAACTATCCATCGTCGGCCGCGACTATCACACGGATGAAAACGTGGTCGGCTATTACAATGCTGGAGACCGCATGAAATACTGGGGAAAACTGGGAGCCTTTTGGGGTGGGTTTTGGGGCTTGTTGTTTGGTTCCGGGTTCTTTTTGATTCCCGGCATCGGGCCGTTGCTCGTGGCCGGGCCGCTCGTCAGTTGGATTGTCGGGGCACTGGAAGGCGCGGCGGTGGTGGGCGGTTTGAGCGCGCTGGGCGCCGGACTTTACAGCATGGGCATCCCCAAGGACAGTATTCTGCAATACGAGACGGCGGTGAAAAGCGGCAAATATGTCGTGATCGCCCACGGCTCCGATGCCGAGACGACTCACGCCCGGGAGATCATCAGCCGCACCAACCCAGAAGCGTTGCAGGAACATCAGCCTTGCTCCGTCAAAACGGAAACGTGCACAGTGGGAGCATAGCCATATTCATGCAGCAGAAAAATCTTTTTACCACGGATGGACACGGATGAACACAGATAGGAAAAGATTTCAGCCAGGCAAATGGGTTCACCAATCGGTGAGCCTTTCGGGTTCGGAAAAGATACTTTTTGCCTTGTCTTAATCCGTGTTCACCCGTGTCCATCCGTGGTTTAATTGAAAAGATACGGCTTTGTTTGCTGCTGGATTTGGCGGGCATTTGGAAAAATCCGAAAAGTAAAGGCGACACGATGATCTGGTCCGACATTGCCCAACTTATCGGTGCAATTCTGCTGATCGTCGGCGCTTTGCTGCCCGTCGTTAATCCACTGGGTGACGCCCCGATTTTCCTGAGAATGACGCCCGGCTGCGATGAATCAACCCGCGCCTTTCTGGCGAAACGAATTGCGTTCTACTCGTTTTTCCTGGTGCTGGGGTCGTTGTTGCTTGGCTCGTTCGTCCTGCTTTTGTTCGGCCTTTCGATACCTGTGGTGCAGGTGGCGGGCGGTGCCGTGGTGTGTGCGCTGGGCTGGAAACTCCTGGCCGACATCCCCAAACCGGCCGATGTGACCTTGGACCCGATCCACGCCAAGCTCATCGCGCTGGGGCGGGCGTTTGCCCCCTTGACTTTGCCGATGACGATTGATGCCGGGGTTATTTCCGTCGCGATCACTGTCGGCGCCAATCACGCACACACGTTCAAACACGCGGTGATTCAGCTTCTCGCCGCCGGCATCGGTGCCGGCATCATCGCTCTGTCCATTCTGTTGACGTATCGCTACGCCCAGCGAGTTGGCAAATGGATCGGACACACGGGCATGATGGTGGTGGTGCGTCTCTCGGCCTTCATCATGCTGTGCATCGGGGTGGGGATCACTTGGAACGGCGTCAAGGCGTTGCTGGCAGAAATCGGTATTCCGGGGTACTGACCATAGCGCTATACGAGCGTTTCAGTTCGCGCAGCGACTCCAACTTTCAGGAAAAGCTGCTCTCGGCCATGCGGCTACGGGTTCGGCGGGCATTTGGAAAAATCCGCAAAGTAAGAGCGACACGATGAGTCATTTGCAGGAACCGCAAGTTTCACGCTGAGTTCATAAGAAGCAAGATCCGCGGTTTTCTATCCGCACCGTAAGGATGAACGGTTGGTGGAGCAATGGAATGGCCGACCTTTTCTAAGATTTGGTCAATCCGTTTGATCCAGACAAACGGTTTAGGATCCTGGTTATTATGACGGATGTAATCTTGGATGACTTCGATGAGATCTTTGACGCTCTTGAAGCTGCCGCGTCGAATGCGTTTGCGAGTGATTTCTCCAAACCATCGCTCCACCAGATTCAGCCAAGACGAACTGGTCGGAGTGAAGTGAAGATGAAAGCGGGGGTGGCGCTTGAGCCAGGTTTGCACCTTTGGGTGTTTGTGAGTGGCGTAGTTATCCACCACCAGATGGAGTTGTCGTTCTGGTGGTGTTTCACGGTCAATCTGGCGCAGAAACTTCAGGAACTCTTCATGCCGATGCCGCTCAAAACAACCGCCCATGACCGTACCTTCCCGTTCAGTTCGGGACGGGGGTACCATTCGTTTTCGCAAGCCCCTAATCGCTCGGGGTTTTTGCCAAGACGCATTGTAGGAAAGTGAATGGACGTGGCGTTCGTGACCGGCTAAAGCGACGGGGCCTTCGCCTTGACGTGAGCAAAGGTGCAAGACCTCACCCGTTTCCAGACCGCCATGCGGGCTGCGCCGGGATTGCTGTAATGCGAGACGGACGGCGCAACGCTGCATCGTTGCGCCGCCGTCATCCCATCATTGACTGACGCGATAGAATCGTGCCTGGTCGGTCGCGTTGGCGTTGGTAAACATCAGCAGTCCATTGATCGGCGCATTGGTCCACACCGGAGTCCAACCCGTCATCAGGTTGGTGGACGTTAGCAACACATAGTTCTGTCCGTTCTGCCCCTGGAACGTCAGGCCGAACTGGCCGCTGGTTTGCGTCCCGTTCACCGTCAGGGTCAGCGGTTGCACCACAATGGTGATGGTGGCGGGGGAAGTATTGGTGGCGCCGGAATTGTCCGTGGCGGATGCGCTCAGGGTATAACTGCCAACTGCGGCGTTGCTCCACGTCAAGCTGTACTGGTTGCCGACACCGGTGGTGACGTTGCCCAGCAGGGTAGCGCCGTTGAAAAACGCCACATTCGTCACCGTGCCATCGGCATCCGTGGCCGAGGCGGTCAGGGTGATCGTATTCGGCTGGATGAAGGTGGAGTTGTTGGTTGGAACCACCCAACTGATCACCGGTGGCATATTGGTCGTCAGGAAGCTCGCGTTGACGCTGTCGATCAGGGACGTACAGAGCGAGGAGGTGTTATGCGAACACACAGCCAGGCCCACGTAGGCGCTGACGGACATGGTGATATTGGTGGGTGTTCCAATCTGGGTCCAGGTGGTGCCGTTGCCGGAATAATAGGCCGTGAAGGTGTTGTTGGTGCGCGTCAGCCGCACCCAGTTGGGTGCGGTCTGTCCGGTGACACTGCTCGAGCTGCTCGCGCCGTTGTTGGTTGCCCGCCAGATGAACTCGATTCCGGTGCTTGTGACCGGCTCCACGTCGGCCAGCACCCGCCGGGAACCCGCTGCCAGCGTTTCGCGAATCATCACGGCCGCTTTGGCGTTGTTGGAAGTGTTTTGCACGCTGACGACGCGAGCGCGGATGTCGCAGTTGGTGCTGATCGGAACATAAACATAAACAAACTGGAACGCGTCGGCGTTGCCCCAGATGTCCGCACCGCCTCCGGAAATGGTGAATTGCCCGCCGCAGAACGAAGCGCTGCCGGCCGGACTGGGGCTGCCAATATCCGCACTTGTAAATTGCGGCGGCAGGCCCGTCAAGATGGCACTGACTTCAGCCGAGGGCAGGCTTTCGTTGCCGGCATTAGTGATCGTGACCACATAAAAATTGGTCTGGCAGGTTGCCGCGCTGGAGTCGGTGTAATTGGTCGCGCCGAGATTGGCGGCGAGGAGCGTATAGGGGCCGCCGCTCACCGCTGAACGTTTCACGTTGTAGCCAGTTACGCCATTGTTGGTGTTCCATTGCAACTGGACCTGGGAACCAACAACGCTGGCGGTCAGTCCCGACACAATGACTGTTGGCGAGGCGCTGACTTCCGCCGAATTGACACTGGTACCGTTTCCATTGGCCGTGACCACATAATAATACGTGGTCAGGATGGTGACGTTGCTGTCGGTGTAACCCAAATTCACACCTCCGATGTTTCCGGCAATGAGCGTGTAGGGGCCACCGCTGGTCGTCGCCCGCCACAGATTGTATGTGGTCGCACCCGGAACGACATCCCAACTGACCACCACCTGACTGTTTCCTGCGATGGCGGCCACGCCGGTGGGGGCGGCGGGAGCCGGCAAGGTGGCGGCTGCCGTGATGGTGATATTGGTCGGGGTCAAACCGGTTGCACTCGCGGCCAGGGTAATGGAGCCGGCCTGGTTGGTGGATTGGACAATGACCTCGGCCAGTCCGTTGAACGCCATGCGCTGGTTGCTCGCCTTGTCCGCCTCGTGTGAACTGGGGTTGCCGTTGCCCACGCCGATGATGGCACCGCCGCTGATCGTAAAGGTCACGTTATTGCTCGCACTGGGCACCACGCGGCCCAGCGAATCCAAGACAGCCACGGTCACGATGGACACGTCCCGGCCATCCGCCAGAATCGTGCTGCGGTCCGGCAGCAAGGCGATGGCAGCCGGTGTTCCAGTGGTCACCGCGGTGTTGGTGATGACGGCCACACCATTGTTATAGCCGATGGCTTGGAGCGTCCCCGCGGCGTAAGTCACGTTGTCCCATTCAACATGGCCCTGTACATTGAGCGTCTGCTTTCCCTGGCTGGCGCCGTTGACGAATAATTCCACCGCCTGGCAATTGCCATAGGCCCAGACGTTGATCGGTTGTCCTGGAGTCCAGTTCCAGTGTGGAAACACATGCAACACGGGTTTGAGTGTCCAGTTGGCTTGATAATAATAAAACAAATCCTTCGGGAACCCGCAGGTGTCCATCTGCCCAAAATGCGAGTTGATGCAGGGCCAGTTGTACGGCGTCGGCTCACCGCGATAATCAAATCCCGTCCAATTAAACCCACCTGAAGCCCATGGACGGGCAGTGTAAATTGGCCACCAAGTTTCTGCCGTCTCACCCCAAGTCACCGGGTCGGGCAAACCGCTCTGCGTGATAAAATCGTAGGAGGCCACGTAGCCATTGACCGTGTCGTTGGTGTAGATGCCGCGCGTCGTGACCGTGCTCCCCACTTCCGTCCCGATGATGGGCGCGGTCGGGTTACCGGGGTGGTAGGAGTCCAGGTTGCCCGGAATGTTGTAGTTGAGACCCTTCACGTCCAGCACGTACGCAAAGGTAACCCCTGACAATGAGCCGTTGATGGCCGCGGTGCATAGCCGCGTGGTATCCAATGAATGCACCAGGTTCTGCATCGCCTGGATGACGGCCGGGGCCAATGAACTGCCCTGCATGGTCCATTCTTCATTGCACAGCGACCAGCAAAAGACACTGGGATGGTTCCGGTCGCGCAGAACCATGCGTTGGAGCTGGCCCAATGATTCCGGATCCGAACCCATGCGCCGCGTTTCGTCCAGCACCAACATGCCCAACTGATCGCAGGCTTCAAGCAGTTCCTCCGTCGGCGTGTTGTGCGAGGTGCGATAAGCGTTGCACCCCATCTCCTTCAATTTCTCGATCCGGAAGTATTGCAGCCGGTCCGGCAGCGCCGAACCCACCCCCGCGTGGTCCTGGTGGTTGCACTGGCCCTGAATCTCCACATGCTGCCCGTTGATGAAGACACCGTTGGTGGAGTCGAATCGCACCGTGCGCACGCCGAAGGGAGTCTGATAAACGTCCGCTTGGGCGGTGGCATTGCTGACGGTGGAAATCAGATTGTAAAGATACGGTGTCTGTAGCGACCAAAGATTGGCATTCGCCACCGCCAGCGTCTGGGTCACGATCACCCCCTGGCCGATGGCCAGGTTGAGGTTCGAGGTGACCGCCGTCACCGCGTTGCTGTTGGCGTCGAGAAGGGTCGAAGTCAGGGTGCCATTGACCGTTGCGGAGCTGCTTTGATTGGTGACCGCAGTTTGCACGGTGATGGTGGCATTGGAACCCACCAGTGAAGTGGTCGCAACGTAAGTTCCCCAGTGTCCCACATGCACCGGGGCGGTTTTCTCCAGCCACACGTGACGATAAATCCCAGCCCCCTCGTAAAACCAGCCTTCAAACCGGCTGGCATCCACCCGCACCACCAGCACGTTGGTCCCCCCGGCGATCATGTTGCTCGTCACGTCAAACGATATGGGCGCGTACCCGCTGACGTCCCGCCCGATGCACCGCCCGTTCAACCAGATCAATGCGTTCCGATAAATCCCGTCAAATTCCAGCCACATCGTCTTGTTCGTATCCCCCGCCGGCAGGGTGAACGTGTGCCGATACCACGCAATCGTGTTCGTGCTGGTCGCGTTGTTGAACCCCGCCTTGTAGCCGTGATTTTGAGCCATGTTCGAATCGAAAGGCTGTTCCACCACCCAATCATGCGGCAGATTGAGCTGGCGCCAGGCACTGTCGTTGTAATTGGTTTGTACATACGAGACGTTTTCCCCGGCGTGGGTCGCCACCGGATCGGGTCGTGACGCCTCCAGTGTGACTTCTGCCGTAGGGTCTTGCAGCTTGGTCAGATCGCCGATCTCCGGATAACTCGTTACAGCGGTGGTCACGTCCACCGGATCTCCTATTTGAAACGTCCAACCCGCGTCCAGCAAGTCCCGCTCGCGGGCGGCCGCCGTGGACAACGAGGCGCCGGCCAATAGCCCCAAAATGCCCAGATAACCGATAAATTTCAAAGATTTGCCGTGGAATAAGGCGACTGACGATGTTCGTTGCATAGTGTTTACCTTCGTTTTTTGATAACAATCCTTCCCCTCAGTGAGAATATTCATGGGGGAATATAACACTTTTAGTTTATATGTCATCGCGGAATAGTCAAGGTGGATGTTTTATAATTAATTGAACTGCTGAAAGTAAGACAAACCGAACCGCCGGTTGTCATTGCAACCAGCCCCCGGCCAGAGCGATGACGGCGCGACCAGGCTGATCGCGCACAGGAAATCGTCGCTCTCAAGCCGCCAATGGCAGGCCGCGCCGGTTCCAATTATTGAGTGATGCGTAAAAATGGCTTTCGGTTGACACTGGCTTGAAAAACCGGGCTCTTTCCGTGCGAAAGCTTTCAAACCCGAATTCCGAAATTGCCGGGGCTGGCGGGTGGGACGAGGCCATGCCGGAGCGCGCCCGTCCCCGGGCGCAGCAACTGGCTTCATGCAAGCCACGGAACATTTTCCAATCGCCTGCCCAACCGACTTTGCTGCGGCCGGGACGGCCGCACTCCGCCAACGCGGAAATTCAACTGGTTCGCGCGGGCCGGTGGCTTTGCTGCCCCGCCGTTCATCCACTCGCCCCCAAAGGCAAGCCGCTTGTCCCAGAACGATTTGGCGGCAATTAGCAGAACTAGTCCGGACTATTCCGGGTATCCTGAAGCAGTAGCGAACATTGCAAGTCGTTGATTTGCAGGCACATTTTGCATGTTAAAATATGGCCAAAATAAAATAAAAAAGTATTGACACAGGGATGGGGATCATTTAGAGTAGAAATTGTCAGTGGTATTAAATGTTTAAAACCTTAAATCTAAATAAATCTATGAGAATAAAATTAATCGGTAGTGTAATAGCCGGCGCAGCGTTAGTCGTTGTGCAGGTACAAGCGCAGCTTGTAAACGGCAGCTTCGAGACGCTTACAGTTCCCGGAGTGAGCGTCAAAAACGGTTTCAACGGCACCGTTCCTGGCTGGACCGGCCCCACAGCGGCCAACTCAGGCGTGGATACGCCACTGGATATTAAGGCGCCGGGGGCTGAAGACGGGGTTAATGCGGCATTTTTTATGAATCAAGACGGGTATGCTGAACAAACATCGGGCACAGTAATTGGCGGGTCGGGCGGTTATGATCTCAACTTCTGGACAATGGACATTGATACCTACAATGGCACTTGGTCGGGAGCCGGAATTGGGGTGATCGCAGTCGAGGTTTATGCTGGAACTGACGCAACGCCCATCTATGGTGAAGTGGATTTCAATTTGGGTCCATCATCTAACGGTGCTACACCTGGGACATGGGTATATCAAGGGCTGCACATTAATGCGGCCGACATTCCGAATGCCGATATCGGGGAAAACCTCGGGATCAAGATCTGGAACAATTCAACTGATGTAGCGGGTTCATGGATTTATGTGGATAACGTGACCTTGGCGGTTCCCGAACCCGCTACTATGGCGTTGTTCGGTCTCGGCAGTCTAGCCTTGTTGGCTTTCCGCCGTCGCGCCTAATCAAACGGCATCTGGATTGATAAGTTTTAACGCACCGGAGGGAAGTTATTCCCTCCGGTTTTTTGTGCCCTGCACCGAGCTCTGGAGACCCCGTACCTTTGGGTTTGATTCAGGCGCAGTCTGTTTGACAAGCGCGGACTTCAGTCCGCTTCATCGTTTCATGTCTCGAGTCCGCGAAAAAGGCCTGAGCCGGGTGGGCTGGTTCAAGCTCAAGTGTAAACTCCGCGCTCCCTTTTCTTCAGGATTCGCGAAGCTGGGACGAACTGGCGTGATTTTGCCCTGTCTTTTGGTGTCTTGATGGTTTATTCAAGCTCGTGCCGGTGAATTGGTAACGCCTCAAAAGGAGCGCCGAATCAAGCCGGGGCCTCACCAATGCCGGGAGAAGAAGCGTTGCCGGGTAGTAGGGAAGGCATCCGAAAAACCATGACACCGCATTAGTCGTTCCCGAAGCAAATGAGATTATTTCTGTCAATTGGAGTCGCAATTCTGGCCGGAGTAGTGGGAATCCTACCGTGCGCTGCGGAGCCGCAGTGGCATCAGGAGGATGGCTTCAAATGGGCTGAACTCCAGGTGCCCAAAGAGGGGAAGCCGGGATTCACGCTGCTGCCGCCGGAGCAGACGGGGATCACCTTCACCAACCCACTGGATGAACACGCCATCGCCGCCAACCGGGGGCTGGCCAACGGCTCAGGGGTGGCAATAGGAGACATCTACAACGACGGGCTGCCGGCCATCTTCTTTTGCAGCTTGGACGGGCGATGCGCGTTGTACCAGAACCTGGGTGGGATGAAATTCAAGGATGTGACGGCAGGGTCGGGGATCGTGACAACGAACCTGATCTGCCGCGGGGCAGTGTTCGCGGATATCAACGGTGACGGCTGGCTGGATTTGTTGATCAGCACCACGGGGAACGGGGTGCTATGTTTCACCAACAAGGGGGACGGGACTTTCATCGAATGCAGTGAGTATGCCGGGACGCTCAGCAAATATGGCGCGATGACGATGGCGCTGGCCGATATTGATGGCCATGGCACACTCGATCTGTATGTGGGCAATAATCGCGTCGAGGATGCGCGGGATCGGGCGGAGTTTGACAAGCTCAGGGTGATCAAGGTGAACGGGCAGATGACCTTTGCCCCGCCGTTTAATGAGCGCTTCATGTTGAAATATCAGGATCGCATGGAATATGGCGAACCGGACATGATTTATCTCAACGATGGGAAGGGGCGTTTCACGCCATTGTCCTGGACCAACGGGGCGTTTTTGGACGAAAGTGGCAAACCGCTGACGGGTCCGCCACTGGATTGGGCACTGACAGCGGCGTTTCGGGATCTGAATGGCGACGGGGCGCCGGATATTTACGTCTGCAACGACTACTGGACGCCCGACCGGCTCTGGCTCAACGATGGGAAGGGTCATTTTCGGGCTGCCCCACCGTTGGCCTTGCGCCATACCAGCCTGGCTTCGATGGGCGTTGATTTTGCCGACATCGATCGGGACGGCCATGTGGATTTTTATGGCATGGACATGTTGGACCGGGACTGGCAGCGGCGCAAACGAGAGTCCATGCCCTCCATGGAGAGGCGATCGCCGCCCGGGACCATCGAGGATCGACCGCAGATTCCCCAGAACGTACTGTTTCACAACCGGGGCGACGGCACTTTTGAAGAGATTGCCGCCTATGCCGGCGTGACCACAACCGGCTGGTCGTGGCAACCCGTGTTCCTGGATGTGGACTTGGACGGTTACGAGGACATCATTGTTCCTACGGGCTACTTCCGTGACATCAATAATCTCAATGTTGCAGAGCAAGTCACGGCCCTCCGGCGGGCGGGCAAACTGGTTCCGCCGAAGCTTGGACCCGATGGCAAACCCGTGGCGCGATCACCCCAGGAAGAGAAGACGGAAGTGATCTATCAATCCAACCAGCTGGCCGAACCCTTGAAGACCCCGATTATCGGCTTCCGCAACCTGGGAAACTTGAAGTTTGAAGATGCGGGGCCAGCGTGGGGATTGACCAATCCGGCTCTGCATAACGCGATCGCCGTGGGAGATTTGGACAACGACGGCGGGCTGGATTTCGTGGTGAACATTCTGGGGAGCGCGGCGGGAGTCTATCACAACCACGGCTCCGCTCCGCGTGTTGCCGTCCGGTTGAAAGGCCTGGCCCCCAACACACAGGGCATTGGCGGAAAGATCAAATTGCTGGGCGGGGCGGTGCCGATGCAAAGCCAGGAGGTCGTTTGCGGCGGGTTCCATCTGTCGGGCTCGGATCCGGAGCGAGTGTTTGCGGCGGGCCGGAGCCAGAGCATGACGCTGGAGGTGACCTGGCGCAACGGCAAGCGGAGCGTGGTGCGGGATGTGAAGCCCAACCGGATTTACGAGGTGGATGAGGCGGGGGCCGCTCCTGCGGAACCGCAAGTGCCCATTGAGGAGGCGAAGCCCTTTTTCAAGGATGTCAGCGGGTTGATAGCCCACAAACACCACGAAGAATTTTTCAACGACTACGAACGGCAGCCCTTGTTGCCGTGGCAACTGAGCCAGGGTGGGCCGGGCATTGCGTGGGTCAACGTGCTGGGCGGCCATCGCGAGCAACTGGTGATCGGTTGCGGTCGAGGCGGCTGGTTGTGGGCTTACACTTACGACGGCCTGGGGGGAATGATCCACCTGCCGATCATCACTTTCCCCATGACGGAAGACGTGACCGGCATCGTGGGGTGGGTTGGCGGGGCGGGCGAGCGGGCTTTGGCACTGGGACGGGACAATTATGAAACCTCGAACAATCCATCCTCGGCCGCCGTGATCAGTTTTGTTCCGACGCTCAAGAAGCAAGATCTTCCACCAGCCAAAGCCAGCACTGGGCCATTGGCGGTGGCGGACGTCTATGGAGACGGGACCTTGGCCATGTTTGTGGGCGGGCGGGTGATTCCGGGGCGGTATCCGGAGGCGGCCGATTCAAAAATTTACCGGAACGTGGGAGGGCAACTGGTGTTGGATGAGGAAAACAGCCGGGTGTTGGAGAAGGTGGGGCTGGTGAACGGGGCGGTGTGGAGCGACCTGGATGGGGATGGCTATCCCGACCTGATTTTGGCGTGCGACTGGGGGCCGATCCGCGTGTTCAAGAACCAGGCTGGTCACCTGCATGAAATCACCAAGGAACTGGGATTGGACCGTTACACCGGCTGGTGGCACGGGGTGACGACGGGAGACATTGACGGGGACGGGCGCTTGGACATCATTGCCGGCAACTGGGGACTCAACAGTGAGTATCAAGCCAGCAGCAATCACCCGGTGCGGATGTATTACGGCGACTTCTCCGATCGTGGCGCGTTGGACCTGATTGAGGCGGTGTATGATCCGATGCGCGGAGTGGAGGTGCCGCGGCGGATGCGGGACGCGCTGGCCAGCGCCTATCCACCGCTGGTCGGCAAGTTTCCGACGCACAAGGCCTACTCCGAAGCGACGATGGAGCAGATACTGGCGGTATTGCCCAAACCGGCCGACCAGGTTCAGGCCACCACGCTCGCCTCGATGGTCTTTTTCAATCGCACCAATCACTTTGACGCGGTGGAACTGCCGTATGAAGCGCAAATCGCGCCGGCGTTTGCGGTGAACGTGGGGGATTTCGACGGGGATGGGAATGAGGACATTTTTCTGAGCCAGAATTTCTTTGATTTGGCGACGCGAATGATGCGGCCGGATGATGCCGGCTATCGGCAGGATGCGGGGCGCGGCCTGTGGTTGCGCGGCACTGGTGGGGGCAAGTTGGAAGCGGTTCCGGGGCAGAAGTCGGGCATCCTGGTGTACGGGGAGCAGCGCGGAGCGGCACTGTGCGACTTTGACGGGGACGGGCGGGTGGACTTGGCGGTGAGCCAGAACGGAGCGGAGACTAAACTGTACCAGAATGTGCTGGGCAAACCGGGCTTGCGGGTGCGGCTGGCGGGGCCGCCGGGGAATCCGGATGGAGTGGGCGCGACGCTGCGTCTGGTGTTTGGGGAGCGGATGGGAGCGGCGCGGGAGATTCATGGCGGTTCGGGCTACTGGTCACAGGACAGCGTGGTACAGGTTATGGGTTGCCCGGAAGCTCCGACCCAAATTTGGGTCCGCTGGCCCGGGGGCAAAACCACGACCAGCCCCATCCCGACTGGAGCCAAGGAGATCGCGGTGGACACCGACGGCAACCTGACCGTGAATAAGTGATCCGTCTGGAAATACGGCCGCATTGGACTGGGGATGTTGGGCAAAATCTGACATTGATTTAATGGTTTACAGAACATCGAATGAAAATTTTTTGGTCATGGGTTTTCATCATTGGATTTGTGGCGCTGGGGATTCCCCGGTGCGCTGCGGAGCCGCAGTGGCATCAGGAGAATAGCTTCAAATGGGCGGAACTCCAGGTGCCCAAAGAGGGCAAACCCGGCTTCACGCTGCTATCACCGGAGCAGACGGGGATCACCTTCACCAATCCACTGGATGAACACGCCATCGCCGCCAACCGGGTGCTGGCCAACGGCTCAGGGGTGGCAATAGGAGACATCTACAACGACGGGCTGCCAGCCATTTTCTTTTGCAGCCTGGACGGGCGATGCGCGTTGTACCAGAACCTGGGCGGGATGAAATTCAAGGATGTGACGGCAGGGTCGGGGATAGTGACAACGAACCTGATCTGCCGCGGGGCAGTGTTCGCGGATATCAACGGTGACGGCTGGCTGGATTTGTTGATCAGCACCCTGGGGAACGGGGTGCTATGTTTCACCAACAAGGGGGACGGGACTTTCATCGAATGCAGTGAGTATGCCGGGACGCTCAGCAAATACGACGCGGAGACGATGGCCCTGGCCGATATTGATGGCAATGGCACGCTGGACCTCTATGTGGCCGATTATCGCACCGATGATGCGCGGGATCGGGCGGAGTTTGACAAGCTCAAGGTGATCAAGGTGAACGGCGAGATGACCTTTGCCCCACCGTTTAATGAGCGCTTCGTATTGAAAGATGGGAATCGCATGGAATATGGCGAACCGGACATGATTTATCTCAACGATGGGAAGGGGCGTTTCACGCCATTATCCTGGACCAACGGGGCGTTTTTGGACGAAAGCGGCAAACCGCTGACGGGTCCGCCGCTGGATTGGAGCCAGACAGTGGCGTTTCGGGACCTGAACGGCGACGGCGCGCCGGACATCTATGTGTGCTCTGACGGTTGGACGCCCGACCGGCTCTGGCTCAACGATGGGAAGGGTCATTTTCGGGCTGCCCCACCGTTGGCCTTGCGCCATACCAGCCTGTTCTCAATGGGCGTTGATTTTGCCGACATCGATCGGGACGGCCATGTGGATTTTTGTGTCATGGACATGTTGGACCGGGACTGGCAGCGGCGCAAACGAGATTCCATGCCCTCCATGGAGAGGCGATCGCCGCCCGGGACCATCGAGGATCGACCGCAGATTCCCCAAACCGTGCTGTTTCACAATCGGGGCGACGGCACTTTTGAAGAGATCGCTGCCTATGCCGGCGTCACCGCTTCCGATTGGGCGTGGCAGGTTGCCTTCATTGACGTGGATCTGGACGGATACGAGGATATGATCATCCCTGCAGGTTTTGCACATGACGTAAACGATATGGATGCCATGGAGGAAGGGAGGGCCCTCCGGCGGGCGGGCAAACTGGTTCCGCCGAAGCTTGGATCCGATGGCAAACCCGTGGCGCGATCACCCCAGGAAGAGAGGGACGAAGAGAACTATCGCTCAATTATGCTGATCGAACCCTTTAAGACTCCGATTCTCGGCTTCCGCAACCTGGGAAACTTGAAGTTTGAAGATGCGGGGCCAGCGTGGGGGTTGACCAATCCGGCTCTGCATAACGCGATCGCCGTGGGAGATTTGGACAACGACGGCGGGCTGGATTTCGTGGTGAACATTCTGGGGAGCGCGGCGGGAGTCTATCACAACCACGGCTCCGCTCCGC
>Ga0224557_1000807_pt1 | contig 33318 bp, 28 predicted proteins | sample 714S31014metaG_FD_180677 | JGI IMG/M metagenome (GOLD analysis project Ga0224557, IMG submission 180677) | Peat soil microbial communities from Stordalen Mire, Sweden - 717 S3 10-14 | ecosystem: Environmental > Terrestrial > Soil > Wetlands > Peat | place: Sweden: Norrbotten County, Stordalen... | reverse complement strand
ATGCAACTCCTCGATACCGGTGGTCTTGGCGGTTTTGACGAGTCTCAATTTCGAACCGAAGAGCGGGTGCCAGGGATACTGCACTGTCACCTCATGGGTCCGATAGGTATTACGTGATTGGCTTGTATCTTCCGCACTTTTTCAGATTTGGCATCGCCGACGAAGTGCACGAGGCGAAAGCCGCCGACACCGCGCAAGGTAACGCGCTCGGAACGCTCGCCGCCGCCGTCGACAAGACGATCGTGCTCACCGGCACGCTGACTGGTGGCATGGCCTCCGACGTGTTCAACGTCCTGTATCGGATCGACCCCCGGCGCATGGTCTCCCAGGGCTATGAATACGGCGAAGCCGGCATTCGGAGTTTCACAGAAACGTACGGCGTGCTGGAGACCATCACTACGATCGAGCCCCAGGAGAACGCGTGCTCCAAAGCGAAGGTGACCAAGCGGGTGAAAGAGCGGCCCGGAGCGTCGCCGCTGCTCTTCGGCAGGTTTCTGATGGATATTGGGGCGTTCGTCTCGTTGGAGGACATCTCCGCCAATCTTCCGCCATACACCGAAGAGGTGGTCAGTATCCCGATGGACAAACCACTGGCCGAAGCATACGCGCAACTGGAGCAGGACATCGCAGAAGCTCTGCAGGAACACCGCGGCAATTCGTCGGTGATCAGCACGGCCCTCAATGCGTTGCTGCTGTATCCCGACCGGCCGTTTTCGATTGGACCGTTGTGGGGCGTTGCCTATGACGAGGAGACCAAACAGCGCGAGCGGTTCTTGATTGCGGACCCGCCAGATCTCGATGAGTCCGTCCTGTATGCGAAGGAGCGCAAGCTTGTCGAGATGGTTCAATCCGAAGTCAAGAATCGGCGGGCTGTTCAGATCTATGCTACCTACACTCAGAAGCGTGACGTAACGCGCCGGCTCGAATCAGTCCTGAACGCGGCTGGCATCAAATCGGCCGTGCTCACTACACAAACGCCACCGGAGGACAGAGAGGCGTGGTACGAGCGCCAGCTCAAGGCGGGCGTGCAAGCCTTCATCGGGCATCCACGCCTTGTTCAAACTGGGCTCGACTTGATCTTCTGCCCCGCAATCATCTGGTACCAGACCGGATACTCCACCTTCACGCTGAGGCAGGCCAGCCGCCGGAGTTGGCGCATCGGCCAAACCAAGCCTGTGACCGTGCGATTCCTCTGCTACGAAAACACAGCGCAGGTCGGGTGCCTTCGCCTCATGGGAAGGAAATTGCTGGTTTCGATGGCGATCGAGGGCAAATTCGCTGACAGCGGCCTGCAGGCGATGGATGATGGCGCCGATGTGCTCACCACGCTGGCACGCGAATTGGTGATGAACCAGGGCGTCGGCCAATCCGCCGACGAAATCTGGCGTGCTCTCCAGGCGCAACAACCGCAAGTCGAAACACCCGAGCCAATGGCGCCGGAACCAGTTGCGGAGCCGTCGCCAATCTCCGTGCCGCGCTCCATTCCCTCGCTGGTATTTGGGCAGGATGCGCCGGCGGCGGCCGCACGGCGGAGAATCGGCTCAGCACCTTCTTCTGATCAGCTCCCGCTGTTTTGATCTCGCCCAGCGCACGTTCAATCGAAGGCGGCGGCGATTGACTCTGGTCCAAACCTGGCGCGCACATCCGATCGGAGTGCGCGCCTTTGACAGACAAAATGGAGGTCTTTATGGCATGTCAAACTCCCCTGCCGCCATCCCTCACCCTTACGTCGGAGATGACGCTGTTTGAGTTGGACGAATCCCTGTCCCTGCTGATGGAATCCGCCACCGAGGCGGCGGCCGACAACAACGGCGAAATACCGGAAGAGTTGCGCCAGGCCCTACTCGACTACTGTGAGGCCTTCGGGGCGAAAGTGGATAATATTGCGAACTACATCAAGTCGCAAGAATTTGAAGCGCGGAATGCCAAGACCGAGATCGATCGCTTACAGTGCCGGCAGGCCGCGGCCGAGAACAAGGTTGAGCGACTGAAGGGCCTTCTCAAGTACTTCATGGAATCTCGCGGCCTGCGGTGCGTGAAGGGTCGGTTGAACACGATTTCGCTGCGGAAAAACAGCCAGGACTCGCTGGTTGTGGATGGCGCCGATAAGGTCCCGCCAGAGTATTGTTGTGTCTCAATCACACTTCCGGTTCCCGAATTGGAGGAGTTGCTGCGACATCTTCCGGAGGAACATAACCTGCGGGCACGCCTGACGGCGGACAGCAACGGATTGGTGACGAGGGAGCCGGACAACAGCAGGCTCAGAACTGCGCTCGCTTCCGGCGTGCCTGTCCATGGAGCCGAACTTCGCCGTGGTCACCACATCCGGCTGACATAGGGTTTCGGTGGCAGGGCGTGATCTTTCATGCCCTCACGAACAGATATTCCGAGTATCTTTCCCCCCTCGCCAAACCTGAAGGCCCTCATGCTGCCCTCTCTGGGCGAATACTGGTTCGCCGAATCTCAATCGTCCCAATAGTGCGGAACGTCGCCCGCGACACCGGCACGGAGCACTAACGCGCACCGGCCGGTCCGCACAGACCGCGCGCGCTGAATACCGTGGCTGTCGGTCTCGCGCTCGCCGGCACCCTGTCTGGGCCACATTTGCCCGGCCGCGGAATCTGTGGGGCCTTTTTGGCAGCTCGCAGAACTTGCCTTAAAACCGACACAAGAGATCGCACCGCGAACGCGCAGCCAATTTCGCGCCGGTCTTCCAAAAAGGAGAATAGAAATGTTTACAGCCGCATGCAGATTCGTTCGCCCACCCGTGGCGTTCTTAGCCCTGTGGGCCACCATCAACATGTTCGCAACCTCCGTAGCGCTGGCCAAAGAGCCGTCAGTAGAGATGCCAAGCGCTCCATCTGTTCACGCGAGCGCCGAGCCGACCCAGCCCATCGCGGCGCTGGCGGACTCAACAATACCGAGCCCGTGCGCCGCAAAGAGCCAACGCCGAACGGAGCGTCGCAGTCCCTACGTCTACACGGCGCAGGACTTCACCCCAATGACCAGAGATGGTTGTCAGTTTAGAAGGGCGGAGTTACTCGGCACGGACGGGCCTAATGGTGGGTGGTGCTGGCGGATCACCACTGCGTGTGATCAATACCTCCAGGGGGATTGCTGGTATACCTCGGCCTCAGTCGTTCAAGTCCCGGCGCTGAAATCAATAGTGGCGACGCGCTGATTCCGAACAAGCCCCGCCCAAGAGGGTGGGGCTTTCCGATTCCCTGCGCGGCCGCGTACTTGAGGAAGGCCAAACAGTCGCAGCAGGTGTCAATGGTCCACCGTACCCAGGATCGCGCCGGCCCCCGCATTGCGGGTATCAGGCGGGTGAGCGTTCCCGCGTCGGTCCTCCAATTTCAAGGCCGTGCGGCAGCCGACAACGGCGAGACGTCCAATTGGCGTGAGCCGGACTTCACAAGACGGATCCGGAGAATTTACTGCAACACCCAGCGAATCAATCGGTTGCGGGAGAAAGTGCCCTATCCTTCAGCATATGGGATTTCGCAACAGCTATTGCGAAGCTCCCGGCTGCGCCGTCCTGCCAAGGTATCGCCCCCTAGGCATTGGGAAGATCGTCGAACAGAATCGGGCGCAGGATCAACTCGCAGGCACCATCGACCGTGACTTCTTTACCCCCGCACTGCAGAACGACATCGCCTGCCGTCCCTAAAGACACCGTCAGCACTATGGTCGACACTTCCGGGCTATAGGTCGCTGTAATGGTTGCCGGTGGGTGATACTGCAGAGTGACCCGGTCCTTCTCCTGTGCTGCCGTGCCGGCCAACTGGGTTTCGCGTTTCAGAAAGGGTTCGCACGGCTTCGACTTGTCATCATAGATGGTATTCGGCCGAGCGGCGGTCGCTGGGTAAAGGTCGTGATACGCTATCTGCGCCTCTTTCACCCTGCCCTGTAAGGCCGTCCAAAACAGCTCGCCCCCGTCGATCACCGCTTTCTTCTTTCGCTCCGCTTCCGCCCGCTCGTGCGCCAGTCTAAGAAACCACTCCATAGATTTATTTGTTATACTACTTTCGATTTCCATGATCAACCCGCTGAAACGCCGGGGCAAGATCTTCTTTCCGATGCATGGCGTTTCCATGCCGGTCGTGGACGCCGACACCGGCCTGAAAGACGCCATCGCGCAAGTGCGTCGCTCCAAAGAAAAGGGCGTGATCGTCCGTACCGGCAAGGACTTCCATCTCCACACCGTCACCGGGCTCACTAGGGCTTTCGGAACCGGCAACGCCATAAAGCTCCGCGATCTCGCCGGATACCCAATTTACTTGGGCAACCGGACCACTATTGCGGGATCCAAGCCGAAACGTTTCATTTCTTCGGAGGCTCTGGTCCACGATCTCAGACTTTCCGGAAAGAAATTCGGGCTTCTTTCCGCGCCAACCCACCGAGCCAAGCGGGCGACCGTGTACTACCTCGGCGGTGACCGCGTGCAATACGCGGAGCCAGAGCCGAAAGATCGCTGCCCGCGCTGTCGGAAGTTCCCGTGCGAGTGCTAGCGTGCGTCCCGCATGATTGCCAACATTGACAACGTCCGAACGGCTGGCCCCGGCAGGCTCGCTTTTGATGTTCTCACCGACGTCGACGGTGCCGACGAATGCATCAACCTGACGTTGGGTGACCAGCAAATCTCGATCCATGCGAGAGCTGGACCTAACTCCATGTCTGAGTATGTCATCGAGCACGGACAACGCGGTATCCACCTAGTCACGTTGAGTGCGGAATTGAGCGGCACCCATTCGACTCCGGTCTCGCTCAACTTCTCGGAACCCGCCCCCAAGGACATCATTTTCTGCCAGAAGTGCCAGGAGTGGCACAAGCGGGGCAAGCCATGCTGACCGCCCTGCTCGATTCCATCCGCTCACAGTTCGGCTCCAAGAGTTATTGGCTCGGCAGCATGATGCCCCTCATTCTCTTTCTCGCTGCCAACGCTTCAATGGCATACCCCCATTGCGCGTGGATCGGCACACTTTTGACCCAGGCGGACACGTGGGACCAGAAGACGTTTAGGTATTCCGTCGCCCTCCTCATCTTGCTCGCGCTGGCGTACTTTCTTTCCACCCTCAGCTCCGTACTCCTGCGGATGCTGGAAGGCAGAATCGGCCCCCTGTCGTTGTGCTCGTCGTGGCTTTGCCGCGCCCAGTGGAAGAAACTCCGCGGACTGGACCGGCAATACGAGGAGGCTGTCGACGCGCGCGAGACCGTCCGCAAAGCGAAAGACGTCTGGAAAGCTACCCTGCAAAGCTCCCGGCGCGCAGGGCGGGAACAGCCGTCACTGGCGCCCGAGGATCAGAAATCTTGGTCCGCGAAACCCGTCGGCATGAAAATCGATAAAATCCGCCGTTTGCAGTCCGGTTGCCATAACCTGACATTTGACACGCTGGACCAAGCTGTCGCGCTCCTCGCCGTCGAACTCGCCGCCCATCGGACCGGACGCACTGGCGTCCTTGCGGACGCCCTCACCGACCTTCAGTTTGCCATCCAGTACGCGATGGACCGGCGCGAGTTCGATATCCGCCACCTTCTCCAACGGCGCCAGGTGAATTACCCCGGCATCCGTCCCCTCGCCGAAGACCAGCCGGAAGGACCCGTCGCCAACAATATCTTGGCCCCCACCACCATGGGCAACATAGGCCGGACGATCGGCACATACTCGCTGGCGCGCTACTATATGGACCTCGACATTTTCTGGACCCGCCTTCAGAATTCCCTACAGAAGGATGCCAAGGATTACTATGCTGTCCTGCAGGACAGCAAAGTGCAAGTCGATACCATGGTTGCGCTGTTCTGGTTGTCGGTGGTGTTTACGCTTTTCTGGACCGCCACCCTGTGCTTCGTGTTTCGCGATGCAACCGCTTGGCAATTCCTTACCGCCGGGACCGTGGGCACAGTCTGCGCAATTATTTTCTATTTGTTGGCGTGCGAAAGCTACCGCGTGTTCGCCGACGTCATGCGCAGTGCCGTAGACCTTTTCCGGTTCCAGGTTCTGCAAGCGCTTCATCTGTCGATTCCCGCCGATTCCAACGACGAAAAGGCACTGTGGCTGCGTCTGGGCGGCGCCACTGGGTTTCTCGATGTTGAGGACTTCCAATACAAACAGTCAATGACGTGACGAAGCTGTTTCAGACCGTGTGCTTGGCTCTCCCGGAGAAATGGAGAACTTGGTCTAACTCCGCGGGCTTCTTTCTCCTGGTGCACGTGAGAACTATGTTTCTACTCGGCTGGGCCATTCTCCTGGCGGTCGGCGGCTACATCATCCACGAGCGCGTACCGGTCAAGCCAGCGCCAGGCCACGCCGGTGCGGCGGCGGCAACGGGAACGCCGCCGGCGCATTGGACCGCCGCGCACGATTTGCCCCTCAACTGGCGCATTGAGGAGCCGGACATCGTTTCCGCTGGGGCTCTCGACCTCAAGCCTCTGTCGGGAAAGTATCTCCACCGGCCGATCGCCAAGGGCCAGCCCATCGTACCTTCGGATCTGGAGGCCGAACCCAGTGTGCCCGACAGCGGAGCGACGCTGCTGTACCTGCTGCCGCTCGCCGCCGGCGATGAGAGGGCGTTGAACGCCGGCAGCCACATCGACCTCTTCGACGGTGCGATCGTCGTAGTGGGCAGAGCCGGAGTGGCCGCTGTGCGTTGCAAGACAACCTGTGAGGCGATCGTGCAAGTCTCGCCGCTCGATCAGGAGCGGTTGAGAAACTCCGACCCCAAGAAGCTGGAGTGGGTATTGCGCAAATAACATGGAGAGGACTAATGACAAATCCATCATGGCGGGAAATCAAATGGGCCAAGGTTCCGGCCAAACCGGACGGACTATGGACAGTAGTTCTGGAACACATCTCCGGCCCGCGGCTGCTGCGCGTTTCCGTTAAAGACAAGGATGAGAAGAATGCCGAGGTGCCTGTCAAGTGGCGGCCCAGCAAGACCGAAGAATGCGGAGCCAACGGCATTCCGAAAGACCCCTCCAACCCTCCTAGCACCGCCGCCACCCTGATCGCTTCCGCGCCTTACGGCGCGCTGGTAGGAAAACTCGGGGGGAGCACGGCCGACCTCCCCGAGACCGGCGCCAGCGGCCCCTACAGCGGCCGCAAAGCCTTCACCGCCGGAGCGTACTGCGTGGTGACTCTTGCCGCGAGCGATGGAGGCCCGCTCTTTTTGACCATGAATGATGCCCCCGCATCCTTCACCGCCCACTCCGGCGAACTCACGGTCTTCATCGAAGAGGCCCCCCTTTAACCTGCAAGCCCTTAGGCATATACTAAATGGGACCCGGGAGTCCAAGAAGGAAATCCCGTTTCAAAGTCAAGGGAAAGGAGAAAGGCGAAAATGGGCACACCGTCAAGTCCGGCGCTGGCGTCATCCCAATACCACGGCGTGGTTCATTACCAGGCCGGCTACTGCTTTCTGGAAATCCCCAATCTGCCGGCCTGGGCCCTGCTCATGTACGATCCGGCGCATAACCAGCCCTTCGACGCTAACATCGCGGCAGGCACGATGACAAACATGGCGCAGCATTACCAGGAAGGCGACAGCGCGACTCTGTCCGGCGTTATCATCGAGCAAGAGGCGCTGGGCGAATCGAGACCGGTTCTCCATCTGGATTAGTGGAGTCAGCATGCGAATCTACGTCATTCTTGCCCCTGTGGTCCTGGCTGCAACGCTTTTCGCTCAGCCCGCTAGCGACACCGCGAGGATGCCGGAAACAGCCAAACCTCTTCACACGCCGGGCATGCTCGTCGCGCCTCCTAAGGTGTACGACGATTTCTATCTCCAGGCGCTGCTCTCCAGTCTTCAAAGCCAGCTTGCGAGCTTGCATGCCGTCGATCAGGCTACCGTGCTGAGCCACATCGGGAACGTGCAAGGGGGCGAGATGCGCCAGCTAGGGGTAGCCGTTGGCGCTTCCGGTCCGCCTACACTGGGCGCCAGCACGTTCACACCTGCCTCAGGGGTGGACGCCTCTACGGCCTCCACCACGCCTGGAACCACTACCACACTGAGTTCGGTCACACCGGCTGCTCCTACGCCCCCCGCTCCCACTTTGGCCTTGCCGTCCCCCAGCCAGTCCTCACTGGACACGCTGAACGAATCCATGCAATTGGCTTATGAAATTGCCAATCTCCGGCTGCTGCTCGATGGTGCACTAAGCGACCGCCTGCAGACCGGCAATCGTGGGTTGAAGACCACCTATACGCTGGGCTTTCCCATCACGATTGAAGCTCCCGAGAATTCCGACAATAAGATTCTTAAGGACAGCATCGCAGAGATCAGCGTCAGTATCTACGCGCCCAAGGCCGCCGAAGCCTCCGAAGCACCCTCGATTGTGACACTGCTGCCTCGCGAGCGCACTTACAACGTCGCCAGCCTGGTGGACCATTCCTTCATGGCCAGCGTGGGCGCGGTTATCGGAGGCGTGTTCAATGTCGGCGGCGGCATTCTCTGGGGCAAGAAGAAGTTCTACCTGGTTCAGCAACAGGAGACTGTCGCGCTCGAACGTCCGAATCGCTGTCCGCCTAGAGGGGCTGGTGGCGACGACTGCGAGGAGACCCGCGTCGCCAGCTTCGCCTGGCAAATCCACCCGGTGCTTGGCAAGCACTACGTTCGGCCCGGAACCAGTCAAAACTTCGTTCAATTCTCCGTGCCCTCTAAGGTGATCGCCTCGGCCGACGAGTTGTTCGCGACCGCCTGTGTCGAGATTGGCTGGCGCCATACCTACGACAATGGAAATCGGAGCGCGGACCAATTGACCAACGAAAAGGAGTTCTGCTATCCGATCGGCAATTACCAAACCGCTCCCCAGCCGGGCAGCGTCCTGGTGACCGACATCGGCCAAGGCCTCGTCTCTGTCGAAGTTCACGGGACATTCCTGCCCGGCGTCACGGTCCGCATCGGTAAGACCGTGCTTGATCCAGCAACGGTGACTGTCTCTGCCGCGGACCATTCGCTGACATTCACCGCCGCTGCAAAGGACATCGCTGCGGCTGGCGGCGCCAGTCTGATTGGTAGGGATGGCCAGAGTCATCCGCTGCTGTCCAAATTGGGCCTTCAACCGCCAGCGGCCAAGCCGGTGGAGATTGACGCGGCGAAGTTGGTAATCGCCCCCGTTTCCGATGCCCTCTCTGAGGTGAGAATACCGTTCACGCCTCCTTCGGGTCTCAATATTCAGTGCGGCGACGACAATCCGAAAACCACCGTGAACCCATGGATCGTCATCATCGGCGACAAGATCTTCGGGCTCCGCGATGCGCCATTCCGCGCCAGCTCCGTGAACCAACGAACTCTGCTGGCACCTACCGAGCTTCTGCGAAGCGCGCCAGCCGTCATACTGCGGCGCCTGCTTTGGCCCGACCAATACTTCGTCAGTCGGGTCGATCTGGATTTTTCGCACATTATGGCGGTCTCCAAGGTGAGCATCCTCTCCTCCGAGGACGGTCTGAAGCTATCTTTATTGGGCACGGGGCTCGACCAAGCGTCGTTGCTCTATCCGAATCGGAAAGACTGCAAGCCAGATTGCAAGCTCGACCCGGCCGGACCCACCTTCGCCATTGCGACGCTACCGAAACCGCCCACGCCGGCCAAAGAGGCCAAGGATGCTCCTGCGCCATTTGACCCCAGTAAGGATGTCAAGCAGCTCGTCCTCTGCCGCAAGGATCCTAAGAACGTAGACGGGTGCGACGCGCAGTATCCCCCGGTTGTGGTGGACGTGCCGAAGGCGGACGCGGCGAAGATTCCAAAACCCGCTCTTGAGAAAGCCTCGGCGGCGGTTGGGGCTTCCCAGGTTTCCATCCCCGGCACTGGTTTGGACCAGATCATCGCTGTCAGGTACGGGAAAATGCCTCTCGACTTTCGAATCGTTGTCGACAAATCCGCCGAGAAGAAGACAGCACTCGTCCTGACTTTGCCACGCGAGATATATTCCGCTGCAGGAATCTACACTCTCACTGTCACACTCGCAGACACGACCGTGGCAGCTTACGCGTTGACGATCGAAACAAAATAAATAAGACCGAGCTTACTGATCGCCAAGCCCCCAATGCAGTTGCCGCCGGGTGCCCAGCCGGCGCTTCGCGGCGAATCGTTGGGCTGTGCCGGGCTGCGATTCGCTCGGACAAAGGGCGGTTGCAAAGGGGAACAATGTCTGGTTATCGGGCTACTGCTGTTCCTCCAGGTTCAGGGCTTCCGGGCTTCCGAACACCCTGAAACCCTGAAATGACTCCATCGTTAGGTTCCCGCGTGTTCGTATGGGAGCGCGGTGGCCTCCGCTGATTAGTGCTTCATATGGCCACATAAACGTCGGGCCGCTCCGGAACGCGCCGGATTCCTCTCGGGAACAGCCTTAACCCGATAGATCTCGTGAAAAACGCGTTCCCTGAAAACGGGCCGTTCTGTAGAAAGGCCACTTGGGCAAAACGCCAGCCCGTGAAACTGGAACCGGCTGGTGCATGGCCGCCTGCGACTACCCTCTGGATGGGTCGCCCAACGCTCTACTGATGATCCAGTCATCGGTATTTCGTCCCGGTTGACCGCCGGCCCCTCAGGCAGCGTCAAGAACTTCGGCCGCACGCCTCGCTTGTTGGTCGATTGCCGTGTTCAATGCGGGTGGATCTACATCCATCTCCAGATCTGGTAAGACACCCTGCCCTTCGAGGCATTTGCCGTTGGACGTGTACCAACCGAAGACGGGCACGCGTAACCAGTACCCGGCTCCGACTCTCTGGTTCACAGCTCCGAGGACATTGCCGGCGGTCTTGGTGCCGACGATCGTCGCCAGACGGTTTTCTGAGGCGAAGCTCGCGAGCATCTCGGCTGCGCTGTTGGTCCATTCGTTCACGAGAATGGCGACTCTGCCGTGAAACGGCTGGGGCCCTAGCCCTTGGGTAAGGAGCATGACGGACTTGTCGCGAAGGGCGAAACGGGCGAGGGCGAACATGAACTGGCGTGTCGTTTGCGGCATCGGAACACGCGGCAGGGAGTCTCGGGTGTACCCTCTGCGGAGGCGGGTCGGCGTCAGGCTGTGGCCGATCGGGATCCGACCGGCGCACAGGTAACTCGCGAGACGGGCGAACCCCAAACTGCCGCCGATGTTCCCGCGCAGATCAATGATGAGCCGGTCGCAGCCTTGGCTTCTGAGATCCCGAATTGCAAGGTCGAGTGCGTTCGCGAAGCTGATTCCTGTGGGACCAGGGAAGAAGGGGATCTTGAGAAGCCCGGTTTTGGGAGCAGCGACTCTATGAATCGGACTCTTGGGTTCGACGATAGGCGGCCGGTCTTTGGTGCCCTTTTTGAATGGAATGCTGACGGTGATTTCGCGTGGGTTTTCACCCAGCGCGCTTGAGATGGCAATCTTGTGCGTTTCGCCGATTCTGAATGGGGGCATCGCTGGAGGCGCGTAGGGAGTCCCGTCGACGGCGACCAACATATCGCCCGGCTTGATGCCAGCAAGGTGCGCTGGACCATCTTCGAAGACATCCAGGAAGTGCCAGCGTTGCTGACCAGCAGGCCCAAAGGCGCGGACGGTTGCATTGATCGAGTGTTGCGGCAGAAGGCGGTTGGTCTGCTCGTGGTAGAAGACAGTATGGCTGCTGCCAAGTTCCGCCAAGGCCTTGCGTACCCCATCCTCGAACTCCTCGATGTCTACACCGAGCAGGGAAGGCGATCGCTCGTCAAACCGCTTGGCCCACTCGCCGTAGTTCACGCCTCCCACATTGAAGTGCTGCTTGAGAATGCACTTCTTGACCGAAGCCAGGATTTGAGTGCGCTGCTTTGGACCTAGAGTGGTGGTTGTCATGTTGGTTTTAGTCATGATGTGCAACGGGCAGGTTGGCTGCGCCTTCCAATGTGAAACCCGCCCAATAATATGGAACCGCCGCGGCGCCGTACTGCCGCAACATGTCGCGTTTCGCGGCAGTAAGCGCCGCCGCAACCGTCTCATGCGCCGCCAGGTGCTTGTAGAACTGCTTCATCAGGAAGAGCGAAAAGGTGTCATCAATCGACCAAAGGGTTGAGACCACGCTCCGCGCGCCTGCCAGCAAGAACGCACTCGACAACGCGGCAATTCCCTCCTCTCCTTCAATTGGTCCCACAGCCGTATCGCAGGCCGAGAGAATGACGAGATCGGAATTCAGCCGCAGTTGCACAATTTCAGAAGCCTGAAGAGAACCGTCTTCGCCGGCGGCCGGGTCGCTCAATAAGACCAGCGCCGAGTGGTTTCGCTCCGTTGTGCTGGCATAGCCGTGTACTGCGAGGTGGATGATTCGGTATTGCGAATTGGCAGCGCTCTTGAAGGCCGATTCGGTAGCGCGCGATCCGATCAAGAGGAGGTTGCCAGCGCCGGGCAAGGCGGCGTCCGCGGCAATGACTTCGTCCTTTGATGCGGGCAGGTCACTCAGCGCTTCCGGCTCATAGCCACGGGTGACACTGGCATGCTTCAGTTCGGTGGGACTGTACGGAACGCCGCCCACCGCCAATAGGGCGCGCGCCGCTGACGTTGGAGAATGTCTCTGCGACGTGAGCAGATAGAAACTGGTCGCCGACGGCTCGTAAATCACCGTGTGGGTTTCGGCGACGTACCGACCTCCGTTATCGATGAACCCATCGAACGGTACAAGATGCAGCGGGCCATCACGAACCACGACGAGTTGCCCCTTCCGCATCGCCGTCGGGACTGGCGCAAGAAGCGCATCATACAAGGCGCGCGCTTCCATTTTGGCCGGTGCCTTGGCCTTCACTGCCTTCAGATATGCCGTAATCAGGGGATCGATGCTTTTCTTGGCCGCGAGCGGCACGCTGCGAACGTCCGTTCTTGAAATGACGAGGCAATACGAGCGGGGATCAGCTAGCACGTATTCCAAAATGACCGATGAGGGATTGAGACTGTGCTGGACTTGTTCCATGCCGACCGGGTCGTGCGACTGCGCCTTCAGAATATTGATCTCGGGAGTAATCCAGCGGGCCTGCTCCACCAGGAAGATCTGGTCACGAATCTGGCGAACCTCGCTGGTTGATCGCGCGCCAGCCAACTTGAGGCGCAGTTCGGAAATTGCTCGTTGGTCCTTCTTCGCCTGCTCGGGAGCGACGGAACCCGCCATAAGCAGGTCGGTCGTCACACGGCCTCTGACCTGCTCAATGATCGAGTAGGCCTTAGCAGGATCGTTGAATCGATCCGCGACCAGCGCAAAATGTTGCGAGTATAGGTCGCCGGATGCCTTGATGACGGCTGTTTTCTCGAGGACGCTGGAATAGTCGCCAATCAGTGCATCGACGAATGTCGAGGCGCGATCAAAAACGCGATCCGCCTCATCATAGTTGCCTTCTTTGGTATCAAGCATGGCCACGGTGAGCAGTCGCCGTGGGACCGACCATGTGTCGCCGCTTTCCTGAGTAGAAATCGCAGCCAGATTTGCAAACTCGGTCGCCTTCTCCAGTTCGCCGCGGTCCCGGTAGATGTCTGACGCCTGGGCCTGCGCATCCGCGAGTTCTCTGATAAAACCGCCGGATTTGGACAATGCCATCACTTGTTGGAGAGCGCGTAGTGCCGCCGCGTCGTCGTGTCGCTGCTTCGCAATGTTTGCTTCGAGCGTCAACACAATGGCCTGGGCCTGAGGATGGTGTCGCTGCTGCGCCTGTGCCAGAATCTCATCGGCCAACTTCTGGGCAGCGCTTGCCTGGTTCACGTCGATCAAGTTTTCCAAAAGCGCTTCCTTGGTGAAGAACGGGTACTCAGTGTCTGGAGTCGTGCTGGCGATCTTGAGGGCATTGTTGAAGTACGTCGTCGCGTCTTCGTTCGCGTGCGACTCGCGAAGGCCGATCCCAAGCATGGTTAAGAAAACGACCTGTGCGGCACCATCACCGTTCTTGGTTGCCTCGGCAAAGGCGCGGGCGACGTTCTTTCCGGCAGTATTCAGATCGCCGTTGTAGAAGGCGGCCACACCAAGCTGAGCGAGCGCGCGATACTGCCATTTGTTGTTGCCCATTTCCGCTGCGAGCTTCTGCACCTCCTCCCAATCCTCACGCATTGCACGGGCGTCGATTTCGCCGTCAATGTCGCCCTTGACGATCAGACAGAAGAGACGAAGTTGTTTGTCCGTTTGCAGCAGGGGATTCTTTTCCAATTCCGAAGCGATCTGCGCAGAAGTTGCGGGCAGGACTAGTTGGTCGATGGTCGAACGGATCTTGCCAAGCTTGGCATACAAGGCGTTCCGCTCGTCGCCGGCAGCGAGGAACAGTTTCTCAGCCTCGGCAAAATCCTCGCCGGCGTCGTCCCAGTTGTAGAGATCGGCGTAGTGGAGGGCATGATCCAGGCGTTCCTGCGCAGAACGGCGGTCCTGTGGGCGCAGTGGCAATGATCCAACGGTCGTCAAGAACAACACGGAGAATAGAGTTAATCGAATCATTAGGTTCACTCCAAGACCAGCGGGTAAAGGCGCACGGATGAGTTCCGTGATTGAATGGCGACGTTATAGCGGCCAGCCGGAACATCGCGCAGGTCGGTCCTAATCTTCAGGGCCTCGGCTGTCCCGTCCCAGGTAGCGGTGCCAGTTGCCTCGGCGACGGATTCATTGGTGCTCGTCCGGAACTGCACAGTGAAGCCTCCGTCTTCGGTACCGATTGGCAACATTATGGTGAGGTCGAGCCGCGCCCGGGTTAAATGGGGGGGCTCAGTGGGCCGCGGTCGCGGCTGATCTGAGCGGTCAGCCGTCCAGCTCCTGTAGTCCAGCGTCGCGATGAGCACAGGCGCGGACACCTGTTTGGCAATGGGCTCCTTGTAGTTTGGGCCTTTCGCCGGGCCGTGTAGCCAGAGGAATCCGAGCACGAGCAGCACCACACAACCCAACATCGCGGTACCAGCATTGCGAATCCGCAAGCGTTGCCGTTGGCGATTGTACTGCTCGAAGCAGGGAGCACACGTTGCGATGTGATCGACGACGTCGACAAGGCCTGGGAAGTTAAGACGCCGCCGAACGGCGGCCTCGACTGCGCTGGGATCTGGACAGCCGATGCGCTCGGGGTTCGCGGAGTTCTCCCTGAGGGCCGCGCCGGCTATTTTGATGAGCCGTCTTTCGACCCGCCGGGCCGGAAGATCGCGTTTCGGTTCGTCGCTCATCAATCTGACTCCTCGGAGTGACCGGCGCCTTTTGCCTTGCCATTAAGCAACTTCGCACGCACCTTGGCTAGTTCGTAATAGAACTGAGATCTGGCCTGCTTTCCCGATAAGTGGAACACCAGTCCAATCTCCTCCCAGGAGAAACCCAGAATCCGGAAGTTGAGCATGTGACGGCATTGATCGGGCAGTTGGTCGATCAGGATTTGCAAACACAGCTCCCATACCATGGCTGCCTCCCAGTCCGGTGCCGTCAGGTGATGGTTCCGCTCCAACTCGCGGAGGAGACCTTCATACGTGACGCGGTTTTCCTTCCGGAATTGCTCACGCACTTGATTGCGAAATGCGGCGGCGAAATAGCCCGGAAGATTGCGCTTGACGCTCGGTTCGTCGTGCAGCCGATTGGAGACCTTAAGCGCTACTCTCTCCACAAGCTGTGCGGCGCAGGCGGGATCGTGCAGTTCCTGTCGGACAAGCTGGTATGCCCACGGCCAAAGCCGTTCGGCCTCCGCTATAACACGTGGGTCGATTGGCCGGCCCTGTGAATCCCGAGCCCTTATCCAAAGTGGGGGCAGATGCTCGGCTGGCGTCCGCCGCGGGTCGTGTTGAGGCTCCCCCATAATCAAGGCAGTTGTGCGATAGAACCAGTCGCCACCAGAGGGTGGGTGGCACTGCTAACGAGCGACAGCATCCTCTACTTTAAATAACCATTGGCGCGGCAGAAATGCTGAAAGAAAACTGTAGATATTTTCGGCATTATGGCGGAATCGATTGTAAAACTTCGCCATTTCAGTGCGTGATCGACTGCGACCGTACGGCATATCACATTTAGCGGTCCTGCAGATTGGCGCAACACGAGATTGAGATGCGCCTGCGCGGCGAAATGATTCCGCGGATGCATTTGTGATTTAAATCCTAAAACGATAGAAACAGCATTCAGCATTTCTCCTCGCAGAATACTTATTCAAATATAGGCGGACCACAAAGCAGATCAGAGCGGAGTCTTGGCACACCTCGTCGCGGTACCGGACGCTCGTTGTGGAGGGAAGGATGCACGCTCAGGAGGGAGCACAGTCGAAACGGAGTTCGGCGGATGAGTGTCAGCCAGATCGCCCACCGAAGAAACGCGGCGATCTCGCTGCGAAGCTCAATCCCCTACTGAAGCCGCGGCTCTCGCCGGGCCAGCCCGGCCGGCCAAAGGGCGCGAGCAACTACGAATGGACTCCCGAGACCGACAGACTGCTTGGTGATTTGTGCGCAAAATGGGGCGCCGCCAAGGCGAAGAACATCATCGGCCGTAAGCTGCAGGAAGGCCGACCTCCTACTGAGGCCGCACCCAGACCGGACAGCGTGCGCAAAGCCGTTGAGCGCCGCATGGCTAAGTTAGGAATCTCCACAGGACAAAAGCGAAGGAAGCCGGAAGGGAGAAAGGTAAAACGGTGGACAGAAGCTCAGACCACCGCGCTGCTAGGTGCCCTCGGAGCGGATGCAACTATCGAATCAATCGCGCTCCGCACGGGGCACACCGTGAAATCTGTCTGCGCGAAGCTTGCGCGCCTCGACTATAGTGTGCACGAAATTCATGGGTTTGCGGCTTTTACGGCTAACAGTCTTGCGGCCCTTCTTGGTGTTGCACCGCGGCGGATTAGGCGTTGGAAGGAGCGAGGCTGGCTCGAAACGAAGGACCGCAGAATAACTGAAAAGTGCCTTGGAAGGTTCCTGCGGGCACATCCAGATCGAATTCCGTTTAACAGCCTCCGACGGGAGGACCAGGTTTATCTTGTCGATCTTGGATTTCCGAGTCCCGAAGCGACAACCTTCAAAAAGAACGTCCGAGACATTCTGGATGGTATCGGTAGGCAAAGAAAGCCGCGCCGCCCGGTTCGAAGGAGTAGCGCCGGCGCAATGGACTTCGGCCAGGGCGCGGAGACCCCGGGTGACGATGACGAGGCAACGTTCATTGTTGGGACTTCCGGCTGAAATCCAAAAGCCGCCGCCGCCGCTCCCTACTCTTCGAAGTGCGCGTCAGCAGCCTTTCGCCACTCCTCAAAGGTAGGCAGGTGATCCGGATATTCGGCGGGCCAGGCCTCGTGACAATGCAGTGCATAGCTCCGCATCGCCGGATATGCGGGGTAGTGGGTGACGTGGAAACTCAAAGCTGCGAGCAATTGTTTCTGGTCGGCAATTGCGAGCACGTGATCGAGCGCCCAATCGTTAAGAGCGCGAACAGCCGCCTTGGATCCGAGGGCAGAAGAAAAGCTGAATCCACTGTACCTATCGGCCAACTCCTTGGAGACGAGCGCGGAGGTCGGCCCTTCGATATCGAGCACCAATTCCATCCACAAGGAAAACGTGATCAAGTCCGAAAAGCTGTGGAGCAACTTGTTCCATTCCGCATCAGATATCCTCCGGACAGCGTCAAGAACCTCCTGCGCTGGACTAGCGGAATTTGACAGCCGGGCCACGGCCGCAACTTCACACTGCCATTGCGCGAATGGGGGAAACTGTTTCGGGGTCGCAGCACGCCACTGCTGGTCGATGTCTTCCCAGTGTGACCACGCCTTCATCGAACGCAGCGACATCGAAGAATAATAGCGGACCGCATCCAACCAGCCGGCCCGCTTTGCAACGACAAAAATGTTTGTCTCCACCCACCGGCTGACATCCTGCCAAATCCGTGCGCCCGGACCATCCCCATTCTTCGCATCTGCCGCGACGTCCCGACGGGCACGGCCCAGGAGGCGAGGCGTTCTGGACCGCATCTCCTGCTCGACCACGGCGGGGATGCTCCCGGCAGTCTCGACGACGGCGCGCGACCACAGAGCGAAGACCTGCCAGTCGGTGTATTCGTCGGCGGCTTCGGCCAAGCGCTTCCAGGGGACTAGCTTACCCTGCTCCAAGGCGCAGCGTTCTGTCTGCTGGCGAACTCGGTCCATGATTTCGCCGCGTTGATTCTGCTTCACTGGCATGACGATCGGTGCCGAATCGTCTTATTCTGCATCAAAATGCATTCGAGATGCTCGGCCGGTCCATGGCCGACTGGCGAGCGGCACCGCCATGCGAAGTTCTCGATGAGTCGCGTCGAGGGCACGTTTTGATTTTGCGCTTGACACGATATAGGCCAAAAAGGAAGTAGACCGGAATGTTGCTCCATGGCAAAAGCGCGAAAACCGGCTGGATGAAGGAACTGACGGGGTGTTGGAGAGAATTGTTGTTCTGGATGCTCCCGCTGCCGGCTTTCGGAGCGCTTGGGTCGATGCGCCCTCGTAGACAAATCGCCGGGCTAATTGAGACCTGCGCCTTCCGGCTGGTCGCGATTTCCTCTGCTGGCAAGCTGAAAAGCCTCGGACTGGAATTCGCGAGTTGGAATCGAATCGGCAGGAGGGCCGCCGCGGCATGCGTCGCTGCTGGCCTTGTTGCGGGCGGTTCCATTGTGGTTGTCGCAAGCCTTTCGCACCAACTCCTCGGAACCAGGAGTGGGTGGAACGAAGCAGCACAGGCTATCACGCTAGGGCCGGTGCTGGAGGAGGTGATCTTCAGGGGCTATCTATTGACCGCTGCTCTTCTGCTTACCCGACGTCTGTCCCCGTCGAGTTCGGTGGCATCGTCAGTCCTGGGCGTAGCCGCGGCCTTCTCGATCGCGCATCTCACGACAGCCGGCACCACCGCGCTCCAACTCTGCTGCATTCTGCTGACCGGCTGTCTGTACGGCTGTATCCGACTCCAGTACCGGTCGACTGCGGCAGCGGCTCTCGCCCATGGCGCCTATAACCTGGCACTCTACCTCAGCTACTGGACAGGCATTTCGCACTGACGCACGCGTTCTCAACGGAATCTCCGCTGTCGGCCGTGATGCGGAGTATCGTGGCTGTCCACGAACATGCTGATTTCCCCTGGAGCGCGGCAGGCAGTTTGAGAAGCGTATCGCCGGGTTGCGCGGCCCCCCCCACGAACAGGACGGCCATCGATTGGATTGCCGGCACCGCTGCTGGGGCATACACTGAAGAGTCTCAGCAAGTTATATGAGCCTGCCAACCGTCTTTTCAACCTGCCGTCCCCGAGCCGACGTGCTCGCCGGGACTATCCGCGACGACGAGTTCATGGCGGATCTCTCCAGGGTCGTCAACGGCACCGCGACCGCCGACTACCTCGACCCGATCACGTTCTTTGCCAAGAGCTACCCCACCCGCGGCATGAAGGAGCTGCTCAAGGCTGTTTGCCTGCGGCTATCAGGCCGCGGGGGCGAGGTGTCCTCCATCATCCGGCTGGGGACACAGTACGGCGGTGGTAAAACCCACTCCCTCATCGCCCTGGTGCACGCCGTCCGCGGAATGAAAGGCGTTCCAACACCCGAAACCTTTGTCGATCCCGCGATTCTCCCGACTGGGACCATTCGCATTGCGGCCCTCGACGGAGAGAACGCCGACCCCGCCAATGGACTCACGCTGGAGGCAGGACTGCTCGCCCGCTCGCTCTGGGGCGAGATGGCTTACCGCCTGGCCGGTCGCGCCGGCTACGAGCGGGTTCGGGTCAGCGACGAAAAACATATCGCACCGGGCGCGGACACCATCCGAGAGCTTTTCGGTGGCCAGCCCACGCTGATCCTGCTTGACGAGATCTCCGTCTACCTCCGCAAGGTGGAACGCGCGTTTCCGGATGCGTCCAAGCAGTTCGCCGCCTTCATTCACGACCTCTTCAAGGCCGTGGCCTCCACGCCACAGGTCGCGCTCGTCTACACCCTCGCCGTCGGCAAGGACGACAAAGCCGGCGACGCATATAAAGATGAGAATGAGCGCGCCGCCGCCGCCATGTCCGAAGCGGAAAGCGTCGCCGTGCGAAGCACCACGCCGCTGAACCCGACCGAGGAAGACGAGACGCCCAACGTTCTACGTGCGCGCCTCTTTGAAACCGTGGACCTCGACGCTGCAAAGTCGGTGATCGCCGCATACTCCCAGGTTTGGAGTTCCAACCGGGATGCGCTGCCCGCCGATGCTGCCGACCCGGAACTCCGCGACCGGTTCGCCCGCAGCTATCCGCTCCATCCCAAGCTGCTTGAAATGCTGACCGAGAAAACCTCGTCGCTCAGTACGTTCCAGCGGACACGCGGCATGCTGCGGTTGTTAGCACGCACGATTCACCACCTCTGGAGAATTCAGCCGCCGGACGCGGCTTCGATCCACACGCACCACATGGACCCGGCCTTCGAGCCGATCCGCACCGAGATCAACGTCAAACTCGGCCAAGGCCAGTATGCTCCAGCGGTCAAATCCGATGTCGCCGCCGTTGCGGGTGACGAGCCCGCTCTCGCACAGCGCATCGATGCCCAGAAGTACCCCGGCCTGCCTCCGGTAACGGCCTATGTGGCTCGCACGATCTTCTGGCACACGCTGGCTTACGATTCCGCCAGGGGAATCACCGCCGAGCAATTGAAGCTGTCCGTGTGTTCGCCCGCGCTGGAACCGTCATTCATCGAGCAGGCGCGCGTGCAGTTCGTCACCGATTCCATCTATCTGGACGACCGCCCAGGTGCCCCTCTGCGCTTCATGGTGGAGCCGAATCTCACCATGATCATCCGCCGAATCATGCGGGACATCGACGCTGCCGAAGTTCGCTCCGAACTTGCCGAGCGCATCCGCCAGTTGTTCAGCCTGCCTCGCGGGGAATTCAATGCTGTGCTTTCCCCTGCCGGTCCGTACGAAGTGCCCGACGAAGTCGGCGACGGTCGGCCCTTGCTCGTGGTGATGAGTCACGAATCGACTGCGGTACCTCCCGATCTGCGCCAGCCGCCGCCCGACATCGCCGAGATCTTCGAGTACAAGGGGGCGGATCGCAAGATCCGCGAACTCAAGAACAACCTCGTCTTCGTCGCGGCCGACGAGCGCACCATTCCGAACATGCGCGAGCTGGTGCGCCGCCGACTCGCCCTCGGCTTGCTTCTGAAGCCGGAACATCAGCGCGAACTCGCCGACTACCAGCAGGGTAAGGTCAAGGCCGAATACGAGAAGCTGAAGCTGGATGTGGCCATGGCGATTCTCCAATGCTACCGCCACCTCTTCTACCCTTCGAGTTCGCGGATGACCGGTGCCCAGCTCGATCTGGGGTACACCATCATCGAACTTTCTGGCGCGGGCGATACACCGGGCAATGGCCAGCACCAGGTGGAACGGGTTCTGCACGATCAGAAGAAACTGCTCGACGGCGGCGACATTCCGGATTCGCCGCCCTTCGTGCGCGACCAGACCGGCCTCCGGGTGAAGGGAGAAATGACCACCGCACAGATACGGACCGAGTACCGTCGCGCGCCGAAGCTCTCCATCCTACTGCACGATACGCCGTTGTTCGAATGCATCCGTAACGGCATCGATCAGGGAGTGTTCATATATCGCGAGGGGTCGCAAGTGTGGGGACCCGGCGATCCGCGGCCCGTCATCCACATCAGCGACAACCACTTCCTACACACCGTCAAAGACGCGGAAGATAAAAAGCTGTGGCCGCGCGCGGAACCGCTGGGAATCCGTTTCCAGGCCAATCCCACCACCATCGAGCGGGGTGGGTCTTCCGAATTGGTGGTCAGCGTCAAAGGCGGCGTCCCGCCCTACGCCTACACATCGAATGAACCACAGCTTGCGGCCACTGCAAGCGATCAGGCGACGCAGCAGCTTCGCGTGCGGCCGGAGCAGTCGATGACCTACACCGTCGAGGTCACGGACAGCCGTGGCCAGCGGCAACAAGCCATGGCCGTGGTGACCATCCGGGAGAAATCGGGCGAGATCCAGCCGCCGGTATTGCCCGGATTCAAGCCCGCAGAGCCACCGCCGCCGGAACTCACCGCGCAGGGGCCGCTCGCCCAGGCGCTGTCCGATCTGTGGGACAAGGTGCGCAAGGCCAAGGTGGACAGCATCGCGAGTCTCACCGTGCGCCTGTTCGAAGCCGGCGCCACGTGGAAGGTGCATCAGGCCATGGCGACGCTCCAGGAGGCGGATGTCACGTGCCATTTCGAAGTTGGCATCGAAGCGGACGGTATTGTCGAATTCGAGGTAAACTTCACGGGTCGAGTGGATAAGGCAAACGCAGTGAAATCGTTCCTCGATCCGCAGATTCGGAACGCGGTTGAGACAGACTTTAAGGCCAGCTACAGCCTGGCTTTCAAGCAGCCGCTGTCGCTGAAGGACAGCAGCGCCGACGCTTTCTCCAAGAAACTGACGCAGTATGGGGGTGGCGAGGCCTTTGTCGAGGCGGTCGCCGGAAAGGTATAGATGAAGCCCCTGTATGAACTGCGCATGATCGTCGAATCGACGAGCGTGTGGCGCCTGGAGATCTGGCAGGCGACCTCGCCCGCCACCCCGCGACTGAAAACGCCGGAGCACGTGGCCACCATTCAGGGACCGGGCTTGCGTATCGCCGAGAACCGCCTATTGAAGCGGTTGGCTCGGGAGAAGATCGTGCTCGGCTCGCTGAAGCCGGGAAAGTCGAAACGGTGGCCGCTCGATGAAGAGGTGGCGCTCACGTTGGGATTGCTGTTTCGCGTGCTGGCGCCGATGAAGAACCTGGACCGCATCCGCCAGGTGGCCGAGGGAGTGGAGAAAATGTCGCGCGAGGAGGCGGGTTACTGGCTCGGCATGGCGCTGCACCGTGAGTACCCGCGGCGAGTGCTCGCGTCGTTAAGGATACTGCTGACAACGCCATGAGCAAGAGACGATTGATCGAGGACTGGCTGCCAATTGCGGCGTTAAGCGAGGAATGTGTCCGCGAGCGGCGGTCGATGACTGCACTTCCGCCAACATATTACCTGCATGTGTGGTTTGCACGGCGGCCGCTCGTTGCGAGCCGTGCGGCAATTCTGGGCTGCCAGCTACCGGCAGACTCCGACCGCGGCAAGTTCTTACACGATCTAGGAATCCATGGCGATCCGGTGAAGACGAAGGAGAGGATTGCTCGGGCCAAGATCACCGGTGAAGATCTTGGTTCTGATCCATACGGCTACCCGCGGGCATTCCAGTTCCTGCCGCCAGCGGATGGGAAGCGCTCGAGCGTTCTTGACCCCACTGCGGGTGGTGGCAGTATTCCATTCGAGGCTGTCCGGTTGAATTCGGAGACAATCGCGAACGATCTCAACCCAGTTGCTGCCTTGTTGCTGAGGACAACCGTCGAGCTTCCGTTGCAGTTCGGCGCTGATCTGCTGCGACGATTTGGGGAACTCGCGGCGGAATTCATTCAGCGCGCAACGCCCCACTTTGTCGGCATTTTTCCTAAAGAGCCCGCCGGTGTGTTTACCGTGGATGGCTATCTCTGGGCACGGACTGTCACCTGCCCGTACTGCGGCGGGGTCGTGCCGTTGTCGCCGAACTGGAAGCTCGATAGCTCCGGGCAAATTGGAGTGCGGCTGGTTCCGGAAAACGGCCGCATACGCTTTGACATCGTCGACCGCGAAGCAGATCACTCACCAGGCACGGTGAAAGGCGGGGACGGTACGTGTCCTTTCCCCGATTGCCGCCGGAGCATCGATGGCGACGAGATCAAAGCACAAGCTCAGGCTGGACGGATGGGCCACCAGCTTTACTGTGTCGTCTACAAAGAGCGCCGGATCAAAGGCTACACCAAGAACGGCAGCCCGAAACTCGAAAAAGTCCGTGCCTTTCGCGCACCTCGCCCGGAGGATGACGTAGAAGCCCTGGTTCAACAGAAGATCGCCGAGAAAATGCCGCTTTGGCAAGCGCGCAATATAGTTCCGGATGAGGAGATCGACGCACTCTCGAACTACGACCGCGGTCATCGGCTCTACGGGATCAGTAAGTGGACGCAGATGTTTTCAGCGCGACAGTTGTATGGGCATTGTATCAGCGTTGAGATATTCCAAGACATGCTGAATGAGGTCGCCCGTACCGACCTGGATCGGGCCGCGATGACGTACCTCGGGCTATCGATTGACAAACTGCTGAATTACAACGCCATCGCAGTGCGATGGATTCCGCAACGCGAAGTCATCGCGAGTGTCTTCGATCGCCACAATTTCGCGTTCTACTGGAGCTACACGGAGATCGCTCCTGCTATCACCGGACTCGGATACGACTGGGCAGTCGAACAGACGGGAAAAGCACTACGTGAGCTGACCGAGCTTCTGGGCCAATCCTCCGATGGACGACTCGAGTTCGCCTCCCCTCGGCCAAAGCCACCAGTTCGCATCACCTGCGCCTCGGCCGACGCGCTCCCACTCGCAGATTCGTCCGTTGACTGCGTCGTGATGGACCCACCGTATTACGACAACGTCATGTACGCAGAGCTGTCCGACTTCTTCTATGTGTGGCTCAAGCGAACGGCGGGCTTGCTCTATCCGGAGTTGTTTACGTCCCATCTCACGGACAAAGACCGTGAAGCCGTCGCCAATGCCGCAAAGTTCGCAGGGCAAAAGGGCGGCGCGAAGAACCTTGCCGGCCGCGATTATCAGCGCCGTATGGCATCCATCTTTAAGGAACAACGCCGCGTCCTGAAGCCCGACGGCATCATGACCGTGATGTTCACCCACAAAGCAGCAGGTGCGTGGGATGCACTGGCCAGCGGCCTGATCGAGGCAGGATTCACCATTACTGCATCCTGGCCAGTCAACACTGAGGCTGAAGGCAGCCTGCACATCCGCGAGAAGTCCGCGGCGCGTTCCACCATCTTCCTCGTCTGCCGTGTTCGTGAAAGCGTTCCGGCGAACTCGGAATCGCGGTACTGGGAGGAAGTGGAGCCTACGGTCCGCCAAGCTGTCCGCGCGAAAGTGAAGGAGTTCCAGGAAGCCGGTATCGGCGGCATCGATCTTTATCTCGCCTGCTTCGGACCGGCATTGCAGGTGTTTACCGAGGCGTGGCCGCTCACGCGCGGCACGGCGCGTCCGCAGCCGAAGACTAAGCAGCGCGACCTGTTCGAAGAGTTCGACCCGTACGCCGTCCGGCCGGAGGACGCGCTCGAAGCTGCTAGGCGAGAGGTGAAGCAGTGGCGCATGGAGCAACTGGCCACAGTGAAACGCCAGCACCATCTGGACGCGCTGACCGAGTGGTACGTGCTCGCCTGGGATGCATTCCGTGCACCACGCTTCCCCGCCGATGAAGCTCTGAAACTGGCTCGCGTCGTCGGGCTCGACTTCGATCAGGACGTAAAGAAGAAGGTCTGCGAAGTGAAGGGCGATGATGTGATTCTGTGGGATAGCATCACGCGCCACCGCAAGGGCAGCCTCGGGCACGTCAGCGAAGAGTGTATGCTCGACACGCTGCACTGGGCGGCGAAGACAGGACGCGAACAGAACACCGGCGCCGCACAGAGCTTAATCGACAGTGCACATCTGATCGGGGACCCGACTTTGCTGACCGCGCTTGAGGCACTGCTCAACGTGCTGCCGCCAGTAGTTCCGTCAGGGGGCAAGAAGAAACCTGACGCCAATCTCGCGGGCGCTGCGAACGACTTCGAAGCGCTGGAGCGCTTGCGCAAGCTGGCATTCACTGAAACGGTGCCGGCGCCGAAGATTCCGGAACAGATCCCGCTCGAACTTGCGGATGGGGCAGACGGCCAGGAGGAGGACGCTTAACGTACAGATGTCCGCCAACCTGAACCCTGAAAAGGCGCTGATCTTCCGTATCGTTCACCGCGACGGTCTACCGTGGATCTTCGAGAATGGTCTGCACGCCAAGAATGGAGAAATGTTCGATCCGCAGTATCGGAACATTGGTAACCCGGACCTGATTGACCGGCGTTCCCGGCGCGTGGTTCCCATCCCACCCGACGGTACGCTGAGCGACTACATACCCTTCTACTTCACGCCGTTTTCTATCATGATGTACAACATCAATACCGGCTATGGAGGCATCAAGCATGTGCCGAACGATGAAATTGCGATACTGGTTTCGTCGCTGCATCGCGTGAAGAAGCTCGATATACCTTTTGTATTCACGAATCAGCACGCGTATCCGGCCGCGGCGGAGTTTTTCAGCGATCTGTCGGATCTCGATCGCATCGATTGGCCCCTGCTACAGAGCCGGAACTTTAAACACGACCCCGATGACCCGGGAAAAAAGGAACGTTATCAGGCCGAGGCTCTGATCTGGAAGCACCTGCCACTCGATGCCTTGCTCGGTGTATGCTGCTATAACAAGGCAGCGAGTGCATGGATTCAGTCCGAGACCGCTCGGCGGCAGCTTCAGATTCAAATCAATACGCAACCTGGCTGGTACTTTTAAATGATTGAGTTTCGTCAAGGAAATTTGCTGCAAGCGCCGGTGGAGGCCCTTGTGAACACCGTTAACACCGTCGGCGTGATGGGCAAGGGTATTGCCCTGATGTTCAAGGAGGCGTTTCCCGACAATTTCCGCGCTTACGAGGAGGCCTGCAAGCGCAAGGAAATCCGGGTCGGACGCATGTTCGTCACAGAAAACCTTGCCCTGGAAGGCCCGCATTGGCTGATCAACTTCCCCAGCAAGAAGCACTGGCGCCAACCGTCGAAGCTGGAATGGATCGTCGAGGGACTGAAGGATCTTCGGCGTGTGATCGAAGAGAAGAAGATCGGATCGATCGCGCTGCCGCCTCTCGGGTGTGGGAACGGCGGGCTCGACTGGAGCGACGTGCGCCCGGAGATCGAGAGGGCTCTGGGGGCGTTGGAATCAGTGGAGGTTGTGGTATTTGAACCAACCGAGAAGTACCAGAATGTGGCGAAGCCTACCGGAGTGGCGAAACTGACTCCGGCCCGCGCGCTGGTGGCGGAAATGGTGCGGCGGTACTGGGTGTTGGGTATCGAATGCACCTATCTGGAAGTTCAGAAGCTCTGTTGGTTCCTGGAACGCACGATTCATCAACTGGGCATCGACGACCCGCTGGATTTGCGATTCTCCGCCGACAAATATGGGCCATACTCGGACCGCCTTCGGCATCTGCTGAACGGTCTGGATGGCAGCTACCTGCACTGCGACAAACGATTGAGCGACGCCGGCCCCTCGGATACCATCTGGTTTGACGAGGAGCGCCGGGCGTTCCTCGATCTCTATCTGAAGCAGAACGAGCAGCGCCCGTTGCAGGAGGTGCTGGATCGCACCGCCGCATTGATTGACGGGTTCGAATCGCCGCTTGGCATGGAACTGCTGGCAACGGTGGATTGGCTAATCCAGCGCGAACAGTGTGAGGCGAGCCTCCCCGCAATTCGGGAAGGATTGGCGCGGTGGCCCGCAGGTCCGGACGCGGCCGAACGCAAGTTGCGGCTTTTCAATGACCGCTTGATCGGGTTGGCGCTGGAACGGTTGAACGCGTGATTGGCGCGGACCCGGAAGGCCGCGCGGCCGGGATCGCCGAACCAATGGCACTGCTAACGCAACAAGAGTGGCGCACCAGCTATCGTCACGAAGATGGCGATCTGATCGAGTTGTTCTACAACCCGGCCCTTGCCTGCGCCGTTCAGTACGACCGCATGACCGGTTACTTTTCCGCCGATGCGCTGGCGCTCGCCGCGCGCGGGATTGCAGCGCTCATCACCAACGACGGCCGCATGCGGCTGATCGTTGGTTGCACACTCCAGCAACCCGAGCAGGACGCCATCGGCGAGGGATACGACTGGCGAGCGCGGCTCGAAACGCACCTTCTTGCCGCTGATTTGACGCCCCCGGACGAGGAAGCAGGCCGCGGTCTGGAAATGCTCGCCTGGATGGTGGCGCAGGGACATTTGGATGTGAAGGTGGCTGTGCCCGTCGATCCCGACGGACGGCCCGCCCACGCGCCGGGGTTGTATCACGAGAAGGTTGGCATTCTGACCGATGCCGAGGGCAATCGGCTGAGCTTTTCCGGTTCGATCAACGAGACGGCTGGTGGCTGGGTAAACAACCGGGAGAGCTTCCATGTTCACTGTGGCTGGTTCGGCGGCCGGGAGACCGCCCATCTGGATGACGAGGTAGATGCATTCGCGCGTCTCTGGGAAGGGCGCGCGCGGTCGGTGAAGGTGTTCGATTTCCCCGAGGCGGCGAGGAAGAAATTGCTGGAATTCCTACCCAGGGACGACCGCTTCGTTACGCCACCCAGCCGCAGGGCCATTCAGGAACCGGAGACCCGCAAGCTGCTGGCCGATGAGTTCCGGCGCATTGTCTGGACGTTTATCCATGAGGCGCCGCGCCTCGCGCACGGGCTGCGCGTGGGCGAGATGACCAGTGCCGTCACGCCCTGGCAGCACCAGGTGCGCACGTACACGCGGTTCCTGGCCGAGTGGCCTAGCCGCGTGCTGATTGCCGACGAAGTCGGACTCGGCAAGACGATTTCCGCGGGCCTGATCCTCCGGCAAGCGATCCTGAGCGGCTTGGCGAAGCGGGTCCTCATCCTGACGCCCAAGAGCGTGCAGATACAGTGGCAGAACGAACTGTACGAGAAGTTCAATCTGAACGTCCCGATCTACGACGGGGCGTCACTGCTGTGGAAGCCGGTGCATGGCGGCCGGAGTGCTGTCGAGAAGCCCGTTGCCCGCGACGGGTGGCAGACGGAGCCGGTAGTGCTGGTGTCCAGTTTCCTGATGCGGCGAGCCGACCGGCAGCGAGAACTGCTCGATGCCGCCGATTGGGATCTCCTCATATTGGACGAAGCACACCACGCACGGCGGCGCGGGGCCGGGAGCACCCAGGAGAAAGGACCGAACGCGCTGCTGGGGCTGATGCGGAAGTTGCAGGCGAAATGTGGCTCGCTGCTTCTGCTGACGGCAACTCCTATGCAAGTGCATCCGGTCGAGTTGTGGGATCTGATGGATTTGCTCGGATTGCCGGATGAGTGGCACCGGGACGACGGCATCTTCCTGCGGTATTTCCAATGCGCGTCGGGCAACCCCTCTCCCGAGGATCTGGAGTACATGGCGTCGCTATTCCGCTCGACTGAGGCGACCTTCGGGGAGATAGCGGACGCCGAAGCGGCTCAGATCCTGCCGGGTGTTTCCGCACTGAAGCGCAAGAAGGTGCTGCGCGCGCTACGGGATGTGAGTGCGATCCCGCGCAAGACCTTGGACGCGGATACCCGTCGCGCTGCCACGCGGTTGTTGCAGGCGGCGAGCCCGCTGCGTCACCGCATGGTCAGGAACACGCGCGAATTGCTGCGGCGCTACAATCTTCCAGTCCCGAAGCGTGATCCGCGTGAAGTCGTGGTGGAGATGACCTCGGCGGAAAGTGCGATCTATACCGCCGTGGAGGATTTCATCGGCGATGTGTACCGGGGCGCGCCCCCGGAGAAGCGCTCGGCGGTTGGTTTCGTAATGACTGTGTATCGACGTCGGCTGGCGTCGAGTTTCGAAGCGCTGAAACGGACTCTCAACGGGCGGCTAATGCGGTCGGGAGGCATCACCGAGGAAGACGCTTCGCAGGATGAAACGTCGGACGAGGTGATGTCCGGCGAGGAAGTGGCCTGCCTTGTAGCGGAGGCGCCGGAGGCGATTGACGAACGGGAGCGGATCAACGATCTGCTGCGGCGAATTGCGCAGTTGGGCACGGATAGCAAGGCGCGCCGGCTCAAGGTCGAGTTGGAGGCATGTCTCGCCGATGGATTCGACTCCATGATCGTGTTTACGCAATACACCGACACGATGGAGTACCTCCGCGATTACCTTGCAGATCAGATGCCCGGAATGCCGGTGGCCTGCTATTCCGGCAAGGGCGGCGCGTGGCGCGATGCAAGCGGCCAATGGGTGCCATGCTCGAAGGAGGAAATCAAACGCAGGCTCCGGGACCGGCAGGTGCGGTTGCTGGTGTGTACGGATGCCGCCGGGGAAGGTTTGAACCTTCAGTTCGCTGGCGTATTGGTGAACTACGATTTGCCATGGAATCCCATGAAGGTGGAGCAGCGAATCGGACGTATTGACCGTCTAGGCCAGGAGCGTCCGGTGATTCGAGTCCTGAGCTTTGCCTACAAAGACACCGTGGAGCAAGACGTATTTTTCACCGTTGGAAACCGCATCAATCTGTTTCAGGGAATCGTGGGGCGGCTCCAGCCTATTCTGTCCCGCTTGCCGCGCCGGTTCGAAGAGCTGGCACTGCTCGACCGGGAGGCGCGAGAGACGGCGCGTCAACGATTTCTTGCGGACCTCGAACAACAGGTGAGGGATGCAGACGAAGGCGGTTTCGATATCGATGTGACGGTGGAGGGCTCGCTGGATTTGCCTGCGCTTCCCGAACCGGCTCTGACGCTCCGCGACCTCGACCGCGCGATCCAGATTGCACGCGCGCGGCCGCCCGAGGTGGACTTCCGGCCACTCGATCCCGGATCGTACGGGATTGGGCTGCCGGGCGGCGAGCTCATGCGGGTTACGACCGACGCGGAAGTATTCGAGTTTTCATCGGACAACTTCCAGTTGTTCTCTCCTGGCGGCGACGCATTCGGCGCGTTCTGTGTGGATGGCGCCGGCGGAGGCGCAGATGGCCGGGGAATCGCATGGATGGTCCAGCGTCCCGGCGCCGACGCGGAGTTCGTAGTGGCGACCCGATTCGGGCCGCGGACCGTGGGGAGTTTTGAGGAACTCCTGGCGGCGCTGGATGTTGTTGGGGAGCCCTGCGAATTCCCGCTGACGGACTGGCCCGGCGTGTCCGTTTCGCTGATCGCCTGAATTCGCAATCATTGTTAGCAACCTGCCGGCGTGCTCGACGCTAGAGTATCCGCTACCGAATCGGAGTAGAGAATCGGCGGTCTGGACTCGAATCTGAAAATCGCCCCGAGGGCGTGCGCCAGATCGCAGTCACATTGCAGGATTCCAGGTATTCGATATGCGAATCCCCCGGCCGTTCTGGCAACAGTACAGCCAAGGTCGGATGCCGCAAATAGCATCTGCGGTAATCGAACAGTTGCCCCACAGCGGTTCGTAGAACCACGCGATTCATGCTTGCCTTCGCCTCAATCAACCGCCAAAAGCTGCGATCAAACAGGTCAGTATGCAGTCCCTGGTTACGGAGGTAGTGATGCCCGAACCGTTCCGGCTGGCGCATCCAAGCGACGTACGCTGTAACCAACACAGCTTCCGGTGCATTCCTCGGTAGCCCCGGTATGCCCCCACGATAGGGCGCGAATGGAATTGCGCTGCTGCCTGAACCATCATCAACCAGGTAGTTGCCGTCGCCGGTACTATCAGTAACCAATACAGGCCGCCATGTTTTCGGATTGAAGTACCGAAATTGACCGATGGCGTACCAGCGGCATTTCAATTGAAGCGGCCGATCATTTGGCGGCGTCCGAAGTGTCTTCGGCTTCGCCAATACCAGGTAGCCGGTCTGGCTACGAGTACCGTTTGCGAGGGTTACCGGCTGGGGGCCCTCGACCGACTCGCACTCGAAAATCCGGGTGACGTTGCCATTCTTTTGAACGACAGCCACTAGGCCACCCCGCTGCCGAAGCTGGTGTGGTCTGCCGTGGAGGGGCACCCCACCCAACCGCGCAATGCGGCTTATGCTCCCAGGTGCATCGGACCACCTTATCGCCAGAGCGAGCCTTTGCGCAGCCATAGTGCCAATTGAAGCACGAAACGCCGGGGTTCGTAATGACGGCGTCTGAGCTCCAGCGAGCGCTGCGCCGTTACCTCTGGCCAGTCGGGCGGGCCGCCTGGCTCACCCTCGTGGCATGACCAGGTGATTCAGCACTATGATTAGCGGTATGGCGAAGGCGCCGCTCGGCATCCTCGACGTGCTCTCCCTCAGGGGCTACGATGCGAATCGCTCCGCGAAGCTGGTTACGTCACAAAGATTCCAGGTACGACGTGCACGACCTGTTGCGTCGGGGCTGGTTCGAGGCCTACCAAGCCGGGCAGAGCAAGCCCAAGTTCGACGGCTGCGAGTTCATCGTATCGTTCGTGGGGCTCGAAGGCACGAAGGCCGGTTTATCGGCGTGTACAAAGTCCGAGGGAAGCGCACCCGGCAGCCGTGGACGGTGCGCGGGTGGCGTGGCGCGAGCCAGGTGATTTTGCTGCAGCGAAGGGCGCTTACGAGCGGCAGTGCGAGATCGGCGACATTCTCGCCGGCCGGTACGATTGAGACTCCATGATCGGTCGAAATATCAGCTTTATCGTTGGTCAACATGACGACCAATTGGACGAAGCAATATGGCACCATCGGGGGCGGAGCGGCTTCGTGCTGGATGTTGTCGCCACCCACGAATCGATAGGCCACGAGGTGATTGCGTTGTGGTTCGACAGAACACCGTTCTTGGAAATTCTGTCCGGCTGCGCAAGTATTGATCTCCGCGTCCGATGCGGCCTGGCCGTTACGCAGGCGGGTCCGATAGCATTTATCCTCTGGTGGCTACCGCCAGTCAATGAGGAAGGCGTTCCACATTTCCTGAAGGAGCACGTCCTGGACCCCATGCACGAGAGGAACCGCGAGGTGCTGCGCCGGCTTGGTCGGCAGAACTACCTTCACGTTGCGTTGGTCGGATCTGGCCCGCGTCTCCTAGGCTTGCACGAGTTTAAGAATGAGTACGGCTTCTTCGATCTTTACTCATATGTGCAGGCCGCAGCCGAGAAGGGCTGGCCGGGCTACGACTTCGACGCGGCCCATTCTGCATTCGAGCAAGCGTTCGATGTTAGCGACCTGCTGCACGGCCGCTATCCCGACCTCACGTTGCTGGCTGACGCCGCCACCGATTCGTAGGACCGCGTCCGCCTAGTGCGCGAAATTCCGAGAATCTTTGCCCCCGCTTGTCAAATCGATGGGGGCGAACGGCTCGGCACTTTGTCTGGTGACGGCGATCGAGATTCCGTTAGGACATGACGTGCTACGCGACCGGGTTGGATCATCGGGTGCCAGATGACCAGGCGGGCAATAATTCTCGGAATTTCCACAACGGAAGGAACTCCAGTTTCTTGTTCGCTGCCACCACCTCGGTGCGATAATCCTGAACGGACACTCGTGAGCCCCGCGGAAACACGGCCGAATTGTTCTCCTTGCCTCCAACCTGGACGCAGACTGGGTCTGAGTTCGTGTTCCGGGGCTGGAATCGAGTTCGGCACTCGATCAGGAGGTACACAACAGAGTACACAACAAGCGCCCAATACCACTGAATCCGCGCTCATGACCCTAAATGGCCATCTCCAGAATCAATAACATACACATTGATGCTTTGCCTCCGGAGCAAAAGGTCGGTGGTTCGAATCCACTCGGGCGTACCAATCCAAGCTTTTCCGAATCAACGATTTACCTTCCGCCTCAATCTCATCCTGCCCCAATAAACGTCAAAACGTATCAG
>Ga0224557_1000798_pt1 | contig 33528 bp, 29 predicted proteins | sample 714S31014metaG_FD_180677 | JGI IMG/M metagenome (GOLD analysis project Ga0224557, IMG submission 180677) | Peat soil microbial communities from Stordalen Mire, Sweden - 717 S3 10-14 | ecosystem: Environmental > Terrestrial > Soil > Wetlands > Peat | place: Sweden: Norrbotten County, Stordalen... | reverse complement strand
CTTTGGTTGCGCGGGTGCTACTTGCGCTTCTTCGCGGACTTGGCCGCTGCGCCGGCGCCGTCTTCTTCCGGTTTCGCGTAGTTGATCTTGCGGATGTAGTCGGCCTTGATCGAGAACGTCTTGTGTTCCACGCTGTCAGTTGTGTACGTCTCGGGCTTGATCTTGCCTTCAACGATGACCGGCGTCCCGGCCTTGAGAGTGGTAGCGACCTTCACCAACGGCCCCCAAACCTGGACTTGGAACCAATCGGTGTTCTTGTGCTCGGCGCCGTCCGTGTCTTCCCATTGCTCGTTGACGGCAATGCTGAAGTTGAAACCATCGCCGTTCGGGGTGGACTTCTTTTCGGCGTCTTTGCCGAGGTTGCCTTCGAGGTGGACGTTGTTTTTGTAGCTGGACATGATGTTTCTCCTTTTGGAATTTGGTCGCGAGTGAATCGGGACATACTGCCGGAACGGACATGGGGCGCAGTGAACTCCCAAGTGCCAAGCAAAGTCTTTGGCGGAGAGGGACCACAGCTTGCCTGGGGAGAGGAATCCGCCAAGCGCAGCGAAAGAGTTTGCGCCGTGCCGCAGGGCGATCGGTATCGGAAAGTCGGCTTTATGGCGATCTTTGCTTGGGTGGAGGGTGCGGGGGTGGGCGATTGCGGGGATGCTTGCGATTGGGGCGCGGCTTGGCCGCGTTCTCTATTTTTCTTTTAGGAGCGGTGCGGTTCCCAGGGCTTACGCTCTCCACCCCACGGACAAAGGCCCCGCCGTGGGGACCCCGGCCCTGGGCTATTTTCTTTCCCTCCGAAAGGCAGGGACCAAGGTAACAAGGTTGGGGCGCGGCTGCGCCGCGTGCTTGATTTCTTAAAAAATGCGTGGGCGGGTTTGCGGCATGAGTGAACTCATGCCCTGATACAAGACGGGTGAGGTTCGCGATTTCCCGGCAACGGTTCTTACGCCCGCTGATGCGGGCTGAGGCGCGCGACCGTTCGGTTACCCCAGTCTTGCGACTGGGGCTAGCGTATGTCGCCCGCGTTGCGGGCTTGCGGGGGCGTGGACAAGGGAGCGAGCCACCCCAGCGAGCACACACCGCTCGCCGGGGGCCCCGGCAGGGAGCAAGGTTGGGGCGGGGCTTCGCCGCGTTCTCTATTTTTCTTTTAGAGCATTTTCACTATTTCTATGGGGTGAGTTTCGTGGTTTCCCACCCTTTTCACAAAGAACGTGAAAAGGATGGGGCACGGGGTTTCCTTACACCATCAGTGAAAATGCCGTAAAGCCGAGCGGGGCGATGGCCGGCTCAATGAAGTGGCCGAGCCGTCCGATGATGCTGCCGGCGAGTTGCGGAGCGCTGAGCGCGCCTGTCTACTGAAATCCGCCGCTCAAGCCAGTCATGTCCAGGTTGGTGAGAAATCGTTGCGCCTCGGCAGTGAGAAGATCGTAAGTGACAGCCTTCGGCGCGTTCGAGTGAGCCCTGTCGATCCGAACCATGATGGAAACCGGGTGCCCGGACGCGCCTGACGGCCGCAGAGATAGGAATTTGAATCCGTTCTTCGGTACGGCATCCGGAGATTGCGAGCAGAACGCAGGGGAGCAGAGCGCATTCACCACGATGCTGTCGGTAATTCCGTCGTTGTAAAATCCCGCACTGAACGCAACAGGTTTTCTCTCCGCGGTAACGAAGGTTTTGCTGGTCAGATATTCCGGCTGCAGTCCACGCGCCAGCCAGCATGTATTGGCGTTGTGGAGACCTGCGCCAACCCATACGGCAAGAGTGATCTCCTCCGAACTCGGCGCTGCATAAGCGCCGCTTTGCAGAAGAATGACGCCGTCCTGCTGCTCGTACCATGCGCGGGTCAGTCCGAAATCGCCAATCCGTTCTGGCATCCGGCCGGCGAGCGATGCGACCGTGGCCGCATCCGTGCGGTTGTCTCTGAGACCGAAAAAGCACAGGGAGAGAACTATGAGCGCCAGGAACGCCGCGCACTTCAGCCACGCCTTTGCGGCGGGCGGCGCGGACCCTGGGCGCACGGGAGCGCTCGAGGCCGCGCCCGAAGCCGTCTCTTTGCCGCGTGCCAGCCGGAGAAAAAGAAAAGTCGCAACCAAAAACAGGCAGCCCCCGATCACATAGTCAGCCCACTTCGCCATTCCCTCGAGTCCCGGATGACCCAGAGCGATGCGATAATAGAGCACCAGCACGCAGAGCCGGGTGAAATTAAAAACGTATCCCAGCAATACGGCGCCGGCAACATACGCCGCCCATCGGAAGATGGAGACGCGCTTGAGATAGCCTAAAACCAGCGCCAGGTACCCCATTGTGACCGCGCCACGAATGCCGTCGCATCCGGGCGCGATAAACATGCCGAAATCCGGTGAAAACATGAGGCGCAGTTGCGGAGTGGCAGGCGCAAATCCGATCACCGACGCAAAGGAACGCGCTACGTGGGCAGAGAGATTTTGCAGAGGAATATCCAACAACGCGTTGACGGCGCCGGGCACCGGCTGCGCGAGAAGCAGCAGTCCGAGCGGAAACCATGCACGGCGCCAAACCCGCGGCCCGGCAAACAGCAGGACAATTCCGCTGCCATACAGATAGATTGGTAACGCCACCGGGGTGAACGTGATCCCCGCCCCGCCGAGCACCGCAATTAACTCAAACCGATGCCGCAGGACACTGAGGCCAAAGGAAAGGCCGATTACCGCCAGACCCCACCATGTCCCCCGCATCTCCCATCGGTTTTGCCGCCACACGCGCAGCGTCAGCACCAAGCTGGCCGGCAGAATCAGCATTCCAATGGACCGCAGAGGATCGGTTGTCCAAATCGTCCAAAGATAAGCAAGGTTGCGGTAAATGCCCAGGCAGCCGATAGCTGTAATTGCAGCGATGCCGCACCATAACAGCGCCCGTATGGCGGGTCGTGCGCCGGCCTTCGGTTCCGCAATTGCTTCCTGCGAAACCGCGGATGGGTCGCCCTGTCGTGGCGACGCGACGGCAGCGGTTCCGTTGCTGGGCTTCATGGTATTCATCTTAACTCCTGGCGGACCGGCGGTCTCCGCGGCCCCGCCCGACTGGATGCCCCACTCCACCCTCTAGGGCGGCGGCATGTCCTCGCCCAGTTCCATGGCTGTCGCCGCGGACGGCAATGTATGGGTATCGAGCTACCTGAGCGCCGTGCCGGAGTTTTCCCATGCCGGCGCCGCCGTCTTTCCTGCCGGCATCACCAGCGGCGGCATCGACTATCCGGTCGCCGTAACCGCCGGCAGCAACGACAATATGTGGATCGTCAATTACGGCAGCTCGAAGGTGACGCTCTCAATATGAATTCTCGCTACCTTACTTCCGAACAAACAGGTCCGAACGAAACGGTTTGAGATGATCATTTCAGAGGCCTCTAAACGGGAACACCTCCATCGCTGAAGCAACGCGCCCATCAACGTGCATACAGGGGGCATAGAGGGCTGGGCGTCCCGGCTACTGCACGTAGGTGGTGATGCTCATGGCGGGCAGTGTGGCACTGAACTCGTTGTTGGTTACTGTCACCGGGCTCAGTTGGGACACCGACTCACTGGAAGTAGTCTGGTAAGGCGTCATCGAGGTCACCGCCTGGTTCGCGATCAGGATAGGCAGCGAGACCAGGGAACCGGTGGAGTTGATCGCCACGATCACCTGGTGCCCGTTACCGCCATACGCCGAAAGATAGACACCGGTGACCGGGGTCGCCGTGGCGTTGTAACGGTAATAGCCCGGACGCACGAAGCGAGAGAACTGCGCCATGGCTAAACCGAAGTAGGTGGGGACGGCACTGGAAGTAATCAGGTGTTCTTGTGGGCTTATGCTCGGATTCGTGTTGGGACCCTCCCACCAAACGTACGCGTTGTAGTCGGCCACGGTCATGGAGTTGTGAATCTCCTCTGCCATGGCGATGGCATCGGGCATGGCGGTGACGGTTCCACCTGAGACTGGGACGAGGAAGTGCTCGGTCATCCACACATCCTTGCCCTCGTTCTCGGCCTTCGTGTAATAGAAGGGCGAGGCCCCATACAGGTGACCGCCAATGATCGAGATGTTGCCGGCGGCCGCGATATCGTTCAACGCCGGGTCAGATTCGTTTGTATTGAAGCTATCGGATTCCGGCATCATCAACTTGACCGGGTTGGCGCCCGTGGTGAGCACCGAGCCGTTACCCGCGATCCATGTGTCGAGCTGCGCCCCGGTCCAGAGGCAAGATACGTAGGGAGCATTGAAGTCGGGCTCGTTCTGCACGGAGACCGCATAGAGGTGCACGCCGTTCGGGCCCGGGGCGGTGCTTGCTGCGTAGTTGACAAAGTCCTCGAGATAGGTCGCGTATTGGCCATAATACTGGGGAAGCAGACTGCCCCCGACCGTGTTGTTGTTGCTCTTCATGCTGGCGGGTGGGGTCCAGGGAGTGGCGAAGATGAGAGCCCCGTAGGTTTGCTGCGCATAGTAGGCGTTGGTAAGCTCAGGGGTCCACACACTGGTGGTGCCGCCGGTGACGCTCTGGGTGGTCGTGTTCCAGGTGGCGGGAGCGATTTGAATGCGCATGATGGTCAGTCCGAGCTGTCCGCTGGCCTGCCCGTACAATTCATCCCACTGGGAAGTTGGAAGCACCCCAAAAAACACTTCCGATGCGCCAAAACCGCGAATGATCTGCTCCGGCGCGCCAAAGTCCACCAGCGCGCCTCCGGCGGGCGTGGTGATAAGGCTGACAGCCGCCGTTGACGGCGCTACGCTCCAGACTGGCTCGAACGGCGGTGGTGACGGCATTAAGCCGAACAGCGGGGTCAGATTGCTGGTTGGATTGTTCAAAATATTCAACAACGCAGTGGTAACGTCGGCCGGAGCCGTGCCACTCAAGGGCGTGGAATCGGTGAACAGCGTACCGCAGCTCGAGCCATCGCCAGCAATGCCTCCACTGCTGTTCACACACGGCGACACAATGCCCGCAAGCGAATTGATCAGTGTGCTCGGAACTGCATCGCCGGCCGGTACTGAAGTGCCAGGCGACGTGCCGGTCGCCGTGTTTGCGTATTGCGAAGCCAGTGTGAACGCGGCCGTCAGCCCAGGCGCATCCGACGTGCCCGATCCAATGCAGGTCGGCGCGGTCAAGCAGGACGGCGAAGTCATATACGGCGAGAGCGCCGCCACCGCCGCCACCGTGGTTACCTCATTCAGTTCGATGGAAGTGGTCGGAGTCAGCGAAGTGCATGGTCCCAGCGCCGCAATCAGGCTGATTGCGGGATTGTTCGTTGCGCTCGCGGGGGCTGGAATCCCTCCGGTTGCCAGCAGATAGACCAGCGGATTCGACCCTGGGCACGTGTAGTCGCCGGTGATGGTGAACCCGCCCGATGAGTTGGTCGTGGTTGATGAGCCCAAAGGCGCTGCGCTGGAGCCGTCAGCAGCCGTTCCCACCTGGTAAAGCTGAATCGTGGCGCCCGATATCGGCTCCTGGACAAACGGCTGCGGGTCACTCTGCTGCTGGACACTTGGCTGCTGGCCACTCTTCACCTGGCCGCTCAAGCTGCTACCAGTGAGCGGCGAAGCAGTCGTCGTGACCGGCGAACTACTCACTCCCCCGCATCCCAGGATGGAGATGGCCGCTAATAGAGACAGAATCAGGCAAGATGGCTTGGCGGAAATCATTGTCACCGGAATTTTCCTTTTGCCTTTCGGCTGCGAACCAATATACCCCATTTGCCTCCGCTTGCGTTCTCTTTTGCATCTGTTTCCGCAGCAAGTCGGCGAAGCTAGGTTGCGCACTCTTCCCACGGGAGTCCGTCGATGCTGCACGATCAATTCACAGAACCCGAGCCGCTCGTCGAGTTCACGCACCAGGATCAGGCCTCCGTCAGACGTAACGTGAGAACCTTGCTAGCCCGCATTTCTCACAGATGTTTCGACGGCAGGGGAAGCGGGCCATTTTCAACCGTCGGCCGCCCTGCGGGGGTCTCCCACCCCAAGAAACAAAGACCGTTTCTTGGGGACCCCGGCCTGGAGATCCCCGCTACAGCCGGTCAGGACAGGCTGCGGAAAAACGGCGAACAGCAAACGAATTCTTGAGCGGGGCACCCGCAGGGGCTAAAGCCCGTCCTTCATTTTGCGGTGTTTGCGGCACGAGTAAACTCGTGCCCAGTTACAAAGCTTCTTGCTGAACGAGTTTTTCCGCAGCCTGAGGAGACCGGCGGTACAGATTCTCGCTGCGTGTGAGAAATGCGGGCTAGAGAGACGCATTGAAGGAAAGCTGAAAAGGCCGCTTTTGTATCTCACCCATTGGGTAATAACCTCCAGAACGTTTTCAGCGGGAAGGCTGCGGTCGCCAGGGGGCTCGCAATTAGATGGGATTCTTGCTGAGTGGAGATGGCCGCAACTGGGCGGTACTACAGCACTCGCGTGGCAGACCCATCCCTATGGATGAGTTCCGCCACGCAGCACTGCCTCGCGACCGAAAGAAGCCCTACTCTCGCGACGATCGAGTGTCAACCGCCAGCGTGCTAGCGATGCCGTTGGGGCAGCGGCTTGCGCTCCTGCGGCTTCACTGCGCTTTCGTCGACCGGGGTGGTTCCCTGGACATCGTTCGTGAAGGTCGCGCCCGAAGGCACCAGATAGTTCTCGACCGTCTGACCGTCGCCTGCTCCCGCAACCACGCTGATGCGCGAAGCGTCGATGCCCTGCTCCGTCACCAGATAGTCCTTGGCGTTCACGGCGCGTTGCGCTGCGAACAGGTCCACCGTGGTGTGCTTGTGCTTGAGCGCTTTCTGCTGTTCCTTGGTGGTTGTAGCCGCCTCGTCCGTGGTCTGCTCGCCGACCAGCACTGCCTTGGCGTCAGCTTGCTGTTTCAGGTCCATAGCCACCTGATCCAGGCAGGCCTTGGCCTCGTTGTCGACGCGCATGGGCCGCTTCTTGTCGGACGCGTAGCTGATGGTGCAAAGCGCCTGCGTCTTTGGCGGAGGCGGAATGATCGGAGCCACAATGGTCAGGCTCGTGTTCGAACTCGCCGAGTGTCCCTTATTATCCGACACATTGCAGGTGATTCCTACGGCTCCGGTTGGCGCACCTGCCGACGAGTATTCCGCCGTGGTTCCGCTTCCCGTTACCGTGCCAGCCGTGGCCGTGTAGCTGTAGGTCAGCGGCAGGTTCTGCGGGCTGACGCCGACTGAGGTCACCGTTGCCGTGCCGCCCGGAGCCATCGAGCTGGGGCTGACCGAGCAGCTGATCGTCGGCGGCTCGAAAGCCTTCACGGTAAAGCCCGCGGTGGCGGTCGCCATATCCCAGGGATGCAGGCCTTCCTTGCCAGGCTTGCCCTGCTTCACCGTCGCCGTCACAGTGTATTGGCCCGGCACCAGCGTGCTGGTGTCCACCTTGGCGATGGTGTCGATGCCGGTCACTGCCAAGCCCGACCAGGTGTAGACGACGTGATCCTTCGGATTCAGGCCGCCCGGGGTCGCCGTCACTGTAACCGGGTCTCCGGGGTAGACCGTTTCGGGATTGGCCAAGGCGGCCAGCGTGATGGGCGGCGGTGGAGCGAACGAGCCCATGTTCCACACCAGGCCGGCGCTCAATCGTCCTTGGGGGTTGAAAGTGGTAGACCCCCCTTGATTGCTCGCGAAGTTTGCGTGGAGATACTGATAATCCGCCTGGAAGAGGCGTATTGACAGATGGTGATCGAAAACCGGCGTTCGAACGTCCAGGCTGCCGCCAGCTGTGAACGCAAAGCCAAAAACGTCGCTCTGGTAGATGCTGCCAACTTGCTCGGCGCCGGCCAGAGCGTGAAAGGAGGGCGTAAACCTCCCGTCCGCCATGGGAAACCTGAAAACCACGCCCGCATATCCGCCGCTGAAATCATCTCCCGGCTGGCTTGTCGTTATATTGGACTCGGGAAGCAGGATGTGCTCATCTCCCTCGATTCTCAAGCCTATGTTCTTGTTGAAATAGCGGGTTATGCTCAAGATCGCGCCGTAATCGATGGAGTTGTAGCCGAACCCGCTTATCCTTGCGTTGGGGATCAGGGCGCTGTACCCGGCAAAGATGTCGTACTTCGATGGGGAATCGCTTGCCGCGGTCTTTGCGGTGGGTGCGGCAGTAACCTGGGCTGACAAGGCAACAGGCATCAATGCCACAAACACTAGGGCAAGAACCCGGCCCACAGACTTTGAAACATGAACGTACATGCGTTTTTCCTCCGCAATCAAACTCATTGAACAGATAGTTGAGATGCCTTCGAGCAAGGATACTTGCTCGGACTGATTGGGCGTAGCCCCTCAGGGAAATGTTGCGGCACTGGGAAGGAGCATTTCTGTTCAAAAAGGAACACTTTTAGATTTAGCGGGAATCCCCATCTTGGCGGCCCAATAGCGACCAGTGCACGTCCGGCCGCTTCCCGGCAGAGCAATGCAGCTCCTGAAGGCAGCCAGAAACCGGCCCGGCGCTCAGCCATCCGGACAAAAAGGTGCGGTTTTCAAGCGTTTTCGTTGACACCTCTCCGTGCCTCCTTATTATTCCCTTGATTTCCTTTGCCACATCCTCAGCCCGCTATCCGGCTGGCAGCGGCAAAGCCTCCATCCGCCGCCTCATGCTTCCGAACAAGCACCGCGTAGCTTTATTGCGCCGGTAAACTTGTGCATACGACGCAGGGCGCAGTTCCATCTCGTGACGCAGGGGTATAATGGGGCGGACAGTCAAATAGACAAGCGGGTCAAGCTTGCAGTGCATGCTGCTTTTCCGGAAACGGATTCTCTCCTGATCGATTTTTGCTTTCCCGTATTGACAGGCCGTTTGCGGCCATCGGGCGGATCCGTCACGCCGTTGCGGCCAGCATTGGGGATTGAATGCTGCATATCTCCAGTCTAAAGTGTTGGGGGCGAATCATGCTCGAAGGCCGGTGGCAGGTTCTGCACGTCATCACGAACCACGAGAAACGGGTGGCACAGCGGTTGACTGTGTATTCGCTGGAACACTATCTCCCCCTTTACACAGAGCGCTCGCAATGGACCGATCGCGTCGTCAGCCTGGAGCGGCCGCTTTTTGCCGGATATGTTTTCGTACGATTTGCGCCGGAAGCGAGGCTTTCCGTTATCAGCACTCCCGGGGTACTCCGTATGCTGGGCGAAACGGAGCGCGATACGGTGAGCGAGGTTGAGATTGCCCGGATTCGCGAGGGCCTGGCTAGCGGCTGTCTTCTGCGTCCTCATCCCGGCATAGCGATGGGAAGCCCGGTGCGAGTGCTCAGGGGAGTTTTTGAGGGCGCAGAGGGCTGCGTGACCGATTTCCGCCAACAATGCAAAATCGTCATGGCGCTCTCCGCAACCGGACAGTGTTTTTCGCTTGAAGTGGGCCTTGAAGATATCGAGGTCCTGCGCAGGCCGATGGCCAACGAGATTCCCGGCCGTGAGCGGCAACTGGCGCTGAGCAGGGTTTAGACCTACCGGCGTTCATCGACCAGAACCTGTACACCGCTTTCGCGTGCCGTTGTGCGGGAAAGACAAGAACAGGGCGCGGGAAAGATAAGAACAGGCCTTGGGCCGGACTAGGCATGAGGCCCGGCTCGTGGCCAGTTCATGGCCCGAGGTTCGTCTTTCTCTTGCCGAGGTGGTAGCTCAATCCGGCGCCGTAAGACATGGAATCGAATCCCGGATTGCTGGGCACGATAAAGGCGTTGGAAAAGTGGAAGTAGAGCGCCCCTGCGCGAAAATCCCACCTATCATTGAGCCTGCATTGAAGGCCAAGACTGAATTGGAGAGTGAAGTTTTCGTAGGTAGCAGTTGGCGATAGCGTCTTTTTCGCAAACCCGATCATTCCGCCTTTCGCGAAAGCGTACGGCTTGACACGCTTGCCGTCTTTCCACAGCATGCGCAGGCCGATCGGCGTAATCGCCAGGCCCGCAACATTCTCCATCTTTGTGGAGAGCGGGTTGCCCCAATAGTCAGACGCGGCCGGCTCGGTCAAGACCGCAACCGGCAGAACCTCGGCAACATAATCCATGCGTGCGCCAAGGAACTGGCCCCAGGAATTGCGGTCATACTCCAGGCCACCGGCGTGGAGGCCTGCCTTCACCGCGGAACTGGTAAAGAGATGAAAATGGCCGATGGTCCCAAGATCCTCGAACACCAATTCGCTTTTGACCGGCTGGCGTTCGACGCGGTTGCCCCCATTCTCCCCGGTGGAGTGTGTCCCCGGATGCGGAGTCCAGACCAGCCCGGCGGAGATGCGAGCGAAATTTTTCGGATAACCCGGTGAATCGAGCGGCTGCTGATTGGCCACGCTTTTGTACAAGGTGAAATTCGTGTATTGATAACCGCCTTCGAATCGCATCGCCAGGTGCCTGGACACCGGAGTATCGACGCCTCCACCGAGCAATGAGGCAAAAGAAGCCGAACTTCCCGGCGATTTGTTGGGACCCCAGTTTTGATTGAGGGCGCAATCGCCGAAGAGTGCTTCGGCAAACAGCTTTTCCTTGCCGAGATGATAGTCATACTGCCCTCCGGCGAGGATGAAGTATGGGTGCTGTGGCGAGCCCAGATTATGGCCCAGAAAACCCGAGTAATCGATCTTGAAACGCAGATTCCGCCAGGCGGGTGTAGCCAGAGAAGCTTCCCAGCCGAGCAGCGGCTGTCGCGCCCCAGGAATGCCGTTGATCGTATTGGAAAGCCAGGAGAAGCCGCCTGAGATCTGATAGGAAGAGGCGTCACTCGATTGCGCGGATGAAATGAGCGAAGTGGACAAGAGAACGAGCAGCGCGATCCACTGGCCTCGCAGCGGTTTGGCATCGTCAAAGCGGCCTGATTTTGAATGCAAAGGGCACCTCCGATCTTCGGTCTCTATGAATCAGAATTTGTGGTGCTTCAGAGAAAACTGCCAAGGGCACGAAAGAATGACGGAGAATTCATTATCCATGACAGAGCCTGCTATTCACCTTGCGGGAATGTTCGGGTCAGGCTTGCGAGCATGAAACAGGCGAACGTGAGGTAATGCAGGGAGAGCCTCTTATCGGGACCATACACCACGGAGCGGTTTACGGCATGTTGGCCCTGGCTCGAACGTCATGGTTGTTTCGCTCCTTTCAGTTTCAAGGTAACCAGTATCGAATCAGCAGGATACATGCCTTCGCACGGGTGACATAGCTTGCCATAGGGATGGATCAAGATATGTTTACGGCTGCTTTACAAAAGTCATACTTTTTCTCTTGTTGCTCCTTCCCCCCTCGTGCTATGGTTCTTGCGTACCCGCCGTCGTACATCGAAGTCAGGTGAAAAATATCTCGCCGGAACGCAAGGCATCGAAGTGCGCCTTTGCCCAATGCGAAGGTGGCAGGGTCCGTGTTTTGTAATCTCGTTCCCAAGGTATGGGACCGAGGGGCGCGAAGCGTACCTCAAATACACGTCTAGTAAATCCCTTTTCCAGTTACAACTGAGATCCAAACCAGCAGCGGCTACTGCCCAAAAACTCCCGTCGAGAACTCAGTCTCCTATGGCTGTTCTGATGCCTCGAATCCGCATGATTAATGTTCGGCTCTCAGAAGAGGAGTACGTGGAGCTGGAGCGTTTTTGTATTGCCAGCGGGGCGCGCAGCATCTCGGATCTTGTGCGCAGCACCATGCACCGCGTAGTCAGGGGCGGGAATCAAGACAACGGGACGGCATCAAGCGTCAACGAGTATTCCACGCAAGTGAGGGATGTGGAGCGGAGGGTCAAGGAAATCGCCGCCGAACTCGCATCGATCAAGGCCGGTAGAGATCGGCGCCGCACGGCCGCGGCGGATGAGAAAGATGAGACCGCGGAAGTGCAGCTCTAGGGTGACTTTGAGGGTTCGTCACGCGCCGCCATTGCGGAGAAGCCGCCGGACGAGGTGGGCTCATAGCGGCAGGACGAAGAGCGAGAGAGTGAGCCAGCGGCGGGCCGCTATTTATGCGTTCTAATGTACTGATCCTGGGAGAAGTTCTGCTCTTCGCTGCCCTTTCGCTGTCCGCCGCGTCTTCAAGCGGACAGCGGAGTGCCAACCCGCAAGCCAAACCGTTCGACGCTCCGGTGGCGGATTGCGATCGATCCGTGTCCGGTTCTCCCTACATTCCGGTGGATAGTTGGATGTATCCCGCCGTGCTGCGGTTATACTCGCTGGGCTTTCTGGACCATGTTTATCTCGGCATGCGCCCCTGGACGCGCGCCAGTTTGAGACCCATGCTGGAAGGCGCGGCAGCGAACATGGAAGACGCCGGGGAAGGGCCGCTTACAGACGAGGCGAGAAAAATCTTGGCTTCGCTGACACGCGAACTCGACCGCGATTCCGAAGCTTCCTGTCTGGGACATGGGGGCGAGGTGCGCGTCGAGTCAACCTACACGGCAGCGCGAGGCATTAGCGGAACGCCCCTTCATGACAGCTTTCATCTCGGTTCGACGATCGTGAACGACTACGGCCGGCCTTACGAAAACGGCTTCAACAACTACTCCGGCGCCAGCGGGTACGCGATCGCCGGCCGGTTCACGCTCTATGTGCGCGGCGAATTTCAGGGAGCACCATCGGCTACGGGCTATTCCCCGGCTCTGTATCAAGCGTTGGCAACCGTAGACCAGACGATCAACCCCATCACCGGTCTGGCCTACGGCAATCAAGCCACCATTCCTTTGGGGCCCGTCGCCACAGCTACCCAGGGGCGATTTCTCGAAGCGTATCTTTCGGCCCAGGTGCTCAACCACGTAATTTCGTTCGGCAAACAGGACGAGTGGCTGGGCCCGGCGCAGGGCGCCAGCATGGCCTACTCGAATAATGCCGAGAATATCTACGCTTTCCACATCAACCGCATCGAGCCGCTGTACGTGCCCGGGCTCTCGCGTCTCACGGGGCCGTTCCGCTACGAATTCCTGGTCGGCCCGCTGCGCGGCCACACGTTGATGCTGAATCCGCTCTATCCCGGCAGCCCCACCCAGCCGCAACCCAACGTCACCAACCCTGGCGACCCTTGGGTGCATGTGGAGAAAATCAGCTTTCGCCCCACAGAAAACCTCGAGTTCGGCTTCTCGCGCACCATAATCTGGGGCGGCGAGGGCCACTCGCCGGTGACTGTCGCCAACTTCGTGCGCGGCTTCTTCAGCATTGCCGCGCCTTCGCCCCAGACAAAGGACGGCCGCACCGATCCGGGCGCCCGCTTCAGCACTTTTGATTGCTCTTACAGGCTGCCGCATCTGCGCAACTGGCTTACTCTCTATACAGACGCCGAGGCTCATGATGAAGTCAATCCCATCGACGCGCCGCAGCACTCGCCCCTCGCGCCCGGTCTCTACCTTTCGCACTTTCCGGGCGCGTCTAAGCTCGATATGCGGGCCGAAGCGGACTATACCGATCCGCCAATCCGGCCGGTCGTCAACAACGGCCAGCCCGTTGCTGCCGGCCAGTTCGAATATTGGGAGCAGATCGAGAGGCAGGGCTACACCAATCAGGGGCAGATCTTCGGCAGTTGGATCGGACGTCAGGCCAAGGGCGGTCAGGCTTGGCTCACCTGGCACCTCAGCGGCAACGAGTGGTTCCAGGTGGGCTATCGCCGCCAGAAAACCGCTTCGGACTTTATCCCCGGCGGCACCACGCTGGACGATGTGAATTTCCAGTTGGTCAAGCGCCTGGGCTCCGACTTCGAATTGAACGCATTCTTCTCCGGCGAGCATTACAAGGCGCCTATCTACCTGCCCGGCGGGCAAACCGTGACGTCGACAACCATCCAGCTCACCTGGTTCCCGGAGCGGAAGGTCAGTTTTTGAAGTACTCAATTCCTCTCGGCAATTGGTCAAAGAGCCGAAGATTTTTATAGTAAGCAAGGATTTCAGAGATTGAAAAACATCACGCAGAATCGCATCCTCGGGCAAAGAGAAACTTTCACGCCCCATCGGCTTTGGCGTCTCCTGTTTTTCGCGCTGTTTTGCGCACTCTTTAGCGGCTTTGCCGCTTCGCGGGACACGAATGCGCAGAGCCAGGACATGAATGCGCAGAGCGGTGACCAGCAGTCACAGCCGGTTTCGCAAGACCCCGGCACTCAGAGCGCCGGCCAACAGCCAGGATCTGCAGGTCAGTCAACAACTGCACAGGCGTGCTATCTTGGCGGGACCGGTCCCGTACCAACCGCGGGAAGTGGCATTTCACCAATGCAGGGCATGACAGCCTCTTCCGCGCAGTTTCAAGGCTCCCCCAACGACTACGGCCAGCAACCGATGAACGGCTACGGCCAGCAATCCACCAACGACTATGGCCAGCAACCAACCGAATACTCGACAGGCCAGCCGGACGCGGGGCAAGCATCTTCACAGTCCGCCATGTCCGCCGGCGAAATCGTTACAATCCTTCAACAGGAACCGGATCTGGTCAACAGCCTCCGAAATGCCCTGGCGCAAGGATTCGGAATTGATCCCACGACGATCACAGATGACGGAGTCTACAACTGCATCCGGAGGGATCCAAACTTTCGAGACGAGGCGACTGCTCAACTTGAGATTCAGGGTTTTATTCCAAGTACGCCAAACCGTCAGCAAGCTCCCTCCCGTCGAATCCCAACTACGCGGCCGCGACCAGCAGAACAACCGAGCGACATCAGGACAGAGAAACCGATTCCTTATCGCAATCTCCCGTCGCTGATCGATCTCTATTCCCAGGATGTCGCGGCCACGCGCAATTTGCGGCGGTTCGGAAGCGATACATTCGAGTTCGGCACCGGGAACGCGAACCAATTGCCGATGGATCTTCCTGTAGGCCCCGACTATGTTCTTGGCCCGGGCGACAATCTGATCGTTAACATGTGGGGCGGTCAATCGAATCGATTCAACCGGACCGTCGATCGTCAGGGCCAGATTGACCTTCCCGACGCGGGTACGGTGAATTTAGCGGGGCTCACAATTGGCGATGCGGAAAGCGCGATTCAGAAATCGCTCAGCACGCAATTCCAGAATGAACACGTCGAGATCTCATTAGGCAGGGTGCGTACGGTTCGGATCTACGTGGTGGGCGATGTGCAGCGGCCCGGAGCCTATGACGTAAGTTCGTTGTCGACGGCTCTCAACGCGCTGTACGCTGCCGGCGGACCCACAAGCCGCGGGTCTCTGCGGACGTTGCGGCAATTCCGCGGCGATAAGCTGGTACGTGAAATCGATCTTTACGATTTTTTGCTGCACGGAGTGCGTACCGACCTCGAACATCTGCAGCCAGGCGATACGATCCTGGTTCCACCGGTCGGGCTGCAAGTTACTGTGGCTGGGATGGTGCGAAGGCCGGCGATCTATGAACTGAAAGGACAGGACGATCTAAAGGATGTCCTGAATCTTGCCGGCGGCGTGCTGGTTTCCGCAAGTCTCAAGCAGATCAGCGTCGAACGAGTGGTGGCTCATCAAAGCCGTACGATGCTGAACGTGGCACTTGCCGATGCTGCGAACGAAGACGTCGCCAGGCTCCCGGCGTTTCCCATGCAGGACGGGGACAAAGTAACAGTGTCGCCAATACTTCCGTACAACGAGAAGGTCGTTTATCTCGACGGACATGTTTTTAAGCCGGGGCCGTACCCTTGGCGGGAGGGAATGACCGTCAACGACCTCCTGCATTCCTATCAGGACATCATGCCAGAGCCGGCAAACCACGCCGAGGTCATCCGGCTGCTGCCACCCGACTTTCACCCGGGAACCATCGGTTTTGATCTTCAGGATGAATTGATCGGCAATAACCCCATTGCACTGCAGCCCTTCGACACGGTGCGGGTGTTCGGCCGGTACGACATCGATCCGCCAAGAGTTTCGATCCATGGCGAGGTGCTTCGGCCTGGCGACTATCCCATGGCACAGGGAATGACTGTCGCCGATTTAGTGCGCATGACCGGCGGGTTGCGCCGCAGCGCTTATCGCGATGAGGCGGACCTTGCGAGTTATGTGATTCAGAACGGGCAGAAGGTGTTGATCGGACACAGCGTGGTCGAATTACAAAAAGCTCTCGATGGGGACAAAGCCGCCGACGTGCTCCTCAAGCCGGGCGATGTGGTTGGAATTCGCCAACTGACCGGATGGAATGATATAGGCTCCTCCATCACGATAAGCGGCGAAGTTGCGTTCGCCGGGACATATGGCATCTCGGAGGGCGAGCGGTTAAGTTCGGTCATGAAGCGGGCGGGCGGATTTCGCGAGGGTGCCTATCCCGAGGGCGCGCTCCTGGATCGAGTGCAGGTGCGCCAACTGGAAGAAAACAACCGCCAGGAGATGATTCGCCGTGTGGAGACCAGCATCCCCAACGTGGCTCCCGGAGTTTCAACCACAGCGCAGGATCAGCAATCCATGCTGCAGACAATGCGGCAACAGCAGCAGGAAGTTCTGGCGGCATTGCGCAACCATCCGTCCACCGGGCGAATGGTGATCAAGATTTCTTCGGACATAAGTAAGTGGGAAAACACGCCTGCGGATATTATTGTGCGCGCAGGCGATATGCTTAGTCTTCCCAAACGTCCCGATTTCGTTCTCGTCAGCGGACAGGTGTACAACGCAACCGGTATCTCGCTCCGTCCCGGCAAAACGGCAGACTGGTACCTGCGCCAGGCCGGCGGCGTGACGCGCAGTGGCGATAAAAGGCGGATTTTCATTCTCCGCGCCGACGGATCGGTTATTGGCGATGAAAAGGCCACAGTATTTGGCCGGAGCGTCCTGGATGTCCGCATGCGCCCTGGCGATTCCATTATCGTTCCTGAAAAGGTGATCGGCGGATCGCAAGCGTGGCGCAATATCATCAGCACAGCCCAGATTATGTCGTCCGTGGCGTTGACGGGCGCCGTGGCCGGCGCCTTCTAGACTCCACTGGGTGCGCCTGAATCCGGTGGCGCGAGATTCGTCGCTGTTCGGTCAAGCAAACGAGAAACTACTCGCGAAATTACCCGTAGAGCCGGTAAATCGGAATTCATAGCCTTTTGCAGTTTTCCTGGCACAAACAGTCGGGGAGAGTTTAGAGAGTCTCATGGGCAACGTCTTGGACCAACCTGAAGTTACGACGACCGCTTTGCCGTCGCAGCAATACCAGCGCTATTTGTTGTGGGCTTCCCTTCTGTGGAAAAAACGTCTTCGGCTGGGCCTGTGCGGATTCGTCGGAGCGGTGCTCAGTGTTGCTATCGCTCTATCCCTGCCCAAGGAATTCCAATCCACTGCAAGGTTGATGCCCCCCGAGAACCCAGCCGGTACCGGCGCTTCAATCCTGGCTTCTCTGTCCGGCGGCTCGTTGTCGCCGGGCGCTGCCGCAATCGGCAGCAGCATGATGGGAGCGCGAGTTATCGGCGCTACCTTTGTCGGAGTCCTGCAAAGCCGCACCATCCAAGACAGGCTGATCGATCGCTTCGATCTGCGGAAGGTCTACCATTGCCGGACTTATATCGACGCTCGCAAGAACCTAGCCAGCAGGACGGTTTTGGATAACGATCGCATGTCGGGTATCATTTCCATTTCCGTAACCGACACTGATCCCAAACGCGCGCGCGACCTTGCCGCGGCATACGTCGAGGAGTTAAACAATCTTGTCAATCAGCTCAGCACGTCCTCGGCACGACGCGAGCGCGAGTTCCTCGAAGGACGATTGAAGGAAGTCAAGAAGAACCTGGACGACGCTACTCGCGAACTAAGCCAGTTTTCCAGCAGTAACGCTACTTTGGATGTGCAGGACCAGGGCAAGGTCATGCTCACCGCCGCCGCGGATGTTCAGGGGGAACTGATCGCGGCGGAAAGCGAACTGCGCGGTCTGCAATCGATTTATGGTGTAGACAACGTGCGCGTTCGCGCCGTTGAGGGGCGCATCGCGGAATTGCGCAGCCAGTTGGAGAAGATGAGCGGAAGCAAAGGAACGGCCGATTCGGATCTGAGTTCTGACCAGTTGTACCCTTCACTGCGCCAACTTCCCCGTTTAGGCGCCACCTACTACGACCTCTACAGGCAAACCAAGATTCAAGAAACCGTCTATGAGGTTCTCACTAATGAATATGAGCTGGCAAAAGTGCAGGAAGCCAAGGAGATCCCCGCAGTCAAAGTTCTCGATATTCCGGATGTGCCGGAAAGGAAATCATTCCCTCCGCGAACCCTTATCGTGATCGCCGGTACTTTTGTCGCGTTTCTCTTGGCTGCTGTGCAGATACTGGCTGCCGATGCGTGGACCAGACTCGCTGTGGATCATCCGCTCAAGGATTCGGTCAACCGCACGTGGCGGAACAGGAAGTTTTGGAAGCATGATCCGTCCGCTGGCTGAGCCAATCCGCATCGCCACATTTCAACAGGATGGATTCTGATCGATCCGCGCTGCGGCCCCATAACAAGGCAAAGTTCCAGTCGCCACATAAAAGCAAGAACAGGAGATCCCCCATTGTCTTCGGCCATCGCTTCTTTGCTAGGAGAGATCAAGCGGGAGCGTCTGTACGTTTGGGGTGTCCGGTCCGGCACTTCTATCATCGATCAAGGCCTCACGTCATTGGCAGGGCTCCTGATCAGCCTTCTTTTGGCTCGCTGGCTCAGCGCTGAGTCCTACGGAGCGTTTGCTGTTATCTACGCAACGGTTCTGTTCCTATTTGGGTTCCATAGTGTTCTGATTCTGGAACCGATGAGTGTGTTTGGCCCGGCTTCTCACGCTGCGCAAATCACCGATTACATGCTCGCACAGATGAAGGTGCATGCGATTGCTTCGGCTGTGTTGTCCGGAGCGATGCTGGTTGCCGGACTGGCCATGAAGCAATTCGGCATTCACCGCGAACTCGTTTCAGCGATATTGGGCGGGGCTTTAGCCATTCCATTTTTGTTTTTCGTGTGGCTGGTGCGGAGGATGTGCTACGTGATCCATCGGCCCGCGATCGCGGTTCGGGGCAGCGCGATCTACCTGCTCATGATCGTGATCGGGCTGGCAGCGATGCGGGCAGGTGGTTGGCTCAGCCCGTGTTCGGCCTTTCTGCTGATGGGGGTTGCAGGCCTGCTGTCGGTCCTATGGATGCTTCAGCCCTTGGGACTTTTACGCCCCCCGACCAAGGGCTGCAGTTGGTCTACAGTATGGCGCCAGAATTGGCGTTACGGAAAATGGCTTGTCGGCAGCACCGCCCTGTTCTCCGTTGCAAGCCAGGCGCAGACCTATGTTGCAGCAGCAATGGTCGGATTGAGCGCAGCCGGTATTCTCCGCGCCACGATGATCCCGTCGCTGGTCATGACACAAATCGTAACTGCAACTGCGCTTTTGGTTTTGCCGTCGATGGCGGGGGATTACGGAAATGGGAGAATAAGCCAGCTGCGAAAAAAGGCGGTTCTGTGTACGGTCTCCCTGACCGCGATCGCGGCAGTTTATGCAGGAATACTGGCAGCTTTCTCGCAACCGCTCGAGCGGCTCCTGTTCGGCAACAAATTCGCGGCCTATGCGGCGCTCATTTCCATCCTCGCCCTGGTTCCTGTGTGTAATGGCTTTGCATTGGGATTTGGGATGGCGGTTCGGGCGTGCCAAAAGCCGCATTTTGATTTGATTGCAAATGCCGTCTCGGCTCCGGTTGGACTTGTCACAGCTCTGGTGTTCATCCACTTCTGGGGACTTACCGGGGCAGCACTCAGCCTTGTCTCCGCATCCGCGTGCTATGGGATTGTGGTGTTCTGGATATTCCTGAAGCAGGGAGGGCATGTCCCGGCGCCCATGGTATCCGCATACGTCGGCATTGAGCGAATCGATGGATAACAAGATTGCATGGGTGGAGAAGGTTTTCGCCGTAGGCACTATACTGTTCTTCACAAATGCATTCTTTCGCAGCATTAACGGCCTGTACGACCAGAATTCCGGAGCGAGCACGGGGAGCCTGCTGGGAAATCTAATTTGGGCTTTTATCTATTTATCTTCCATGTGGTTGTTGCAGATGCGCTGCGGCGGCCTGTGGCAGTCGCTTTCAAATTTGTGGCCGTTGTTCTGGCTGTACGCGTTTGTTTTTCTCTCGATCACGTGGTCGGCCGCGCCAATGTTCAGTTTCCTGCGCTTTGGAGCCCTTGCGGGATCGACCTTATTTGGTCTCTACTTTGGACTTCGCTATCCGCTCAAAATGCAGTTAGTGCTCCTGGGTTGGGCCTTCGGGCTGGCCGCGGTTTTAAGTGCAATCTTTTCGCTCCTCTTTCCCGATTACTCGATCGGCACGGGTCCATTTGCAGGGCTGTGGCTGGGAATCTACGTGCACAAGAACGCTCTGGGCGGGAACATGTCGATGGCATTCATCGTGTTTTTGTCATTGGCGTATTGCTATCCGGCGAAACGATGGTACTTCAGGATTCTGGCCTGCGCAACCGTGGCGCTGATCGTCCTTGCCGATTCCGCGGCCTGTTTCGTCGAGTGCATTGCCATGTGCTGGATCTTTCCTTTTCTGGCCGGAATGCAACCCTCGGATAAACCCAGGCGGGCCAGCGGAGTTCTTCTTGCGATAACCGGCGTGCCGCTCATTCTCTCGCCCTTCATCTTTTACGAGCAGATCGTCACGGCTCTCGGGCGCGACGTGGAACTTACCGGTCGCCTTGTGCTATGGCCCCTTGTCGCGCAGTACATCGCGCTGCGTCCGTACCTGGGATACGGGTACTACGGATTCTGGCGCGGCGTTGACGGTCCCTTGGGTGACCTTTGGTTTTTGGGGGCCTCCAGTGCACATGATGGGCTTATGGCTATCTGGCTGGACCTGGGGCTGTTGGGGCTGATCGCTTCCCTGGCCGTATTCCTGATCTACTTCAGGCGCGCATTCCACCTGTTAAGGCGGAGCCGAAATCGCGAAGACATTTGGCCAATCCTCTTCTTTACGTGGACGTTCCTTGCAAATCTGACCGCTATTACATATCTTCTGCCTAACCAGGCCTCGTGGATGCTGTTTGTCGCTGCCGCTGCTGCGTTGTGTGTGCGAGAAGCAGCGCCTACGCGAGACGAATGCATTGCCACTTCAAACCTGGTGGCAAACGCCATTGGGTCGTAAAGGGGCGAGGATCGCGTGATCAAATCCTCCGTTGACAAGATCAACCTCCTGATTGCCTGGATGCAGCGGCATCGCAGGATTATGCCTTCTGGCGAAGTTGTGAAGGTCAACTTCGGGTCGGGGACAATCGTTGCGGATGGGTGGATCAACATCGATGGAGGAACCTTCGCCCTGTTTGCCGGCTGGCCCACGGCGGTGCTCAAGACAATCTACCGTTTCTCTGAATGCAGGCAATGGCAAGACGAAGAATCTTACATTCGCCCGCTGAGATCGAATTTCTTTATCCATCACAACCTCGAATACGGGTTCCCTTTGAGGGATGAGTCGGTTGACTACTTATACTCTTCTCACATCATGGAGCATTTTGATCCCGGCACAGCGGCATTTCTGTTTCGAGACGCTCATCGTGTTCTGAAAAAAGGCGGCAGGTTCCGCGTTTGCGTACCTGATCTGAAGCACGCATTTGACTTGTATTCGGCGGGGCGAAGGGAAGCAGCCCTCGAGTATTTTTTCGCGGCAAAGCGTAGCTCGCTCTCTCAACATCGATACATGTACGACTTCGAACTGCTTTCGAGGGTTCTGGCTGAGGCTGGCTTCTCAAACGTTGAGCGCTGCTCTTATCAGCAGGGCCGAGTTCCGGACGTCCAAATCCTGGATTGCCGGGCGGACGAGACCTTGTACGTGGAAGCTGTCAAGTAGTTCTGCCGTTGCTGTTTAATTAGAGAAAGGACGTTCGGGTGACGACAAGGCCTCTTGTGCCATGACTGCCGATCGCCGACTTGCAGCAACAGATACAAAAAGGACCGCGAGCGGAGGCAAATGGGAGTATATTGGTTCGCGGGCAAAAGGCAAAACGGAAATTCCAGTTGGAGACGAAAATGATTTTCAGAGTTGTTGCGTTACTTAGCTTCTTGTTCGCAGCAGGGGCGGCATTAAGGGCACAGGTCGTGACCGTCAGCTATCCCCAGAACGCCACCAGCATGGAGAACGCCGCCGGCGTGGTGGATGCAATCGCGGCCACCATCACGGCGGGTGGCGGCATCGTCGATGCGCGGGGTGTCTGCAATGCTACGTTCTCATCGGAGTTGGACATCGGTTCTTCGACCGTACCGGTCACGCTGCTTGTGCCATCTACGCCAACCTGTGCGTGGACAAGCACCTATTCAGGCGGAACTGGCTACGGATTTCGCGTGTTTGGTCAGAGCGACGTGATCGGCGAAGGAACGGGATACGGCGGTCGGTTTACATTTCAAGGATCATCCTCATTTAATGGCGTGGATGTGTTTCTGGCCAGCGGAGGTACGAACAATTACGGGCATTTTCGCGGATTCACCGTGGCTCTGGCGGCAGGAGGCGTGGTTTCAACGGCGGTTGGCGAGGTCAGCGGGTATGGGGATAACTCGCTCTTCGAATCGTTGGCCTTTGTGAATATTGGTGGTTACTCTTCGAACGTTCCTAAAGTGCTATGGGTGCATGGCACGCCTGGTGGTAGCACCAGTAGTTGTTGCAATATGACGCTTCGCAACGTTGAGGCGGACGGCCAGGATGGAGCGGGTGGCACTACTGGAACAATCCCGTGCGTGATCGGAGGCACTGCCTCTGGTGACATGACCGACTACGTGGTGTTTGACAACCTAAACTGCCTGCATCCGGGCAAAGCGATGAACAACCTGATCCTCCAGGGCTACACCGGAGATACAATCAACCTGCATTTCGTTGGGCAGCTTTACATGGAGACGGGGAACCAAACTGCGCCGCCAGACACGACGACGCCAGCAGTCTTAATCAAAAGCGGCGTGGACGGAGTGGACTTCGATTCGGTGATGCTGGGGATAGATACCACCGGCTCGACACGCCGCATTATCGACAATGAAAGCCAGACGCCGGTCAGGGCACATTCAATTTTCGGATTTACCACCCCGAATTGCCTCTATGACAGCTCGTTCGCGTTCACTGCCACAGCCTTTCAGGGCGTAGGCTCCTGTAATTTCGTCGCCTATGACGGCTTCTCCAGCTATCAAGCTAACGCGGTAGTGACGGCCTATCAGGCGATAGCTATTGCAACATCCGGCAGCGGCCCGGAGCCCTCGTATGGCCCCGACTTCTGGGGTTTTTGGTGGAATACATCAATTGGGCCCGCCCTTAACAAATTCGGCCACATCTATGGAGCGCCCACCGCAAGCAACGTGAGCAGCACCGTTCCCGTGGGCCGCGTAACAATTCAGGCGGCGGCGAGCGGAGGTACGCTCACTGATGTGCTTTCGGCGTGGGGCGATGGGACACTGCGCAACGGCACAAACGCTGTGCTTCCGTGGGCTCAGCTTACCGGCTACAACGGCAATTCGAGCGGCGTGAAGATTCCGTTAGCCCTCGGCTGGACAGACCCGACTATGGTCGAACCGCTTTGCCACGATGCCAACGGAAATGTGACTGACAATCCTGCGACCTGTCCAACCGTTGCTGACGTGACCTTCACGGTAGCGAACAGCACCACCATCAACGCCAACAGCTGCTCTCCGGCGGCCGGCAGCAGTGGCACATCTGTGACCATGAGCGGCCTGACCTCATCTATGACCGTCTCGGTCACGGCCACAACGGACACAAGCAATGTCACAGGATGGGGCAACCCTGCGGCGGGTGTGCTCTACATCCTCGTCGCACCGGGCTCGGGGGCGTTCACTTACCACGTCTGCAATAACACTTCATCCAACATCACTTCTGGCGCATCAGTGACTTTCAATACATCAGCGAAATAATAGAGGGCTACTAGCCCCATATTTCCGTTTCGAGATGTGATCCTGAACCCTCAGAGCGTCGCAACCGTCAATGTTTGCAGGGGTGCGAACGCTGTGAAGACGCCCAGGTGGTTAATACCCAATGGATGAAATGCAAGAACGGCCTTTTCGGGTTAAATAGCTACCTAAGTCCGTTTCAGTTGGCAGCGATTTTGGAGGAATAGGAATGTTTGGAACTGCAAAACAATGGGCAATCGCAGCTTACAAGGCAGCAATGTCCGGTATTGTGGGAGGCAATCTCGCGTCGCTTTCTTTCTTAAGGCATCCGCGGAGCATGGTTGCGTACTGGCAGCATTGCATGTTTACCTGGCAGCTAGCGTCGGGCAATGGATTGCCGCAGGTTCAGTTGCACGATCTCCTGCCGGTCGAGGAGATAACAGACGTTACAATCTTGCCGACATCCGGCAATTTCATACCGTGGGATTCAAGTTTTGCGAAAGACGCGATGTATCTTTCCTTGATCTGCCGGGCGATTCACGCAAAACAAGTTTTCGAAATCGGTACGCTTTACGGTTACACCGCGTTTTTACTGGCATTGAACACAAGCGAGAGCGCCAGGATCTTTACGTTGGATATTCCCGCGGACGCCGGGCTCGCGCTCAATGCCACGATTTCGGATGTGGCTACACGCATTGCTAATTATAAGGCAAACCAGCTTATTTTCCAGGGCAGTCCCGTTGAAGGTAAGATCACGGTCCTTAAAGGAGATAGCGCGAATTTCGACTTTTCCCGGTGGTATGGACAGATCGACGTGTTCTTTATCGACGGCTCTCATAGTTACGAATATGTTAAGTCGGATACGGAGCATGCGCTTAAGTGCTGCCATTCAGGTAGTGTTATTCTCTGGCACGACTACGGGAGATGGGGAGTAAATGGCGTTTCAAAATATCTACACAAACTGTCTCAGCAGTTTCCTACACTCTCAAGACTGCCTGGGTCAAGCATGGCAGTGTTGCGGGTTCCGTAAGTGGATTCGATTTTTGGTGTCGCTTGTTATACGCAACGGTGCGGAGACCGCGCCAAATCAGTCGACCTTCCAGAAGGAGATTCCAGTGCAGGAGATTGACGATTCGTCAACAACTTTCGAGTGTGCCGCGATCCAAAGAGCCGGGACTGAAATGCGTTGCAGGGCCAGGTTCCAGGCCTCGAAACCCTGGATTGCCGGGCGGATGAGACTTTGTACGTAGAAGCCGTCAAGTAGTTCTGCCGTTGCAGTCTAATTGGAGAAAGGACGTTGGGGTGAACACAAGACAGCTCGCGCGGGAACTACTGAGTCACGTTTCTCTCTATGGCTGCGCATTTCCGTACAATCTCAACTGGCTTGGAAGGGATTGGAGCCCGCTCGGTTGGTTTCTGAACGAACACCCATTGAACGTCGTTGACGTGGGGGCTCGTGGAGCTAGTCTGGGCGAGTTGCAGCCGCTGCAAAAGTTCATCAACTACTTTGCGTTTGATGCGGATTCTGCGGAGGCGTCCCGGCTGGAATCTGAGCACGATCAGGGCTTCAAGTCTTTTCGGATTTTTCCCTATTTCGTTGGCGGGCGCGAGGGCGCAGTAACGTTTCATCTTTTCGACACCCCGGCTTGCAGCTCCGCACTTAGCCCTAGCCCCCGTTCCATGCAATTTGCGATACCGGGTTTCTCGGTCAAGCGCAGCGTCGAGGTGGAATCGAAAACGCTCGATAGTATTCTTGAGACGCAGTTAGGTGAGAACATCGACATCATCAAACTCGACACCCAGGGCACGGAATTTGAAATATTGGAAGGCAGCCCCGAGTCGCTGTCGAAGGCTTTCCTTGTCGAGGTAGAGGTTGAGTTCTTTGAACTTTATGAGGGCCAGAAACTCTTCGCCGACATTTGTCAGCTTATGCGGGAGAGGGGCTTTGATCTTCTTTACCTGAACAGGGAATTCATCGGCCGGGCAATCTATAGGGGGAAAACGCGCGGGCAGCTCATATTTGGCGATGCGCTTTTCGGGCGTAGGGACGATTTAGCGTCCAGCCTTCCTGTTGAAAGAAAGATAAAGTACATCGTGGCGCTGATCCAATACGGACATCTGGATTTTGCGTATAAGCTGTACTCGGAAGATGAAGCCGTACTTGCTCTAGCACCTGGCATCAGCCAATTCTTTGAGCTATACGGCACCTCGAGCTGGGGGAAATTCAAACGCTTCGCATCCATGCAACTGGATAAGATTATCTTTCTTCTCCTGCATGCGCGCCGAACAAACCACCGTGGGTGCGATTCAGACAGGAATTGGCCAATTAGGTGACGTGGCGTGGTCGCCTGCTTCACTTGGAGCTTGCACGGACGGGACTTCCTTGTTGATTTAAAAGAGGGGCAACGGGCGCGAAATATGTGGAGCTACGATCGGCATAAGAATCACGAAATGCGCCTGGTGCAGGATGAGGAGTTTCCATCCTGTTATACCGGCCCGGACACAATCGACGCGTGGCGGCATTTGAGATTCCTCGAATGCACACTCCCGCTGCTCACAGAATGGCCTGTCTCGGAGTGGATTACCATCGGCGATGGCAACTTTGGTTCGGATGCCTTTTTCCTGCGAAGCCACGGCGTTGCGGTAACGGCAACGAGCATTTCGTCGAATACCTTGTCAATCGCGCATGCCAATGGCTGGATCGACGCCTACGCGGCCGAAAACGCAGAGTCCCTGAGCTATGAAGACAATGCGGTCGACTTTGTGCTCTGCAAGGATGCCCTCCACCATTTTCCCCGGCCTCCGATCGGGTTTTACGAGATGCTTCGGGTCGCCCGCAAAGCTATCGTGTTGGTCGAGCCCCTGGATCCAGGGTGGCGCGCCCTCTCAAGCCTAAAGACCTTCGCCAAGTTGGTGCTGCGTGGCAGTTCTGATGACCAATTCGAACCCTCCGGGAATTTTGTCTATCGTCTGACTATCCGTGAGGTGTTCAAGATGCTGACGGCGCTGGGTTATCCCTGTTTCGCTTGGAAGGGAATTAACGATTGCTACGTCGCTAAGCTAGGAACTGCCTCCGCAAGTCGGCGCTCCACCGGTTGGCTCTTCACACGCATTGGGATCGCATTTCAAGATGCACTGTGCCGAATCAAACTTCTGAGCTTTGGCCGGGCGAGCATCATTTGCTTTAAGCAGGAGCCCACCAAGCAATTTCTGACTTCTCTGGAGAGACGTGGCTTTACGGTGGTCAATCTTCCGCGTAACCCCTATTGCGAAAGAAGCGAACCGACTGTGTGATCTCGGCAGCAACCGATGGCCTGAAGATCCTTGGGTTGGTTGATTGAGGAGCGCCATGAATTGCCCTATTTGCTCTGCCGCACCTGCTGAGACATTCTCTGCGAGATTCGTCACCGCCCAGAAGTGTTCGGGGTGTGGGCATATTTATGCCCAGGACCCGGTGACCATGCAGGGTGTCCAAGTGCTTGTGGATCCCGATGAAATGATGAAGGAGTATGCAGCGCGTAACAAGAGGCTGATTAACTTTTGGCTACGGTCCGGCTTCATCCAAGCCAACTCTGCTGTATTGGACTTTGGCGCCGGATCGGGCCACATCCTCCGCTCCTTGAAGCAACTGGTTCCCTCGATCCAAATCAGTTGTGTCGAAGCAGACGACGCCGCTTTCAAGTTCCTTCATTCGCAACCCTTCACCGTCTTCGATTCACTCGAGCAGGCGCCTCGGGGCAGCTTCGACGCCATCATCCTTATTGAGCTGCTCGAGCACTTGAACGATCCGGTCCCTCTCCTTTTGGAGATCAAGTCACGCTTACGGCCAGGGGGCAGGATGTTCATCACCACTCCCTGCGGGGAGACGCGGACCGGCTACCGGAGAACGTCGGCCTATGACACGCCGGAACACGTACAGTTCTGGACTGAGAAGTCGTTTCAACTGCTCTGCGAAAAAACTGGTCTCAACTTCCGCCCTGTGCCACAGCGCGTCATGTCTCCTCGAAAGACCTTGAATCGATGGTCATACGAAACGTTGCGTGCGATGCGCGATTCCGTAATGGGGATTCGTTACCTTGTGGGATACCTTCAGTGCGCTCCGCAGGGTTCGAACTGAGCCACAGGCTGAAGAGAGCATCTCCCGGGAGAATTTTGGAATGAATGATCACGATGTAGGCCAATGCTTGCGCGATGCTGAGATCGTCGCCATGAATCAGGAGTACTTCCGCAAGCAGACCCGTGAGAGCTTTGTAAAAGTTTCGCCACATTTGAAACACAAGACGCTCGGAATTCTCTTTGAAGAGATGGTCGCGCAGTCGTTCGGACAACTTGTAAACGGGGGTGACAAGGTCGCGGTGCTTGATATGGGCGCCGGGGACGGCACACTTGCTCTACCATGCCTAGCCTTGGGGGCGGAAGTTCTGGCGGCCGATGCGAGCGCTGAACTATTAAATGGTCTCGAGGAGGCAGCAGCGGAGTATCGAGGCCAGCTTACGACTATGCATGGCGATATCTTCCACATTCTGGAGGAGCTGGAAAGGAGAGATTGCCAATTTGACGTGGTCGGGGCCAGCTCATTTCTTCACCACATTCCGGATTACCTGAAACTTTGCAGGTGCGCCGCTGGAATGCTGAGAAGGAATGCAGTGTTTTTCACTTTCCAGGATCCGCTGCGTTACGACACGCTGAGCCGATTTACTTACTTCTTCGATCGTATCTCTTACTTCGGGTGGAGGCTCTTTCAAGGAGGGTACCTTAAGGGCCTGAGAACGCGATTGCGTCGTATGAGAGGTCATTACCGGGGCGATCTCCCAGAAGATATGACTGAATACCACGTGGTCCGGAACGGGGTCGACCAGTCGGCGCTGGTCGCATGCCTGGAGAGTTTTGGCTTTGAATGTCGAGTGCGCTCCTACTGGAGTACTCAATCCAGGTTCTTTCAATGGGCAGGCGAAGTTTTGCATTTGGCAAACACGTTTGGAATCCTAGCGACAAGGAAGGAAGCCTTAAGAGCTGAATGAATGAGTGAAGATCGAGACGTTCTGGAGGTTGAATTTCGGGATATTTGCTTTCCGAGTCGCCAGACCGGAAGACCAGTGTCGGAATCAATGAAGCTATGTAGAGTTGCACTCATCGCGCACTGCTATCACGAGTCTTCGGCCCGACATAAGTTGGCATTTCTCGCGCAAAACACGGACTTTCGTCTCATCAGCCCGCAGTATTACCCATATCCGTACGGTAGGCGAGAGATCGATTATGAATTTAACCGAGAGGTCGCTGTCTGCGCTCTCCCAATCCACTTTCTCAGCCCCAGACCAACGTCAACACGTTGGATTCTCGAGAGTCGCGACCTCGGATTCCGGGAGTTCAAGCCCGATATCATTCACGTGGAGAACGAGCAGCATAGCTGGATTCTCTGCCAGGCCCTTTTGTATCGAAAGCTCTACGCCCCAAGCGCGAAGATGGTTGTCTTTGTCTGGGACAATATCTATCCGAGCGAGCAGGATTCCAAGGCCAGGCTTCTGGAACATCTTGCCCGGATCAATCGCCGCTTCGTGGATTTCTTTATTTGCGGTAATGCGGCAGGCAAAGAAATCCTCATCCAAAAGGGTGTGCCCGCGAGCAGAGTTGAAGTCATCCCCCAATTCGGCGTCGATACCGGCGTCTTTCATCCCTTCACGTCAGACCAGCGGTTGTCAGTGCGTAGTGAAATGGATATCTCCCCTGACGAATTCGCGGTCGGCTTCGTGGGCAGGTTCGTCGAGGAGAAAGGGCTGCTCGACCTCGTAGAGGCGATGACACAATTGCGCACGGCCACGAATCGGCAGGTCGTCCTGATCCTGGTTGGCACCGGACCTTTGGAGACCCCATTGCGCGAGACCTGCACGGCCCGTGGCATCAGGTTGTTGGTGTTGCCCCCATGCCGGAATGACGAGGTCGTTGCGGCGATGAATAGTCTTGACGTGCTGGTATTGCCCTCGCGCAGCCGCTCATTTTGGAAAGAGCAGTTTGGCCGCGTGCTCATCGAGGCCATGGCGTGCGGGGTTCCGGTCATCGGCTCCAGTTCGGGAGAGATTCCCAACGTGATCGGGGATGCAGGCCTAGTCTTCAAGGAAGGCGATTCTGCGCAGCTTTGCGAAAAGCTCAAATTATATTGCGACGATGAAGGGTTCAGGACTGCGTGCGCCCTAAAGGGCCTGCAGCGCGTCTTGAATTCCTTCACAAACGAAAGAATCGCGCAAAGAACTCTCGCCGTTTATGAACGGGTTGCTGCCTCCTAGTTCTCTGCTCGATGCCAAGGCGCGGGTGGGAGTCATTCCATCTGGATGCCGACGGGGACGGATCGCAATACAAGCCCGACTCGCTTTACCTGGAAGCGGAATCCTGATCGCGCCATGGAGAGTGGATTGCAACTGACGGCCCCGCAAACGGAATCCGATTCAAGCGCCGCGTGCCTGCCGCGCGGCAACATCCTCGGAGTGGGAATTCACGACATCGGCATGAACCAGGCGGTCGAAGCCATCGAAGAGGCGATTGCGAGCCGGCGCAAGGGTTATGTCTGCGTTGCTAACGTGCATGTGGTGATAGAGGCGCAGGACAGTGCGGACTACCGGCGCCTGCTGAACGAATCCTTCCTGACTGTGCCCGACGGCCGGCCGCTGGTCTGGGTGGGGCGGCTGCAGGGTTCGCGGACGATCGAGCAGGTGGGCGGCCCAGAGATCATGATCGAGCTTTGCGACCGCTCGCGCGACCGGGGTTACACGCATTTTTTCTACGGCGGTGCTCCCGGCGTTGCCGAGCAATTGAAAGACGTGCTGACGAAGCGCTACCCAGGACTTTGTGTCGCGGGGACATACAGCCCACCGTATCGGCCGCTGCACGCCGGCGAGGAACTGAAACTGAAACAACTCTTCGCCCGAGTGAAGCCGGATGTCACCTGGGTTGGACTCGGGGCGCCCAAGCAAGAGCGCTTTATGGCCAGCTACCTGCCCCATCTTGACACAACAATCATGATCGGTGTAGGCGCCGCCTTCGACATGCACACCGGGAGAATCAAGGACGCCCCGCACTGGGCGAAACGCTGCGGCGTAGCATGGCTTTTTCGCCTGGTCCAGGACCCAAAGCGTATGGCATCCCGTTACATGCGCACCAACCCCCGCTTCCTTTGGGAGATAATTCTCCAGTTTTCCGGACTCAAACCAAATGCTGCGAACGATGGAGCCGAATGAACGCAAGAGTTGTTGAATTCGAGCAGGTTGAGGTGACTGTCGTGCCTTCCCGGTACTGGAACAGCCCTGTTCAACTCGCGCTCAAGCGGATTGTGGAATTCGCTCTTTCGTTGACGGCATTGCTCGTTCTGTCGCCACTGTGTTTGTTGCTCGCCATTGCCATCAAGCTCACTTCGCGGGGTCCGATCTTCTTCAAGTGCAACTGGATCGGACAGCACGAAATCCCGTTCGCCGGTTACAAGTTCCGCTCCATGGTGATGAATGCCGACGAGATGAAGGCCGATCTTATGGCGCAGAACGAAATGAACGGCCCGGTGTTCAAAATCACCGACGATCCGCGCGTTACGCGGCTGGGCGTCTGGATGCGCCGCCACAGCCTCGACGAAATACCGCAGCTTTTCAGCGTGCTTAAAGGGGACTTGAGCCTGGTCGGTCCGCGTCCGCCGCTGCGCACCGAGTACGCGCAGTTCACAAAGTGGGAAAAGCAGAAGCTTTTGGTGAAGCCGGGCATCACCTGCCTCTGGCAGGTCAGCGGCCGTAACAGCATCCGCGATTTCGGTGAATGGATCCGGCTGGACTTCGAATACATCTCCAATTGGTGGATCGGCCTTGATGCCATCATTCTGTTGAAGACCGTACGCGAAGTACTCGCTGGCTCAGGAAAGTAACTTCCGACCGTGAGGTGTGGTCTTCGTAAACCAGACCCATCCGACAACTCTGGAGCGGCCCGTGAGAATTGCGATTGATACTTTATACGAGCGCGGTGACAGCCAATCAAGCAGCGCGGTGGACTATCTAGTTAACCTAGCGACTTATCTACCGCAAGTGGGTCCGCAGCATGACTACTATATGCTCGTGAGTTCGCGCTCCGCTCACCGTTATAGAGATCTTATCCGAGAAAACGTTCATTTGGTTGATTGCTTTTTTGCAAACGATCGAAGGCTACTAAGGATAGCCGCGCAACAGACTATCGTTCCACTGCGACTTCATTGGCTTGGGGTGGACGTCTTGTTCGCGCCGGGAAATGTAGTTCCCTTGGTAGGGGACTTTTGCCGCATTCTCAAAATCAACACGCTTCATCATTTCCGTACGCCAAAACAAATTGGTCGTACTCGGAGTGTATACCGAACTGTGGCTTTCGGTGCAGCAGCGAGAGCTGCGGACTGTATCTTGGCCAATTCGTCAGTAACAAGTGACGATATCTGTCGCTTTCTAAAGGTGGATGCGCGTAAGGTGAAAACGGTGTGGGAGGCCGTGGACGAATGCTTTGTGCCTGCAAGTCTCGACGCGACGCGTCAGGTGCGTGAACGTTTCAATTTGCGGCGATCCTTTGTATTGTTTTGTTCCACTTTATGGCCATATAAGAATGCCCATGTCCTCATTCGCGCATATAGCCTTGCCGTGCGCCGATACGATATTGACTCCGATTTGATCTTCGTAGGTCGTGAAGACAAGGCCTCATACAAGGCACAGCTGGATGCTCTCATTCAAGAGGAAGGTGTACAAGGACGAGTGCGTTTTCTGGGGTTAGTGCCCAACCGAGACATGCCGCCTCTGTACTCTGCGGCTTCGATGTTAGTCTTTCCTTCATTATCAGAAACATTTGGTAAGCCGTTAGTAGAAGCCATGCGCTGTGATCTCCCGGTCATCGCCTCGAATGTTTCCTGTATTCCCGAGATCCTGGGCGGAGCCGGGTTGTTGGTGGACCCCAATGACGTGGAAGGAATAGCGGACGCAATCTATAGCGTTCTAACGGACAGTGCGCTTCGTGCAAGTCTCATCGAGCGAGGGAGACGGCGCGGTAGCTGCTTTTCATGGGAAAAATCCGCACAGGAAACGCTTGAAGTCATCGAGAATACCTATGCCGGATGGCGACGCGCCCGGGAGACTGAATGAGAGTGCAGTCCGACATTCGTGGGAGATTTTGGTATCAGCGTATTCTCTGAAAGACCGCAAAGGCTGGGAAGATGATAATGGTGTCTGACAGGCTGTTTTTTAAATGCAGTCCAGGACCCCTTTGATTCCTTTGGCACATCATCGCGTACGCGTGCGGTCGCAGCGGTTCGCGACAGGCCCGATGCGGCACGCCGTGTCGGAGTTCGTGGGCGCCGCGAATAGGATACGCGCTACCGGGGAGCTTTGATCTACGATGCTCTGCTCAGCGTCTACCAATCGGTTTCAAGCGCTTGTTCCTGATAGGCGCCTTGCGATTTGCGGATCGCCGTCCTGCATTGTACAATTGTTTGATTTCGAGGTGAGGCTTTAACAGCTCGCTCAACTTGTGTGAGGTCCTTGTGCCCTGCGGAATGCACCCTTCGGTCCGATAGTTCGCGCTTCGTTTCGAGAATTTCGCGGGATAGCACAGCTTCCAAAGTGAACTTCTCATTTCATAAGAGAGTGAATGGAGATTTCCGGATGGAACTGAGCAAGCTCAAAGTCGCTATCTTCGCCGATGGCGCAGACATCAATAGCATTATTTCTCTTCGCCGAAACCCGCTGATTAAGGGCTTCACGACGAATCCCACCCTGATGAAAAGAGCAGGTGTGCAGGACTACGAGGGATTTGCCCGGATGGTGCTGCAAGCGGTTCCTGACATGCCTTTTTCCTTTGAGGTGTTTG
>Ga0224557_1000797_pt1 | contig 33540 bp, 30 predicted proteins | sample 714S31014metaG_FD_180677 | JGI IMG/M metagenome (GOLD analysis project Ga0224557, IMG submission 180677) | Peat soil microbial communities from Stordalen Mire, Sweden - 717 S3 10-14 | ecosystem: Environmental > Terrestrial > Soil > Wetlands > Peat | place: Sweden: Norrbotten County, Stordalen... | reverse complement strand
AGCCCCAGGGAGAGGACGGCGATAGCGGCCACGGCCAGGCGACAAATCTGCTGGTGCTTAATCATAGATGTTTTTTTCATAATGCTGACTGCAGTTGACCGCAGTCATAAGGATTCATCGCATGAGTTGTGCCATTCGATTTTGCGGGCGGGAAATGGCTTGCAAGTCATTGATTGGCAGTCCCATGCGTCAAACAAGCGACATAGCCAGCAGCCGTCGATAGTTCGTAACTTGGGATTTCTCGAAGGCGATTTACGGTTTCTTGAACACGTTGAATGAACCATGATGAGGGGATTCATTGGGAAAATCCGTGGTTAAGACTATTCCTCTGCGGCTCCCTGCGTGCGGCTCTGCGCGAGATGGGCTGTTTTGCCGTGTTGGGCTGGTGTTCCGGAATTTCACCCTCTGGCAAGTTCTGGCAAGTTATCAAACCGGGGTTTTGGCTGGCTGTTCGCGCCTATTCGCGCCTTAAATTGACGGCGGTGAGGGTTTTCCGCCCTGCGGCGCGGAGTTTTCGGCGGTTTATGCAGGGGCCTATGCACCCTTGTGCATGATAAATAGCGCGGGGGCTGGAGTTCTCCCGCAGGCCACGCGAGCTTGAGTGCATTGATAATCAAGGACATGCAACTCAGGGGTTGGAAGTTTTTGAGCGATGCCAGGCATACGGCTCGACAGGGAGGTTCTTGGGGAAATGGAACGGCTCCGCAGGAGAGTCGGGCGTGTTCAAAAATTGGGGTGCGATCCGATGAGCCTTGCAAGGGGGCGCGGGTTGGTCTTATGTTGGGAATAACCTTGAGGCGGATACAGTGAAGATCATCGAGTATCTCAATCGCAGGTCCCGCGCCACGCTGGTGTTGATGGGATTGGTGTTGGTGCTCTACATCGGGGAATTGGATTACGTGACGGGGCCGATGGTCGCGCTGATGGTGTTTTACCTCATCCCGATTTGCATGGTCGCGTGGTTCGCGGGACGCTGGCCCGGCATCGGCATCGCCGTGGTCTCGGCCGCCATCTGGTTTGGAGCGAAGTACTGGGAACCCGGTTCGATTGACAATCATCGGCTGTTGCTGTGGAACACGGCGCAGCGCCTGGGGACGTACGTCATCCTGGCGGTGCTGACGGCGGAAGTTGCGGAGCGCAAGCGGGTGGAGCAGGCGTTGCGGCGGGCGCAGGAGGGGCTGGAAACGCGGGTGCGGGAGCGCACGCGGGAGCTGGCGCAGGCCAATGACGCTTTGCAGAAGGAGGTGTTGGAACGGGCCGTGGCGCAAAAGGAGGCGCGGCTGCTCAACGACACGCTTGAGGAGCGGGTGGCCGAACGGAGCGCCGCCGCGCGGCAGCGCGCCGTGGAACTGGCGCGCTCGGAGGCCGCCTTGCGCCAACAGACCCGCATCCTCCAGTCGATTCTTAACAGCATGGGCGACGGCGTGATCGTGGCCGACGCGCAGGGGAAAATCCTTCTGTTCAATCCGGCGGCGAGCCGGTTGGTGCAGGCGGGCCTGGGCGCTCTGGCGCCGGGGGCGGCGGACGGTCATTACCACACGTATCTGCCCGATACTTTGGCGGCTTACACGACGCGGGAGCATCCGTTGGCGCGGGCCATCCGCGGCGAGGTGGTGGATGGAGCGGAAGTTTATTTGCGCCAGGGGGAATCCTCGGAGGGAATCTGGCTGAGCGCGACGGGCCGTCCGCTGTTGGACGAGCGGGGCCGCATCCAGGGCGGGGTGGTGGTCTATACGGACATGAGCGCGCGCAAGCTGATGGAGAAGCAGGTGGCCGAGATCAGCGACCGGGAACAGCGGCGGATCGGGCAGGATTTGCATGACAGCCTGTGCCAGCACCTGGTGAGCATCGGCTTCGCGGCTGAATTGCTGCGCGAGAAACTGGAGCGCCACAAATTGCCCGAGGCCGCCCAGGCGGAAGTCATCGCCGAAATGGTCAACGAAGGCATTTCGCAGGCGCGGCGCCTGGCGCGCGGCCTTTACCCGGTCCGCCTGGAGCTGGACGGCCTGGCGTCCGCGTTGGAGGAACTGGCCGAAACGGTGCGGTCCCGGGGAGACGTGGCCTGCCATTTCGCATGCGAGGACCAGGTCCTTATATATGACGAATCGGCCGGCGGCAACCTTTACCGCATCGCCCAGGAAGCGATCAACAACGCGGTCAAGCACGCGCGTTGCCGCAACATCTCGATCAGCTTGGGGGCGGTCGAGGACGAAGTGATTCTGACGGTCAAAGATGATGGGGTGGGTATTCCGGGCGAGCTGGAAAGCACTTCGGGCATGGGCCTCCATATCATGAACTACCGCGCCAAGATGATCGGGGCGTCGCTGGACATCCGGCGCGGAGCGACCGGGGGAACCATCGTGCTTTGTTCGTTTCATAACGGGCCTGCCGCTGTCAAGGACGCCAGTCCGGCGGCGCAGGGGCATTCGGTGGCGTCCGGCGCCGCCGGAGGCGATTAAATGATTCCATTTGCGTCAGCATTTTGGTAAACGAAGAACATGACCTCCCAAATTAAACCTGAGCCGGCCAGGCACACCGTCTTCCTGGTCGATGATCATCCCCTGGTGCGCGAATGGCTGACGCAGTTGATTCAGCGGGAGAATGATCTGACCGTCTGCGGAGAGGCGGAAGACACCCATGAAGCGCTGGCGAAGATAGAAGCAAGCAACCCGGACATTGTCATCGCGGATATATCGCTCAAGAGCACGCATGGGCTGGAACTGGTCAAAGACTTGCAGGCGCGGCGTCCGGCCCTGCCGGTGCTGGTGCTCTCGATGCACGACGAATCGCTCTACGCCGAGCGTGTGTTAAGGGCCGGCGCCAGGGGCTACATCACCAAGCAGGAGGCGACCAAGAAGATTCTGCTGGCCATCCGCCAGGTAATGGCGGGCCAAATCTATATCAGCGAAAAAATGGCGGCGCGCATGGTGCATAAGATGGTGGTGGGCCGCGCCCAAGACCAGAAATCTCCCATCGAGCGGCTGACGGACCGGGAGTTGGAGGTCTTCCAACTGATCGGGCGGGGCCAGGGCACCCGGCGCATCGCGGCGGAATTGCATCTGGGAATCAAGACGGTCGAATCCTATCGCGCCCGGATCAAGGAGAAGCTCAAGCTCGAAGACGGCACGCAATTGCTCCAGCAGGCCATTCAATGGGTTCACAGCTTGCAGGACCGTTGATCGCGTTGTCTGCCTTCCGGGATTTTTTGAATTATTGACTGAGTCATGCGGCGACCTGCGTTACTCGATCTGCGCTCCTGGGATTGGCGGAAAGGCTCCCGCCGGTTGCTGGCTCTGTCCGTGCTGGCGGCGGCGGGATGGGTTTGCTGGAAGGGTGGGCGGGACCCGGAAATTCCACTGCTGCCGCCCGGGCGGGCCGCCTGGATTGTCTATCCATCGCCGCCGGAGGCGGCAATCTACCGGCGCCGGACCGTGTCGGCTGACTTCGAGCGTCAATTCGTCCTGGCCGTTCCTCCTGGGCGGGCCGAACTATCCTGGCGCGCTTTCCGGCACTCCGGATTATCCATCAACGGCGCGGCGCTTCCCCAGACGGGCGGGGCGGGGAAAAACTGGAAAGACGTTTCCCGGCTCGATGCCGCCCCCTATCTCCGCGCGGGAACCAATACGATTACGGCGACGGTGTCGAATGACAACGGGCCTCCCGCGTTGAGCCTCCGGCTGGAGATCGGGGGCGCCGCGGTGGAGACAGACCCAGAGTGGAGCGTTTCGGTGGGAGGCTCTCACTGGCATCTGGCTCGGCTGGCGTCAGCCAGCGCGGAGTTTGGCGAGGGCAACGAATTGCACGGACTGGAAGGAACCGGCGCGGCTCTGCGGAAATGCTGGCCGCAGTTGAGTCTGCTTCTGCTGATCGCCACTCTGCTGGCAGGCGCTTTGGAGCATGGGATGGCGCGGGCGGAGGGTGGCGGCGGACGCCATCTCCGGCGCTGGCTTGTGGTTGGAGCGGCGGCGCTTTGGGCGCTGCTGTTCCTGCACAACGCGCCCTTGCTGCCGATGAACATCGGTTTCGACGCCTCCAGCCACCTCCAATATATCACCTACATTCAAGAGCATCACGCCCTGCCCGCGGCGACTGAGGGATGGGAAATGTTTCAAGCGCCGTTGTACTATGTCTTGTGCGCCTGTTTGCTGGGGGCTGGCGGCCTGCGGGTTTCCCAGCCGGAGGGACTCCTCATGCTGCGCGGCGTGGCGGCGCTGGTATGCGCCGTCAATGTCGCGCTGATCTGGGCCAGTTTGCGGCTGATCTTCCCAGGGCAATGGAAGAAACAGATGGTCGGAACGCTGCTGGCGGCGTTTCTGCCGGCGGAGATTTGCCTTTCGCATTACACGACCAACGAAACGCTCGCGGCGGCGCTGGTGAGCGCGGCGTTTTATCTTTGTTTGCGCATACTGCGCGCGCCGCCGCCTTCGCCGGGGCTGCACACCGGATTGGGTTGCGCGCTGGGCCTGGCGTTGCTGGCCAAGGCGTCGGCGGTGGTTTTCCTGCCCGCGATTTTCGCGGTGCTGGCGGGAAAGTTGATTCAGGAACGCCAGACTACCCCGGGCTTCTGGGTGCGAAGCGTGGGCGTGACGGCCCTTTTCCTGGTGCTGGTGGCAGGCTGGCGCTATGCGGAGGTGTGGCGGGATTTTGGAAGTCCGCTGGCTGGCAATTGGGACGCGCGCGTGACGGCTGGCTGGTGGCAGCAGCCGGGCTATCACACCCCCGCGTATTTCTTCTCTTTTGGCCGCGCGTTCACAGCGCCCTTGTTCAGCGGGTTTCACAGTTTTTGGGATTGCTTCTACACCACATTATGGGGAGACGGCATGGCGGGCGGGCGGGTGGCGCCGGCCAGTTTTCCCCCGTGGAATTGGCCCTTGATGGAGGCGGGCTTTTTGCTGGCTTTGGCGCCGGCGGCGCTGGCGCTGACCGGGTTGGCGGCCGCCGTGGCGCGGTGCCTGAGGGAGCCGGACCTGGCGTTCCTGCTGCTGGCGGGCGCGGCTGGCTCCGCGATATTTGCCATTTTTTTCATGAGCTTGAAGCTCCCGTTTTATGCGCAGGGCAAATGCTTTTACGGATTGCCCGCGCTGCTGCCGTTTTGTGTTTTTGGCGTTCTGGGCCTGGATTTATGGAGGCGGCGGGGCCGGGGCGCGCGGGCGGTCTTGAGCGTGGCGCTGTTGCTCTGGCTGGGCAACGTCTATGCCTCCTTTTGGATACAGCCGCGGTCTCTGTCAACCGAAGTGTCGGCCGCCATGGGGGAAGTTTATGACGGGAATGACGATCGCGCGGCCCGGCGGGCGGTGGACCGGGTGCTGGCCGACGATCCGGCAAACGAAACCGGGTTGATTCTTGACGCGATGCTGCTGGACCGGCAGCACAGGGCGGCGGCGGCCGTTGAAAGTTTGCGGCGCGCTTTGCGGGCGGACCCGGACAGCGGCGAGATCATGAGATACCTGGCCTCGTACCTCGATGATCTGGGCCAAACCAACGAGGCCTTTGTCCTGGCCCAACGCGCCATGACGCTCGAGCCGGAGAACGACCAGAGCGCCCAACTCGCCTGCCAACTGGCGATGCGACTGGGGAAGTACCCGGAGGCCCTGGATGCTGGACGGGCGGCGCTGGGGCTGATCCCAGACGACGCCGCCACGCAGTTCGACGTGGGCTGCGCCTGGGCGAATCTGGGGCGTCCGAACGAGGCCATCCGCCAATATCAGATGTTACTGGCGCTCAAACCGCCACGGCCATTGGAGTTGGAGGCCCGTTTGTATCTCAACCGCCTCCAGGCCGGCAGACCTTGAAAGCACCCTTCTCTGGGGCCCTCTGCGCCAGCCGATGCAAGTCAGCTCGACATTCAAATCATGCCGGCCGCCTTTCAATCCGCCTCTCTCCGAGGGAACGGACGTGTTCCACGTGGAACAATTTGAAATATTCGTTTCACTTTAAATCCATCTGCCGGGAAGGCGCAGAAGTGAACAGATTCTTGGGAAGACGCTCGCACGTGGGTGAACAAATCATCGAATGACGCTTCGCGTTGGCGCCGCGCCGCCCCAAATCAATGTGCATAAGGGTGTATGAATCCGGCACCCGGCGCGGAAACCCCGCGAAACATGACCCTGTTTACCTTGACTGACCTTGACCGACCTTGACGCCAGAGCCGGAAACGGGGCCGGCGCTCCGCGCAAGGCGGACTTGTCGCGCCGTAGCGCATAGCGCGAAGGCGGATCAACAGCCGCGACAAGCGGGGCATGGCGTGGTTCAAACCCCGGTCCGCAGCCTGCCAAAAAAACAAATCGCCCCCAGCCACTGCAACCACAATACCACAACACTTGCATTACGCAACATGTTTCTCGCATTTGGCATGCAGTCCGGCCGCCATATCGGCAAGGCAAGGCGCCTTGAAATATGACAATACCACGAAGCGACCCCGTTACTTTCTTCTAATTGCCGCGTTTGAGATCGAGGTTTGGCCCCCAGCCGCCACCAAGGGCCTTAATCAGGCGCACGCTGGCGGCGTAGCGCTCGCCCCGCAATTGCGCCTGCTGCAATTGTTCCTGGCGCAAGGCGCGTTCGGCGTCAGTGACGGGCAAATACGTGCTGGCGCCGCCCGCGTAACGGGCGTTGGCCAACTCGACTTGCCTGCGCGCGGAATTCACCGCCCGATCCACGGCGGCGGCCTGTTCTTCGCGATTCTGGATTTGCGTCAACGAGTCTTCCACTTCCTTGATTGCCGTGAGGACTGTTTCACGGTAATTCGCGACAGCTTCATCAGAGGCGGCTCTGGCTTGCTTGACATCGGCCTTGGTTCGTCCGCCTGTGAACACGGGCAGGCTTACGCTGGGGCCGATCGACCAAACGAGGCTCTCGCCCGTGAACAGTTTGTCCGCCGACGCGCTGAGAAAGCCCCCCTGGCCAGTCAAACTAATCGCGGGAAAATAAGCCGCTTGCGCGACGCCGATCTGGGCGTTGCGGGAGGCAAGCGTCCGTTCCGCGGAGGCGATGTCCGGACGGCGTTCCAGCACGTTGGCGGGCAGGTCCGCCGGCACCAGTGGCGGAGGACCGGGAAGTGGTTGCGCTTGAAGCGAAAATGAGCTTGCGGACTTCCCGCAGAGCAACGCCAAAGCGTGCAGGGTTTCCGCCCGTTGCCGGATCGCATCGACGAGGTCCGATTGCGACGCCGCCAACTCTGTTTCGGCCTGGACGGCGTCCAATTCGGCGAGGGCGCCAGCTTGGAATCTTGCGCGCAACAGCCGGGCCGAGTCTTGGCGCGTGGCCACGGTGTCCCGCAACGCCACCACCTGTCCGTCGAGCGAGCGGAGCAAGAAGTAATCGACCGCCACATCCGCCGTCATTGTTAAAAGCACGCTTTGATAGTCCGCGGCGCTGGCCTGGGCATCCGCCCCGGCGCTTTCAAAACCCCGGCGCACCCTTCCCCAAAGATCGACTTCATAGCTCAAATCCAGTGGCACGCTAAAGGTTTGATACCTGGCTTGCGGTATGTGAAAGGGTATCGGCGTGGGCAGGTGGCCGGAGGACTGTTGATATTCGTAAACCGGGTCGAGCGAAAGCTGGGGGAAAAACTGGCTGCGGCTTAATCGCGCCGTTGCGCGGGCGCGATCCACGCGCGCGACGGCGGCGCGCAATGTGGGACTGTCAGCCAGGGCGTTGGTTTCCAATTCATCGAGGGTGGTGTCGTGGAAGATTTGCCACCAAGGCCCTTTGGGCGCGGCGTCGCGCGGGACGGCGGGTTCCCAACTCCATGCGGGCGGCGTTAGTGTGGAAGTGGACGGCTTCTGATAGTTTGGTCCGACGGCGCAGGAGCTTGCAAGCAGGGCGGCAGCGGCGCCGCAGAGGAGATGTCGAGTGACTTTCATAGCTCAATCGAGTGTTTGACGATAGCGTTTGACCCCAATGGACAGAACCACCGCGGCAAAAAGCGCGATGGGCCACAACTCGTTCAGTGCCTCGTGCAGACCGTTTCCTTTGAGCAGAATACCGCGAACGATCCGCAAGAAATGCGTGAGCGGCAAGACCTCGGCGATGTTCTGGGCCCACACCGGCATGCCGCGAAAGGGGAACGCGAAGCCCGAAAGCAGAATATTGGGCAGAAAGAAAAAGATGCCCATTTGCACCGCTTCCCGCTGATTCGAGGCGATGGTGGAGAACGTCACGCCCATGGCGAGATTGGCCGCGATGAAAAGCAGGGCTATGGCCAACAATAGCGGCACGCTGCCCAGCATCGGCACATGGAACAGAAAGCGCGCCGCCACCAACAGGATGCCAATTTGGAGGTAACCGACGAGAATGTAGGGAATGATCTTCCCCGTCAGCACCTCCAGCGGACGGGCGGGCATGGCGAGAAGGTTTTCCATCGTGCCGGTCTCGCGTTCACGGGTCATCGCCAGGCCGGTGATGAGGACCATGGTCAATGTGAGGATGACTCCAACCAAACCGGGCACAATATTGTATTGGGTAATGGATTCCGGGTTGTAAAGGGCGTGAATGCGCAGGTCGATGGGCGAATCCGTCGCCGCCAGAAATGCCAGAGGCCCTTTCAGATCGTTTCGCAGGGCGCTCGTCAATATCGTCGGCAGATTGCCCAGCGCAATGCCGGTCGTTCCGGGATCGGTGGCGTCGGCCTCCACCAACACGGCCGGCCGTTTGCCGCGCAACAAATCGCGGCTGAAGTTTTGCGGAACGTTAATGACAAACTGCACGGCGCCAGCCGCCAGGGCCTGGCGGGCTTGTTCCTCGGTCCGATATTGACGCACGAATTCGAAGTAGCGGCTGTTTTCCAATCCGTAAAGCAGAGAGCGGGCTTGCGGACCGTCATCGGCAAGCACAACGGCCGCGGGGAGGTGTTTGGGGTCGGCGTTGATGGCATAACCAAAGAGGATTACTTGTAGAAGGGGAATGCCGATCATCATGGCGAATGTCACCCGGTCGCGCCGCATCTGGATGAACTCCTTGGCCACCACCGCCCAAAATCTCGCTATGGAAAATCTCCGTTTCATGCGACTGCATCCTGAGTATGGGTTTGTTCCATGAGGTGGATAAAAATATCCTCCAATCCTGACTCGGTGGGACGCCATTCGTAAGGCGGAGACTGAAATGGCGCGATGGCTGCCTCCAGCACCGCTGCATCCGATCCGCTGACATGCAGGGTGTCGCCAAAGGGCACCGCTTGTTCCACTCCGTTGCACCGGCGCAGTTGGTTCGCCAATTCAAGCAACTTGGGTCCTCTTACTGTCCAGGTTGTCAGATGCCCTTGCGCAACCACTTCCGCGACATCGCCGCGGGCCAGCAATCGCCCTTTCATGATGAAGGCCAGACGATGGCATCGTTCAGCTTCGTCCATGTAGTGAGTGGCGATGAGAAAGGTCAACCCTTGCGACGCCAGTTGATGGATTTCCTCCCAAAACTCGCGCCGCGCCTTGGGATCAACACCGGCGGTCGGCTCATCCAAGAGCAGCAATTTAGGCTGGTGAATCAAACAGGCGGCCAGGGCCAGGCGTTGCTTCCAGCCGCCCGAGAGAGTGCCTGCCAATTGGTTTCTCCTGTCCTGCAATCCCAACCGCTCCAGACTCTGACGCACCGCATCCCGGCGGTTGGGCATCGAATACAAGCGCGCGACGAAATCGAGGTTCTCCCGGATCGTCAGATCTTCCCAAAAACTGAAGCGCTGCGTCATATAGCCGACCTGCCGTTTGATCGACTCACTCTCGGTGACCACGTCCAGCCCGAGACACTGGCCGCTGCCCTCGTCCGCCTTCAATAAGCCGCATAACATGCGGATGAAGGTGGTTTTGCCGCTGCCGTTGGGGCCGAGAAAACCGCAAATCTCACCGGTCTTGACCCGCAAGTCCACATGATCAACAGCCGTCAAGGAGCCGAACCGCTTGGTCATCCCGCGTACATCGATGGAAAACTCTTCCGGCATAACTACAGGGGCAATTTCACTTCCACAGGCTGACCTGGATGGAGTTGGGCGGCTGTCTCCGGATCGAATACCGCTTCGATCATAAACACCAGTTTTCCGCGGTTTTCGTCGCTGTAAATCACCGGCGGTGTGTATTCGGCTTGCGGCGAAATAAAGCTGATTGTCCCGGTGATGGAATTGGTGACGCCGTCCACGTGGACCGTCATGTGGTCGCCTTGATGCAGCGCGCCAACGAGAGATTCCGGCACAAAGGCGCGGACCTTGATGTTCTGCGGCGGCAGGAGCGCCACGACCGGCCGGCCCGCTTCGACCCATTCGCCCTGGCGATATAGCGTGTCAAAGACGACGCCTGCTTGCGGTGCGGCTTGACGCTTCTGACCCAGTTCCCATTGTGAGCGCGCTTGTACTGCCTCAAGCGCCCGCAAGTTTGCCTCCAAGGCTGCCACGACATCGTCGCGCGCGCCCAAACGCGCCGTTTCCAAATCAGCCTCCATTTGTGCCAGGCGGGCCGCGTCCTCGTCATGCGTTGCGCGGGCCTTGTCCAGGTCGTCGGCCGAGCTGGCGCCTGGCACGCGGCTGAGCTTTTCCTGGCGTTCCAATTCGGCGGCGCTGTAATCCAACGCTGCGCGCGTCTGTTTGATTTGGGCCTCGAGCGAATGAATTTCCGGTTCACGCTTGCCTTTGCGCGCGTCCGCCAGGTTCGCGCGGCCCTCGCTCAAGCGGCGCTCCGCCTGTTCCAGAGTGTCCTTTTCCGGCGACAGTTCCAAAGAAAACAAAGGATCGCCAGCCTTGACGATGGCGCCGCGGCTGACGGCCAGCGTTTGGAGGGCGCCCGATTGCGGGGAGGCCACATAGACGAAGTCGCCCTCGACATAGCCCTGCACGTAATTGGGATGCGAGGGATTGCAGGCAGTCAAGATTGTCAATGAGGTTAAAATAAAAGCAATAGTGGATGGTTTCATTTTTCGGATAAGCATTTCAGATGCGCTCTAGCAGCCGGATCGATGGCCCCTTCCAGCACGATCTTGGTGATCACGCCGCAGCCTGCTTTGGGCGTCAGGCCCAGTTCGTCCATTCGCGCCGGGTTCACGATCGCCTGGACGGCTGCAAGCAGAATTTCAATGATGATCGGGGCGGGGACATCCTTGCGAATGAAACCTGCGCGGCGTCCCCGCAACATCAATTCGCCAAAGTGCTCCTGGATGGCGGCGCGACGAAGCCGCTCCACTTTTTGAAACACTTCCGGCCCTTCCTGCCTCATGTCCCTGGTAAACGGCGGTTGGATCTCTGACGTATGCCGTTGGACGCAAGCCAGGGTCTGCCGCAAAGTCTCTGGAAAATCCTGCCGGGCCGCCAGTATGCCCGACATATCCTCCCGGGCGCGGCGAAATTTGTTCTCCAGCACCGAGTCCAACAACTGGAGCTTGGTATCAAAACGCGAATACAGCGTCCGTTTGCTCATGCCCAGTTCCTCCGCCAGGTCGTCCATGGTCACACCACGAAAGCCGTGCGTGAAAAAGCGCTGGCTGGCGCCCTCGACGATGCGGGAGCGCACGGGATCCGCCAAAGGCTGATCTTTGGCCGGTGTCGTCCGCAATGTTGCTTTTCGTTGCATCTATGGAAACTAAATTAGTATTTTGAGTTTCCTCCGTCAAGCGGGAAAATGAAAAACAGTTCAGGCTCGCGCCAGGCCATCCGCGAAACCCGGCCTTTGGGGAGTTGACATGGTTGAAGGATTCCTTTTCTTGTTCCCTTCCTGCTGCTTTCGCTTACGCTATGGGCCGATGAATCTTTGGTTCGGCGCGATGGCCGCCGCCGCGTTCGCCCTGGCTGGCGCGGCGCCCGGATACTGGTCTTCACGCCTGCCCAAACCCTATTTAAAGATCTTTCCGAATTGCGCAAAGCCGGCCTGACCTTGGCTGTCATCAAATTCGGTTTCCTGGTGGACCACTTCGTCACCGTTCTCGAAGTCACTGATGCAGAAGTGGTCGTGGGAGATCCGCTGACGGGTTTGGAGCGGATGTCGTACGACCAGTTCCGTCAGAAGTGGCGTTTCGTCGGCGTCGTGGTCCGGCTCCGGTCCTGATCCCAAATGATTCAATGTCGAAATGGCCGCTCGAATCTGATTGGGTCAGGACTTCGTCATTCTTTCGTCATTGGTACTTAGGAATTAGTCATGCTTCCGTTTTCGGAACCGGACAAAAAACCTCGTGTTTTCCGTTCCACGCCAGGGGGTCCCGCACGGAAATGGCATCAATGACCCAGCCGCCATCGGACCATCCGACGCGCAGCGCGCAGAGCGCGCCGTTTTTGTCCCGCGCGTAGAAGATGTTGGCGTAGCCGTTGGTTTGCAGGAATCCCGCCTGGCCGGTTCCCTGGAGGCGCAGAAGCGCAAGGGCGGCGGTCACGGTGCCTTCGATTTTGGCTTCGCCGCCCAGTTCGGCTATAATGGGGCCGTCGGGCGAGATGCGAAGCAGCCTGTATTTGCGATAGGAGACTTGCGGCGTCGGGTTTTCGGTTTTGTCGAAGAACCGGTCCTTGAATTCGCCAAAGATCATCGAGAATTTCACCCCTGAAACTTTGCCGGCCAAATCCCGGATGACGAGCGGGGCCGAGGTGGCGGGCACGACGGCGGTTTCAAGCGGCTCCAGAAGGGCGGGTTTCACATCAAGTGTCTCACTCATAAATTGTGAAGGAAGTATGCAGCTCCAGCGAGTCGATGTCGAGGTTTTGGTGATGGGCTTCAACTTCGCGGATTCCGCATGGGCAGACCCAGTGTCCGGTTTGATGAACCAGCCGGACAACTGGTCCTCGAAGGTCTTTGCGACCGCGAAGTTTCCGGCCCGCGCAAGTAAGGAGGCGTGAACAAAGTCAGGGATTGGTCACCACCAGACGGATGAATCGCTCCGCCGCGGCTCCGAACGCCACGGTGTCCCGCACCACCAGTTGGGTGGGTGAATTGGTCAATGTCACCGTGGCCGGGGCGCCTGATTGCCAATTGATCAAATCGCCGGAAACCTCCACCACGTAATGCACGTCCGGCACAATGGCGGCCCGGCTCACCGTCAGCGTCAGATAGATGATTCCACCATCCGGCTGCAAACCGCCGGAGGGAAGTTGATTCGGCGACGCCACAGCCAGGGGATTCAGCCCCAGCGCGTACTTGATCAGATTCGGGATGCCGTCTCCCGCGGGGCTGGCTCCGTTGGCTCCGGCTCCGACATTGGACGGATTGCCAAAATTCGTGTCGCGCCACCCCTGCAACGGCGTCAAGGTCGAGTCATCGAATAAGCCGAATACTCCCACGCCGCTCGTGGTGCCGACATAGACGCGCGCACTGGCGATCATCGGAGTGATGAATTTGTTCCCAGCGCCAAACTGGTCGCGGGAGCCGGCCTGGCTGCTGTTGTACAGCTCGTTGGCCAGGTTGGTTGCATTGAAGGCGTGCAAAATCGCCGGCGAAGTGTTTTCCGTCGCCCAAACAATCCCGGCGTTGGTTCCGTTAGCCGATACGCCCGGCGTTGCTCCCGGATAGCCAAAGGTCTCCGGCGTCTCAGATGACATCGCTCCCAGCAGAGCATCCTGGAATGGAAAAGCCTTCACGTAATCGCCCACCCCGCCATAATAGAGAAAACCGTTCCAATACGCCCCCATGCTCCAAAGGCCGCCCGACACCGCGCCATCGGCCTGTTGCCAAATCGCGTTTGTGTCGGCGTCAAAATGGCCCATGTTGTTTCTCTCCACGATGTAGAGAATCGAGTCCTTCCCCGCACCCACCGCAAGCTGCCGCAGGTTGTTGCCCGCGTCCATCATGTCCGGCAACAGCAGCGCCCCGCCCGATCCCAGGTCCTCGTCCATGCCGTTTTCCGCCACCGCGTTGGACATGCAAAAGTAATCCGCCACGGCGAGCGTGTTTCCCGCGGTGGAGAATTTGAGAAACGAATTTCCAAAGTCGCCATTGCTGGGAAAGCCGTTGACCAGATTCGTGTCAAAAGTCCCGTTTCCAGCCAGGGCGTAGATGTTGCCTTCGCCATCCGCAGCCATCCCGGCGCCCGCACCCCAGAACGCTCCTTCGTTCCCATTGGGCGTGATGTTCAGGATGCTGGTCTGGTTGAGCGTTTGCTCGTCGTAACCGATCACCCACCCGGTGTAGGGCCGATTGTCGCAGTGCGACGCCCAGGCGGTGTAAAGCACGCCATTCAACAACAGCAGCCCGCAACGTTCCTTGTATTGCTCCGGGGCAAATACAACAGAACCCGCGCCATTCCAGCCATCGCCCGTGCCGGGATAAGTTGCCGCCACGTCCACCGGCGTGACCAGGTCTGCCCCTGTCGCCAGGTCCAGAGCATGAACGCGCTGAAAGTAGGTCGTTCCCTTCTTGCTCATCGCCACCACGAAGGTCGTTCCATTCGACCCGGCTTGACGGTCGATCACCGGCGTCGCCGTAATCCCAATCTCGGGTGTCACCTGATCGCAACTGCGCGGGTCGGAAGGCTCTTCGCCCGAAGCCAGCATCGAGACTTTCCAATAAAGATTTGTGCCGTCGGCGTTGAACGCATAGACCGAGTCATGTTCGGTGGCCACGATCAGCACATTGTGCTGGCCGGCCCCCGGAATCACCACTCCCGCCGCATAAAGCGGCTCGGCGTCCACGTTCCCGTCCACCGCCAGCGTGCGGAGCAGTCCAAAGTGGTTCGTGACGACGTTCGCCGGCGTGAGGACCTCCTCGTGCGGCGCCTGCCCCGTGCGGCTGTTGTCGTTGTGATAAGTCAACACATCTGTCATTTGGCCGCGAAGCAGCGGCCCGAATGCCAGCAGAAAGCAGGCCCAAGGCTTCCATCGAGAGTTACCGGCGCGTTTCATAATCGCTAACCTAGCTCATGGGTACGGAGCGCCGATCTCCAATCGGCCTTCAGCGGCTTCCCAGCCTTAAAGCCGGCTGCGAGTCGGCGCTCCGGACTGCCCGCATTCATGCGGGGCATGCAATTGGGCCATTTCAGGACAGCGCCGCGGCGAACTCTTGCGTTTTGGGCTGTGATTGCGCGGCAGCCTCCGCGCACAGCGGACACTCGTCCAAAACCGCCCGGACTTCGACCTTCAAGCCATGTGCCAGAAGCGGACACTCCCTGGCGATGGCCACGGCCTCGTCGAGGCCGCCGACTTCCAGCAGGAAATAGCCGCCAATGGCTTCCTTGGATTCAGCGAATGGCCCGTCAGCGACCACCCGGCCGTTTCTTGACGATACAATAATACCCTCGCGGTCCAGCGGATTTCCGCCAATGGCCTTGCCCTCCTCAGTCAACCGCTTGAACCAAGCCATCATTTGGCCGGCGAGTTGTTGTAGTTCCTCCGGCGAGAGGCCTTGGTGCCAATCTGTGCCGCGGAACATCAGCATGTATCCGTTTATCTTTGATGTGCTCATATTTTGTCTTTCGTTATGTTTTGTCTCTCGTGATGTTGTTTTGCCCGTCAGAGATATGACGAACGGGCGGGTGCGTTCAGGACATCCATCGGAACTTTTTCCTGACCAACGGGGACCCTCTCATTGGCGGGGGGAATCTCTTGCTCGCAGGTTTGAATTCTTCTCACCAGGAATGCTTTTTCGGAATTGACCTCGGCCAGTTGAAGGGCATTTCGAAAGTGACCCGCGGCGGACCGCGCGCGACCCAGCCGCGACTCGAATTCGCCGAGCACGGAGTGGAGCAGATAATAGGACTCCAGAGATTGCCGGTTATAAATCGCGCCGACCGCCTCCAGGCCCGCCCGCGGCCCTTCCACTTCGGCCAGCGCCACGGCGCGGTTCAACGCGACGATCGGCGAATCATCCAACGCCGCCAGCCGGTCATAGAGTGAGAGGATTTGCCGCCAGTCGGTGGAGGCATAGTCCTTCGCCGCACAGTGACAAACGGCAACGCCAGCCTGGAGATGATACGCCGTGAAGTCATCGCCTTGAGCGGATAGCGCGAAATGAAACATGCCCCGGGCAATCATCGGCTGGTTCCAGCGGGTCCGGTCCTGTTCCTGAAGACGAAGCAGGTTGCCCCCGTCATCCAAGCGGGCCGGGAGGCGCGCCGCGTTCAACAACATCAACGCCAGCAGCGCATGCGTCCTGGGTTGATTGCCGGCCGGATGTTCCGCCAGCAAGGTCGTCAGGCGGATGGCCTCGGAACAAATGTCTTCGCGAACCAGTTTGTCGCCGCTCGACGCCTTGTAGCCTTCGTTGAAGAGAAGGTAGAGCGTTTGCAAAACGCCATCGAACCGCCCGGTCAGGTCCGCGCCGGCGGGTATCTCGAATTGAATCCCCGCCTCGCGGATTCTTTGTTTCGCGCGCGTCAGCCGTTTGGCAATCGCCGCATCGTTGGCAAGAAATGCGCGGCTGATTTCCGTGACGCTGAACCCGCAAAGGGTCTTCAACGCGAGCGCAACCTGCGCCTCCGCCGGAATCACCGGATGCGAGCAGACGAACATCAACCGCAATCGGTCATCGGCAATTTCATGATCGCCAAAGATGGCCGCCCCAGGCGTCGAATTCTCCTGGTCCATCAACCGGGCGATTTCGGGTTCCTTGTTGCGGAAGACCTTTTCGCGCCGCACGGCGTCCAGCGCGAGGTTTCGCGAAGCCCGCATGATCCACGCGGCGGGGTTCTTGGGAATGCCGTAAAACGGCCAGGTCTGCAGCGCCCGCGCCAGCGCTTCCTGCACCACGTCTTCCGCCAAAGTGAGATGTTCGAGGCCAAAAATCCCCGTCAAGGTGGCGACCATTTTCCCCGCCTCATGACGAAAAAGGTGCTCCACCACATGGCAAACGTCCTGTGGCTCCAAGCTGTTGTTCTCGGACGGGTTCACTGGCTGCTTTTGGCAAAGACGCCCGAAATATCCCACAGCAACGGAGCCGAGTCAAACGGCGCGACAACACTGCCGCAGCCCTGGAAGGGCACGACCGTTGAGAATGGGTTGACTTATAGTTTATATTAGGCTTTGGTAAAGATGTGCCGAATGACCGGTTCGTTGAAAGCTGAGGAGGTTACGCGGCCATTGACGAGGCCACATTACTCATGAAAACGACTCGACTCTTTTTGTTGTTGCTGTTTGCATTCGCAGCGGCAGCGCGGGCGCAATTCGACTTTATCACCAATAATGGCACGGCCATCATTACGGGCTACACGGGGCCGGGCGGGGCGGTGAGCATCCCAGCCACCCTTGGCGGGCTGCCAGTGACGGAGATTCAAGGCTCCGGATTCGAGGACAAGGGGATCACGAGCGTCGCCATTTCCGAAAGCGTCACGAACATCCAGGCGCAGGTGTTCGCGCCCAATGACACGCTGACATCCTTCACGGTGGCGACCAACAACCCGGCGTATAGCAGCGCCGGCGGGGTATTATTCGACAAGAGCGGGGCGGCGCTGGTGGAGTATCCGCCCGGGGTGAGCGGGAGTTACACGATTCCAGGGAACGTGACCAGCGTTGGACAAAGTGCTTTCGCGGCATGCTACTACTTGAGCGGCGTGACGATCCCTGACAGCGTGACCAACATCGGGGCGACGGGGTTCGGATACTGCTTCGACCTGACCAACGTGACGATTCCTGCCAGCGTGACGAGCCTCGGGCCGCAGGTGTTCATCAATTGCTACAACCTGCCGGCCATCACGGTGGCGGCGGGAAACCCGTCTTACACCAACGTGGACGGGGTGTTGTTCAACAAGAACGAGACAACGCTGGTGGAATATCCGACGGGACTGCACGGAAGCTACACAATACCGGACGGGGTCATGACCATTGAGACGAACGCCTTCATTTTGTGCGACGGCCTGAGCGGGGTGACGATCCCAGCCAGCGTCACGAGCCTCGAAGACGGTGCGTTCGGGGATTGCGCGGGACTGACCAACGTGACGCTGGGCGCGGGCGTGAGCTACATTTCCACGTCGGCCTTCGGAGGTTGCACGCAGTTGACGGCGATCAACGTGGATTCGGGCAATACGAACTTTAGCTCTCTCAACGGCGTGGTTTTGAACAAAAGCCAAACCACGCTGATCCTATTCCCGCCCGGCTTAACGGGCGGCTACACAACTCCAAGCAGTGTGGCGAACATCGCTGACTATGCGTTCGAGGACTGCAAACTGACCGGCGTGATCATTTCCAGCAATGTCACCGGCATCGGGATGGATTCGTTTCAAGGTTGCGGCAACCTGACGAATGTGACGATGTCCAACAGCGTCGCGAGCATTGGGGTGTTTGCGTTTGCCGACTGCCCCAAGCTGGCGGCCGTGACCATTTCCGCAAGCGTCGGAAATCTGCCCTACGGGGTGTTTGCCTATTGCGGCCTGATCGGCGTGTATTTCGAGGGTAACGAGCCTGTGTCGGATTCGGCATTTCTGGGCGACAACGCGACGGTTTATTATTTGCCAGGGACGAGCGGGTGGGGTTCCACTTTTGAAGGTCTCACGACGGTGCTGGAGGACGCGCCGAGTCCAGACGGTTCGTTGCAGGTGACGATCCTGCCGGTTGGAGCGGTGGCCGCCGGGGCGCAATGGCAGGTGGACGGCGGGGTTCTTCAGCCAGGCGGGGCGACGGTTTTGGGCCTGTCGGTGGCGCCGCACACGGTAAGTTTCACGACAGTCAAAGGGTGGATGACGCCTAGCAATCAAATGGTTGCCATCAGCGCCAACGTCACGAACATGGCCTCGGGCGCTTATACGCAAATAGCGGCGCCGGCGTCCGATTTCAGTTTTGTCACCAACGCGGGGAGCATCACGATCACCGGATACATGGGGCCGGCGGGCACGGTGGATATTCCCTCGACGATCACCGGCCTCCCGGTGACGGGTATCGGAGCGCAGGCGTTCTCCGGTATCAGCACCGTGACGGGCGTCACGATTCCGGACAGCGTGACGAACCTCGGGGAGTACGCGTTCAGTTCCTGCACGGCTTTGGCCGAGGTGACGATTTCGGAGGGCGTCAGCAACATCGGAAGCGGGACCTTTGAGGACTGCTTCAGTCTGAGCGAAGTGACGTTTCGGGGGGCTGTGACGAGCCTTGGCGACTATGCGTTCTCCTCGTGTCCCGGTCTGAGCAGCCTGCCGATTCCCGCCAGCCTGACCAACCTGGGGCAATATGCGTTTTTTGGCTGCAACCTTACAAACGTGACGATACCCGCGGGGGTGACCAGCATCGGTGAGGCGGCGTTTCTGTATTGCAACTTTCTGCCGGCGATCGCGGTGGACCCGGCCAACCCGGCCTACGCGAGCGTGGCGGGAGTGTTGTTCAACAAAAGCCAGACAGAGCTGGTGGAATATCCGGATGGCAACCTTGAAGCATCGTATGCGATTTCCAACCGCGTCACGAGCATCGGGGACACGGCGTTCGAGGATTGCAAGCTGGCCGGCATCACCATTCCGACCAGCGTGACGAACATCGGAAATGACTCGTTCTATGGCTGCAGCCTCCTGACCAACGTCACCATCCCGAACAGCGTCACGAGCATTGGAAATGCGGCATTCGCTCAATGCAACGGCCTGACAGCCATTATCCTCCCTGCCAGCGTGACCAATCTGGGCCAGGTCCCGTTCGTGGACTGCGCCAATATGACGGCGATCACGGTGGCGGCGGGAAATTCAAACTTTAGCAGCGTCAATGGCGTGTTGTACAGCAAGGATGGAACCCTCCTCATTGAATTTCCGGGCGGCCTGGGGGGCAATTGCGTCATTTCCAACGGCGTCAAGGACATAGGTCTGGAGGCGTTCGAACAAACCCTGATCACCAGCGTGGTGATCCCCGCGAGCGTGACCAACATCGAGTTCTCCGGATTTTTCAATTGCGTGAACTTGGGAAGCGTGACCATGACGGATGGATTGACGACCATTGGGCCGGCGGCCTTTGAGAGTTGTTATGTGCTGACCAACATCGTTCTTCCGGCGAGCTTGACAAGCGTTGGGTTTTCCGCGTTCGGAAGTTGTGGCGCGCTGACGACCGTCATCGTTCCAAGCGGGGTGAGGAGCGTGGCGGACTATGCGTTTGCCTACTGCGGCAGCCTGACAGCCGCCTATTTCGAGGGGGATGCGCCGCCGGATGATTCGACCGTATTCCTCAGTGACGGCCACGCGACGGTTTACTATTTGCAGGGCGCGACCGGCTGGGGCGCGACATTCGGGACCGCGCCGACAAAGACTTTGGCGGGAATTGCCACCACGGCAAATCCGAGCGGAGGCAATGTCCCGCTGGCAGTCAGTTTCACCGCGGCAGCGGTGGATGGCGGCACCAATCCCGTGGCGAATTGGAATTGGAGCTTTGGGGACGGATCGACGAGCACGGCGCGAAATCCGTCGCACACCTACACGGCGCTTGGCGATTTCGCCACCGCGGTGGTGGAAACGAACAGCCAGGGCGTCCCGATTGCCGGCGGCGCGATGTCGATCTTGGTGGCGCCGGCGCCGGTGTTTTTGGGTGTGAGCGTGATGGGGGCGAATCTTATATTTGACGGAATCAACGGTCAATCCGGCGTCACCTATGTTGTGCTGGCGAGCACGAATCTGGCCCTGGCGTTGGGCCAATGGACGCCGGTGGCGACCAATATCTTGAGCGCAAGCGGGAATTTCTCCATCACCGTTACAAACGCATTGAGCGCAGAACTTCCGCAACGGTTTTATATTCTGCAAACGCCATGACCGGGTTCGACGCCGTTTTGACGCGGGCAAGAGGTTTACAAACCGTTGCTCTACCACTGAGCTAAACTGGCTAAACATCTTAACATAAACTACTTACAACCACACTTTTTGAGCCTATTTTCTATTTGCATACTCAATTTGTATATGGTATGTTTTTTCTGCCATGAAAACGACATTACCACCGCTCAACGAGCGCAAACCCAAAACCGACGCTGACTGGCTCAAAACACCGTATCCCAATCTCATCCGATACAGACCCAGCGGAACATATTTTGGCAGAGTCCGGGTCAATGGCAAGTTGATTCGCCGATCCCTCGAAACGCATGTGTTGAGCGTGGCCAAGGTCAAGCTGTCCGATTTCCTGCAAGATTACCGGCGGCTGGCCATCAACAAGGGCCAATCGGTCAAGGGCGAGGTCATCATCGAGTTTTTCAGAAAAGAGATCGAGGACGATGCCAACAACCAGCCACGCACCAAGCTCTACAAGCGGGAAGTCCTGATCGCCCTCAAAAAGACCTGGCCGGAGTTATATTCGAGCGAGATTGCCAGAATTTCACAAAAGGACTGCAACGATTGGGCGGCCCGCCACGGCAAAGACTACAGCCCCACCCGATTTAACGGCGCATTGGGCATTGTGCGCCGAATTTTCGACATTGCGGTGGAACATGGCTACCGGGTGGACAATCCAGCCAAGTTCGTGGACCGGCGGCGCGTGAAACCGAAGGAACTGCATTTGCCATCTCAGGCACAATTTCAAGAGATAGCCTCGCACATTGAAACGTCCGGCGCGGGACAGGCAAAGGATTGCGCCAACCTGTTTCGATTTCTGGCCTTCTCCGGCGTGCGGATTGACGAGGCCCGGCACGTTCTTTGGAGCGACGTGGATTTCGAGAAGGGACTGCTTCATGTCCGCGTCACCAAAAACAGCAAGGCCCGGTGGCTTCCGCTCAACAGCAGCCTACTGCAATTGCTGGAAAAAATGCGTGCGGCGCGTTCAGCAGAATTGCCGGAGAAACCCGTGATGCAAGTTTTCGAGTGCCAAAAATCCATAGACCGTGCCGCGAAGCTGGCCGGGGTGAAACGCATCACCCACCACGACTTACGCCATCTGTTTGCCACCCGCTGTATTGAATCCGGCGTGGACATCCCGACCGTTTCACGTTGGCTTGGTCATCAGGACGGCGGTGCGCTCTGCATGAAAACCTATGGACATTTGCGAGACGAACACAGTCAGGCCCAGGCACTCAAGGTTGCTTTCTGAGCTAACGAAAAAAGCTGAGCCACCGCCGACTCGCGACGTGAACCGCGATAGCGGAACGGAGAGCGCCAACGGCGGTTGGCTCCGGCGACTTGTTAGGCCACAGCTTCTTACTCATCGGATTTCCTCTTGGTGAATAGCTCAACTATCGTCCGTCCTGTAAGCCATCGCACCGCTTTAGCAACTATCGCTATCAATAAAAACTCCAATGATAGAACAGCCAAGAAACTCAGACTAATGGAATGGCCGCCAATAACTGAATCTTGCGCCCTATTTATCCAGCGACCAGGGCCAACATTGAATATGACTAAAACCAACGGTGGTCCAGCCAACAAAGCAACCGCAAGCCATTGCAATGGTGTAAGTGTTTTCTTTGGCATAGCGCGTCAAATGTGGCCTAACGTAGAAAGCTGAGCCACCGCCGACTCGCGACGTGAACCGCGACAGCGGAACTGCAAGCGCCAACGGCGGTTGGCTCCGGCGACTTGTTAGGCGGCTTGAATCCCATTTTATTGCCTTTGGCGGAGGTCACTCCCAAGGTATCCACAGGCTCGACACTCGACGCGAGGATCATTCTCCCCGCGATCAAAGACATAACGAGCAAGTTTGCAGTGGCATTTCTTGCACTCGCCTACAAAGTAGTGAAGGCTGCCGACACCTTTGTAATACCAAGAGGCATCTGAATCATCACGGAAGCGTCCAGGCGCTTCATTCCATTCGTCTTGTTGGCTAATCCTAAATGTTGTCCTGCACTCAGGACACATATACCGCACGCTGCGTTCCTGATGTTGTCTCCCTCCGCTAAACACTCCCGATTCAAGGAACTCCCATTCCCCTCGCACCACCAATTTGCTGTGCGTGCGACATTTCGGACAGCCGTAGGGGAACACAACAAGTTCGTGAGCCGATTCAGTCGAACCGGTCGCCGCTACTGGCGAAGGAGCCGAGTGCGACAGTGCCGACTGGCTTGCCGGTTCACGCCTGCTGAATAGTTTTCTCCAAACACCCATATTGTATCATTTGGCCGTTGTTGTGTGTAGCCGCCTAACGAAAAAAGCTGAGCCACCGCCGACTCGCGACGTGAACCGCGACAGCGGAACGGACCGCGCCAACGGCGGTTGGCTCCGGCGACTTGTTAGGCGGCAAAATGTCCATAGGTTCAGCCTTTATTGATGGTATAGTCTAAAATATTGCTGCGCGTTGGTTGCAGGAACAGTTACGCTGTAGCTACTGCCAAGAACTACTGGAACATTTGTCACCGCATTCCAAGACGACGCCGGCAAAGAAAAGGTCGTCACCAGCGCGAAGCCGTCGGCATTGGTTGGCCATGAAAGCGCCGCTTGGGACGGTGCGGGCACTGTGATGCGAAGTGTTGGCAACCCAGCGACGACACTGAAGTTGTCAACCACAAACGTATTGTCATTGTAGCCAGACTCCGGGCTTTCCTCAATCCGTAAGCGCAGGGCGCTTCCTGTCCCAAAGAAATTCGTCGTCACATGGTGGACCGGATGCGGCGCATTGCCGTCGTAGTAATAAAATCCAACAAATAGCGCGTTGCTCGTCACCGTATCAGTCACCGAGATTTTCAACGGATTCGCGGTGGGCGCGGTATCATAACCCCAGCTTTGCCAGTCGAAGTCCAGCGTGTAGCTCACGTCCGCCGTGGTGCCGAAATTTTGGTAGAAGTTGGCATTGTGCCCGTTGTAACCCTCGCCGTCCGTGTTTGCGCTGAAGGAATTACTGATGACCAAATAAGGCCCAGACGAGATGTGAATGGTCACGGCATGACTAGGCTCAATCGTCCAGCCTGGTATTTGGCTGCCGGTTAGGGCCGTATATCCTCCGTCCTGGCTTACGCCGTTGCCCCAATTGGGTTCGCTCTCGAAGTCACCGTTTGCCAAAAGATTGGTAGTGGCGCGGGCCGGTATCGGCAGCAGGCAGACAACGAGCAATCCTATCCATGTGATGAGTCTCATTTTGATGTTTTTCATTTTGTTTATTCGGTTATTTTGTTGTGTTTTTGCAGCACTACGCGTGTAGGGAAATCTTGCCGCCTAACAATTAATATACAACAGGTTGGTCGTGTATTACAATGGCCAAATGAATACCGAAGAAGCGGTGCGGCGGCTTACGGAAGTTGTTCGACGCAAACATCTTGCGCTCGCGACCGAGCGCACTTACTGCGCCTGCCTCCGGCGATATTGCGACAACCTCAAAGGGCTTCCGGTTCATTTGTCGAGTGAACAAAAATTGGAACGGTTTCTGACCGTCCTAGCCCAGAAGCATGTCGCGGCCAGCACCCAAAATCAAGCCTTTAACGCGATTATCTTTTTCTACAAAGAGGCCTTGGGGCTGGAACTGGGGCAAGTGTCGGTTCTCACTTTTTAAACTTTCGCGCTTCCGTTCCACAACCAGCAGATTGGAAACGTGCGTCCAACTGCCCATGGCTAGATGTTCGGCGATCCATTTAAGGCTCATGGTCGTTTCCTGTCGGATCCGGACCGCCAGGCGGACTTTCCGCTCATCCCCTTTGCTGGCCCGGCGCAAGGCCGCCCGATCCCACCCCAAGCGCTGCATTTCCGCCCGCAGCAATTCCAACGCCTGGCTCGTCTGCACCTCCCGCCGTTCCGCACCATAGTGGGTGGCGTGCAGCGAGCCGACCGCCGCCGCCAGCAGTTCCTGCCGAAACGCCTCGCTGCCCAAGCACCAGCCCCGCTCGACCGGCTTAAACTCCTGGGCCAGGTCCGCCCGCCGCCGTTGTTCCGTCAGGCGCGCAAATTCCCGGCGGCCCGCCGCGCTGTCCCGCGGAATTCCCTTTTCCCCAAGCAACCGGTCCACCCGCAACCATCCTGGACGCTGGTGCCCCGGTCGCAGGTAGTCGCCATAGCTGCTCCAGGGAAATTCTTCCAGCGGCTGCCCGCCCTTCAGCAACCGCGCCCGGGCCGGATTGAGATGGACGTAATCACAGACCGTCCGCAAATACCCGTCCCCGCTGCCCTCCACGTGCAAAGCCTTATAACGTCCGGCGAAAAGATGTCCGCACTCCTTGTGCCGGATGTTGAAACGCTTGGTGTAAACCCCAAGCAACCATTTCATCCCCACCACCAGATTGGCGTCCGGGGTTTCCAGCACCAAATGAAAATGATTGCGCATCAGGCAATAGGCGTGAATCTGCCAGTGGGTCTTGCCACAGGCCTCGGTCAGCGCCGCCAAAAACAGCCGGCGATCAGCCGCATCACGAAAGATTTCTTCCCGGCGATCCCCCCGGTTCATCACATGGTAGATCGCCCCGGCGTACTCGCGGCGCAACTGACGAGGCATGACCACCAGTCTGCCAGAATCTTTCCGCCGCCGTCAACCCGTTTAATTAGTGAGAACTGACACTTGCCCTGAGATTCCGGCTTGGGTGTGGTGGTTGATTGCGATTGTAGTTTTGTATTTTATCTTTAAGAGTTGATGACCATGCTGCCTAACCACCAAAGGATTGAAATGACGCTCCGCTGCGCTCCGGTCATTTCAATCCTTTGGTGGTTAGGCGGCAGGTTTGTCATCATACAATATATCTCCGTATGCGTCCTATGCTTGCGCTGTCGAGCAAAGGAATAAGGCTAGTGTGCAACTAAACCAGCAAAAACAAAGATGGCACCAATGACAGCAACCACCAACCAGCCTCTATTTTGTCCATTCTCAAGAACTGCATCTTGGGGTGATTCTGGATTGTAGTAAACGCTAACCGCTCTGCCGACAGGATATAGCGCAACACGATCTTGCTTAGCTTGAAATGAATTGGAAATCATTGCGTATGAAACCTGGGTATTCTCAAATGTCTGCGACGCGACCGTATACCGATAACGAATTAATACGGAAATATCTTTATCAGGGCCATTGCCCACAAGGGCTGATTGGATGATGACACCGTCGGTGGAAGGCCAACTCGCCGCACAGAGAGCCTTGTGACGCAAGTAGAGCGCGAAGGCGACTGCCGCAACTCCTAAAGCTATGAAGAGGTAGTGCATTTTTCGCCTAACGAAAAAAGCTGAGCCACCGCCGACTCGCGGCGTCAACCGCGATAGCGGAACTGACAGCGCCAACGGCGGTTGGCTCCGGCGACTTGTTAGGCAGCACGGTCATATCTCACTGAATAGTCTTAATAAAATCTTCAACGTCCGACTTCGCTTCCGCCAAGCCAAGACCTGTCTGCTCACGATGCAGCGCCAAGGCTTCTATCTTATGATGATCGCGGGCAAGCTGCTGAACCTCATCGGAAAGCTTCGCCTGCGGTGGCAGAGAAACTCCCTGATGCTTTAGCAACGCATCAAGCTTCCGCTCTATCCGTCGTAATCCCGATTGGCGGCTCGTATAAGCTGCACCTGCTCCGGCAAAGACAAGAACAATCCAAGCGATGATGGCAAAGTCACCGAACCCAAGCGAAGTGGCAAGTATAGGTGTCATAAAACAAATGCGCTAGTGCTGCCTAACGAAAAAAGCTGAGCCACCGCCGACTCGCGACGTGAACCGCGACAGCGGAACGGCAAGCGCCAACGGCGGTTGGCTCCGGCGACTTGGTCAAATGAATGCCGATGAAGCAGTGCGGCGGCTTACGGAAGTTGTTCGACGCAAACACCTTGCGCTCGCAACCGAGCGCACCTACTGTGCCTGGCTCAGGCGATATTGCGACTTCCTTAAGGGGCTGCCGTTGCAGTTGCCAAGTGAACATAAACTGGAGCGGTTTCTGACCGCTCTGGCCCAGAGTGATGTCGCGGCCAGCACCCAAAATCAAGCCTTTAACGCGATTATCTTTTTCTACAAAGAGGCCTTGGGGCTGGAACTAAAAAACGTCCAAGCTCTGCGGGCCAGACGCCCTGCCCAAATTCGCCGCGCCCCGACGCCGACCGAAACCTGGCAGTTGATCAAGACGGTTCAGGCTGACAGCGATTTTGCCACCAGTCTGGCGGTACGGCTGCTTTACGGCTGCGGATTGCGCGTCTGCGAACCGCTCAACCTGCGAATCAAGGACGTGAATGTGGAATCAGCGCAATTGGTCATCCGCGCCGGCAAGGGTGGCAAGGACCGCATGGTGGCCATTCCGTGCTCGGCGCTGGAGGACATCCGGGAGCAAATTGAATCGGCTCGGGTGGTGTGGCAGCGCGATCAACACGACGGGGTGCCAGTCGCCTTGCCGCATCAACTGGCGGTCAAGTATCCGGCGGCGCAATTTGACTGGCATTGGGCCTGGCTTTTCCCGGCAAACAATAGTTGTTTTGATCCGCGCACGCGAAAGCTGGTGCGCTGGAGATTGCACGAGGCCAACCTGCAACGGGCGGTTCGCAAAGCCTGCCAGAAAGCCGGGTTGTTCATCCTGCCGCATGAACTTCGTCACGCGTATGCAACGCATTGCCTCAATCGCGGAGCCAATCCGCGGGCGATCCAGGAGGCCATGGGCCATCAGTCGCTGGAGACGACGATGGGTTATTTGCACGCCGAGGCACTGAGTGTGGCGAGTCCCTTGGACGCAGTTTAAGTCAAGCAGCGATTGATTGGGGGTCGTGCCGGGGCAAGCAATCGCAGTGGGGCCGCGCGGACCCTGAGAGCGCATAAGCAACTGACTCGGCCAATGGCGCACGAAAGCGGCACCCGGCAACAAAGGTTCCAGCACGCGTCCGACGAAGCCAACAACCCACTCCTAAAAGCAAAGCGTTTGCAGACGGCCACCAACCCGCAACGCGACGGAAGCGGCGGTTGACTTTTCAATGCGCCGCTCGCAAATTAGGAAGATGAAATATCGAGTCGTCATTGAACCGGATGAGGACGGCGTGTTCGTGGCAGAGTGTCCCGCTCTACCGGGTTGCATCTCGCAAGGCAAGACACGCGCCGAAGCCCTGGCCAACATCACGGACGCCATGACTGGGTATCTGGCCAGCCTCAAGAAACATGGCGAACCGACGCCCCCACCCATCAGCGAGGAAATCGTCGAGATTCCGGCATGAGCCGCCTGCCTGTTTGCTCCGGCCAGGATGCCATTGGCGCTTTTCAGAAGTTGGGCTATCAAGTGGACCACCAAACCGGCAGCCACATCATATTGCGCCATCCGCAAATGCGCCGGCTCACGGTGCCCAATCACCGGGAGTTGGCCAAAGGGACTTTGCGGGCGCTGATTCGTGAAGCGGGCCTCACGAAAGATGAGTTCGTCAAATTGCTCTGAAAAACCGGATGCGGGTGAGCTTCGGATGTTTTTCGGATACACTTAGTCAAAATTCATTGGCCGTTTCGTTGAAATATCGTTGGCCGTTGCGGCAAATCTGCGGCGGCGGTCGTTCGTGGATGCGGCATTGCTGCGGCAAAAGTCGTTCAAGCCCGCGCCGCTTTTGAGGCAATGTTCGTTGGCGGCTGCGGCGGTTGTGCGGCAAAACATCGTCGAGGCCTGCGGCGGGCGTCGTTGACCAACAGCTAACGAACGTTAGAGGTCAGGCGTCCCTTCTGTTCTGGGGTTTCGCTTGCAGCGCATCTGCGCGCCCCGCTTCGAGCAATTTGACCGGCATTTGCGCGAACACCGTTTGCTTCGCGCCACGGTTTTTTCGTCGAGCAGCCGTCGCAATTGGCTTCAAGCGGATTCGTCACCGGCACAAGGCGGGGTAAGTGTCATCGGAAGAAATGCCGGTTTCGAGTTTGCGCTGAGTGCCCCGTTTGTGGTATGGTTTGGGCAATGAGTGCGACTGAAGTTTTGGAGCAAGTGAAGGCATTGCCGCCGCGAGAGCGCCGGAAGTTCTTCGCGCATGTTCACGAACTCGAAACGGCAAGTCAGGCGCCGCCGAACGGCAAACAGAAACGCCGCATTCGCTGGCCGGACACCGCTGCCCGCCGTCGCCGCATCTTTGGCGACAAGGTTCTTCCGAATCTGGTGCTCTTGGCGCGCGAGCTGGAACGCTACTAAGAAAAACATGAGCTATTTGACACTTGAAGTCGAAATTGACCACGGGCGCGTTTCATCGAAAGGAGCTGAGGCCCTGCCGGAGAAAGCGTCCGGGCTGCTCACCATCCTGAATCCGCCGCCACTTTCCCAGCCGCGTCCTATTGGTTTGGCCAAGGGCCAATTCACCGTGCCGGATGACTTCAACGCTCCCTTGCCGGAAGACGTATTGCAGGCGTTTGAAGGCAAATGAGGATTCTGCTGGATACCTGCGAGTTTCTTTGGCTCGTCGCCGGCGAGGCCAAATTATCCCCGGATGTCGCAGCCGCAGTGCGCGACCCACAGAATGCGGTATTTTTAAGCGCCGTTTCGTTCTGGGAGATTTCCTTGAAGCACGGCCTCGGCAAACTGCCATTGCCGCAGCCGCCCGCCCAGTTTGTCCCGCAGCAGCGCGAAAAGCACCTGATCGCGCCGTTGGCGTTGGATGAAGCCGCCGTTGCGCAATTGAGCGGGTTGCCGGGGCTGCATCGTGATCCCTTCGACCGGATGTTGATCTGCCAGGCAAAGGCACACGGTCTGACGCTCGCCTCGTCGGACGCCCTTGTGCGACAATATCCCGTCACTTTGCTTTGAACGGAGAAATTGTATATCCGATTTGTATATGGGTTGTGCTTTTTGTGGCAAAACGGAGCCAGCCATAGCAATCGCCGAATTCTGGAATGCCCTCGTAAATACAGGCGAAATCAAGCAGTGCCAAAGAAGGCAAAAGGCCGGTTTAGAATTACAATTGCTTCTTTGAAAATGCTCTTCCAGATGGGGATGATGGGCCGAAGGCGCAACGACGCCCGCCTTCGCCTGACGGCTCCGGCGCGGCGGCCTTGGCCCTCCGCTGCGCTGCGGGCGAGGGCTGGTGGAGCCGAGGGGAATCGAACCCCTGACCTTCTCATTGCGAACGAGACGATCTGTCGAGGTAAATAAATTTCAAAACAGCTTCGTTGCGGACTGTTGCGCTCTTTTTCCACGGCGGCTCCGGTATGAGTTCAGCTAAACGGTTCGCACCGTTGCGCGTGGACCAGTTCGTGCAGGAGCACCACGCCGCAGCGGTCAGGCGGCCACTCGCGGGATTCTTCGAGGAGCAGGACTTTGGGGTGCAGCACGCCCCAGGTCATGGGCATGCGGCGTTGCGCGGCTTTCAACAAGGCGACGCGGCGGTTGAAGCCGAGGCGTGTCAACAATTCGCCGGGCAAATCGAGCCAGGAGGACGCGGTTTCGCGCCGGGCCGACCGCTCCAGACGATGCAGGCTCAATACGCCAAGAGCAGGCGGAGTCAGCGTCTGCAAAACACCGGCCAGCCATGCGAGCAATCCGGCGCGGGACCAATCCATTGTGAGGCGTTCCGGGGGAGGATTCGGAGGGGTAAGGATTTGAAGTTGGCGCCACGGCAGCACCGCCCCGCTACCGTTTGCAGGGGGAGAATTTGGTGGGGCAAGCTCAGGAGTTGAGGGGAGCGCGGATTCAATCGGGGGCGGGGTTGGTGGAATTGTGGGACGGGGTGGACGGGGTGGATGAAGTGAACAAGCTGGACGCGCTGGATGGTTCGCGCAAGTCGGTCCAAGGTGGGAGCCCGCGCCAGCCGGGCAGGGCATAGGAGAGCAGCGGCAGCAGCGGCAAGCTGGCCACGGCCCGAAAACAAACCATATACCAGGCCGACGCCGACCGGCGCCTCATGCAAACCAACGCCACCCCGGCCACCGCCAACACCGCGACGCTCTTTGCACCCGCGTCCAACAAGATTCCGGCAATGTCCCGCATAGGCAGGACCAAGGCAGTGTCAAGTATAGTTATCATGAGAGCTTCTCCTTTTGCCTCGCCTGGCCGATGAGGGAGGACAGCCGGCTCGGTTCATCCGGCGGAATTTCCGCCTCGGGATCGCCCAGATAGGCGGCGACGGCCTTTTCCTGCGATCCGTCAAAAATTGTGCGGATGGCGCGATTGAAGTCGGTTTTGCCGACGCTGTCGCACGAATGAGTGGGCTGATAAACAAATTCGCGCCCGCGCTTGTCACACCCCCTGTGCGATGATGAGCGTGGATCTTGGGATGCTGCCGGATTTGGCGGGTCCCTGCTGAAAAGGAAATCTGTATGAAAGAAGCTTTGGAACAGGTTGTTGAACTGTTTCGTGCTCTGGCCAGAAACACCATTGAAATCAAGGATTGCAAGTGCATACGTCACCTCAAATAGTGGCTTGCAGTACCGGCACAGTACAAGTTTGCCTGTAATCATCATGCAATTGCCCATATAGTTGGCCGTCCGAGCCGCGGAGGCTCCCTGTTTGCAGGGGAAGCTGTCTTACGCGTGGAAACAGAAGTCTGAATTCGCGATTCAGGTTGATTAGGGGCAATCAGCCCGCTCCGGCCAGGGCATTGAGTTCTTCCGACAGCTTCAGGTTCTCGGCGAAATCCACCGGGCAATCAATCACCGTCACCTTGCCGCTGTCGAGCGCGGATTGCAGCGCCGGCAGCAATTCGCCGGCTGCCTGCACCCGCCAGGCCTGCGCGCCAAAGCTCTCGGCGTATTTGACGAAATCGGGATTCCCGAAATCGGTGAAGGCCGGACGCGCAAAGCGGTTGATTTGTTTCCATTTGATCAATCCGTAAGTCCTGTCATTCAACACCAGCGTGACAAAGCCTGTGCCCAAACGGACGGCGGTTTCCAGTTCCTGTGAATTCATCAAAAAACCGCCGTCGCCGGTGACCGCGACCACGCGCCGATTCGGATGAACCAGCTTGGCCGCGATGGCCCCGGGCACCGCGATGCCCATCGCCGCAAAGCCGTTGGAGATGATGCAGGTGTTGGGTTGATAGCACGGGAACAACCGCGCCAGCCAGACCTTATGCGCGCCCACGTCGGAAATGACGATATCCTCATCCTTCAACGCGCGGCGCAAATCCGAAATGATTCTTTGTGGTTTGAGTGGAAAGACAGGGTCGTCGCGGTGTTGCTCCAGTTCCTCCCGCAATCTTCCCCGAACCGGCAAACAAGGCATTTCCTGCCGCGGAACGCAAATCCGCGCCAGTTCGCGCAAGGAAGTGGAAAGTCCACCCACCACGCCGACACCAACGATGTAGGAGGCATCCACTTCCGCCGGGGAGGAGTCTATATGGATGATCGTCTTGTCGTGTGCCGGATTCCATAAACTCGGCGCAAATTCCACTAAATCGTATCCGACGGTGATCACCAGGTCGGCCTGGGCAAAAGCGCGGTTGATATGATCCGGTGCCTGCAATCCTATGGCGCCGTGAGCCAGAGGATGCCGATCTGAAACGATGCCTTTGCCCATGAACGTGGTGGCCACTGGGATGTTTAATTTTTCTGCAAACTCAATCAATGCCTCCCCGGCGTGCGCGCGGATGGCGCCGTTCCCCGCCATGATAATCGGCTGCCGTGCCTGAGAAAACAGACCCGCTGCCTTTTCGATTTGTTCTTCCAACGCCGGACCGGGATGGGGTGACTGGACCAACAGCGGAACGGCGTCAATCTCCGCCACGGCGATGTCTTCAGGAATTTCAATATGCGTCGCACCCGGCTTTTCCGTCTGGGCCAACTTGAAGGCCTTGCGAATAGCCTCAGGAATCATCGCTGGAATGCGCAGGCTCGTGTTCCACTTGGTGATCGGCCGGAACAGCGAAACCACGTCCACGTATTGATGCGATTCCTTATGCATGCGATCCGAGCCAGCCTGTCCGGTGAGGGCGACCAAGGGGGCGCGGTCCAGATTCGCGTCCGCCACGCCAGTGAGGAGGTTGGTCGCGCCCGGACCCAACGTGGCCAGGCACACGCCCGCTTGGCCAGTCAGCCTGCCATAAACGTCGGCCATGAAGGCCGCGCCCTGTTCGTGGCGCGTGGTGACAAACTGGATGGAGGAGCCAACCAGCGCATCCACGACATCCATGTTTTCCTCGCCCGGGATTCCGAAGACATAGCCGACACCCTCGTTCGCGAGACATTTGACGATAAGTTCAGAAGCTTTCATAGTTCCCCACTGGCCACCGGTTCTCGGCGGCCATTTCTATTCCAATTCAAACTCTAACCGCTGGGGCGTGTTCTGCAAATCGAAGTTTCAGTATTGGGCGTGAATATGCCCTGCTTATGCACTACCCTTTGCCATGTTTTTGACCGGACTTGGCACCGCCGTCCCGCCCCGGCGTTTCACGCAGATGGAATGTTGGGCGGCGCTGCAACAAGCGCCCCAGTTTCCGCAACTCGACGCGCGCTCCCGCGCCTTGCTCAAGAAAGTGTTGTCGGGTGAAAACGGCATTGCCACCCGACACCTGGCGGTGGCGGAATTGGAGGAGGCTTTTGTCCTGACGCCAGATGCCTTGCACGCCCGCTTCGCCCAGCACGCGCCCGCGCTCGCTGTGCAAGCCGCCGAACGCGCCCTGACCCAGGCCCGGCTCGCGCCGGCGGAGGTGGACGTGGTCATCATCAGCACTTGCACCGGTTATCTGTGTCCCGGACTCACCAGCTATGTCAGCGAACGGTTGGGGTTGCGCTCCGACGTGGTGGCGCTCGATTTGGTGGGGCAAGGTTGTGGCGCGGCCTTGCCAAACTTGAGGACAGCGGAAGCGCTGCTGGCTGCGGGCCGGGCGCAACATGTTTTGTCCGTCTGTGTCGAGATTTGCAGCGCGGCTTTCTATCTGGACAACGACCCCGGCGTGCTCATCAGCGCCTGCCTTTTCGGCGATGGAGCGGGCGCGGCCGTGTTGTTGGTTGAGCCAGCCCTT